>Ga0182016_10000203_pt1 | contig 73292 bp, 56 predicted proteins | sample 712S2MmetaG_FD_120491 | JGI IMG/M metagenome (GOLD analysis project Ga0182016, IMG submission 120491) | Permafrost microbial communities from Stordalen Mire, Sweden - 712S2M metaG | ecosystem: Environmental > Terrestrial > Soil > Wetlands > Permafrost | place: Sweden: Stordalen | collected...
AATTCGCTGTGGAGCGAGGCATACACGTACGACGGATTCGGGAATCTGACTGCCAAGGCGGGGAGCGGGGGCTCGCCGAATCCGGCGCCGACTGTGTCGATGACCTACAATTCGAAGAACCAGCTGACGAACCTGTACTACGATGCCAACGGCAACCAGAACGCCTACTACACCATCTACGGCGGGAACACCTACAGCGTGGAGAACCGGCTGACGTTGGAGGTGCTGCAAAACTCGTCGCCGTACCCGGCGAACATTTACGCCTACGACCCCTGGGGCAAGCGGGTGATGAGCGGGTACGACCCCTCGCCGTACTCCTCCCATACACAGCCGAACTACAGCTACACGTTCTACGGGATCACGGGCCAGAAGCTGGCGGCGGTGACGTGCAACGGGAGCAACTATCCGTCCTATCCGACGTGCGCCATCGTAGGGCAGAACGTGTATTTCGGCAAGAAGCTGATTACCGCCGGTGGTGTCAATGTGGTGACGGATCGACTGGGGTCTGTGCGCGCGAATGGACAGGGAGAATCGGCCGCGTATTATCCTTACGGTGAGGAGCGGACGAGCACCGTGGATGGCCGCGAGAAATTCGGCACGTATTTCCGGGATGCGATCGGACAGGACTACGCCGACCAGCGCTATTACGGGTCGGGGACGGGGAGCTTCTTTACGCCGGACCGGCTGGGAGCGAAGGGCGCCAGACTTAACGACCCGATCAGTTGGAATGGGTACGCGTTTGTAGCAGGCGACCCCATCAACAGGACTGACTCGCACGGCTCGTGCTATACGGACCCACCGCCCGAGCATGAGGGCGAGGGGTGCTACGGTGGCGTCGGAGGCGACCCCAGTCCACGTCCACCTAATTGCGCGATTAGCCTGCTGCATCCCGAGGCTGATGCGGGTTGCGGCGGGGGTGGCGGCGGTGGGTCTTCGGCCCAAGTGGGGGATTTTCTGAACGGTCCGGCCACGAAAAAGCAGCAGAAGCAGTTCCAGAAAGCCTTTAAGGATGCCGAGAGCAAATTGAAGAATAAGGACTGTGCTGGGCTTTACGGGGGATCGGGAACGACTACCATGGACGCGAGCACCTACACCTTGGCAGCATCATTCGTTGCGGGAACCGCGACGCCTGATACGGACCCATTTGCTACGACCGAGATGGTTAGCGGGCAGCCAACGGATAATGTGACGATCAATCTTGTCGGCCCGTTTTTCACCGCGAGCTCGAGCCCACTTGGACAATTGCTCTCGGGCGCTGGACTCAGCGTCACAGATATCGAAGCGTTTGTGCTACTCCATGAACTCGGTCACGAGACCGGTGTCCTTGGCGACGATACAACGGCAAGTGGTGCGGCCGCTGCGGCGCAGTTCAACGTACAAATTCTGAACGACTGTTTTGGCGTAAATGCGCAGGTGAAACGATGATTAGTGCGATTGAACGGACAGTGGCAGCCGCGCTACTCCTTATTCTACCGTTAAGGGCATTTAACGACGCCACATTTGTTGTCACCGCCACGCTCGCCAATGGTACTTATTGTTCTGCACCGAACGGAAACACCACCCTCTGGATTCACATCGACGTCAAATATGGGAATAGCCTGGGCGTGCCAATGATCCTCTCGATGGCCACCCGCGTAGCAGAATATCAGCTCTTCCCCAACGACGCAAAAGGTCACCTGAGTGGTCCCCTACGGGAGTTCAAATCTAAGTCGTCGGCGATGTTCGACGCATCGAGACTTGATCGCTTGCCACCGGACCCCCAGCTGTTTGAGATGTTGCAGCCGGGTGGTGTTGCGCACCGAATTGAAAAGATAGGTCTGGCCGTGCGCGGCCCCAAGGTTAACCGCCTCCCCGAGGGGGACTACTACCTACGGGTACGCGTTGAGCAATGGCCTGCCGAACGGAGATGGGGAGAGGCCCTGGCCAGATCTTGGGGAACGCGGGGCAAACTCTTGATCGACAGTGTTACGCTGCCGCCGATAGGAATTCATATTCAGCAAGAGCCAACAAACGAGCCGTGTCCTGTGCGGGTCGACTAAAGGGGCGCCGGCCTGGTTTTACGGGGGGACGGCGTACTTGTACGAACGTCTCCTATATAGTTAGCCCCGGGGCGACGCCTGGAAGCCGGACGTGGGAATTCTATTCCTACGGGCGGAACGGCGGAAGATGGCGACGATCGACTGCAACTACGATTACGGTATCCTCGGTCCGTGGGCGTGGATGGCGGGCGTTGTGACGGCGGGGAACGTGTATTTCGAGGCGGCAGATGATCATGGATAACGGGAATCCGGTGGCGACAGACCGGTTGGGGAGCGTACGGGGAGCGCAGCGTACCAGCAGGGCGCCGGAACCGGCGCCAACACCCAGACAGCGACCGTGGACGGCCGATAGCAAACCACAACTCTCGACGGGTTCGGGCGTGCCATCCAGGTGCAAAAAGGCAACGGCACCACTGTCGTTTCCACCATGCAGACGCAGTATGCTCCCTGCGCCTGCTCGCCGCTGGGCAAAATGTCGGCGGTCTCGCAGCCATATGCTCCGAATGGAACCGTATATTGGACTACGTACACCTACGACGGCTCGGGCCGCACTCTGACGGTGACCGCGCCGGACGGCGCTAGCATCAGGCAGTACTCGTATCAGGGCAACAGCACCACGGTGACCGATCCGGCCGGCAAATGGAAACTTCCACGGTGGACGCTTACGGCAACCTGATCGTGCTCACCGAGCCCAATCCCGCCGGCGGAACGCTCACCACCAACTACACCTACACGCCCGTCAACCAACTCACCGGCGTGTCGATGACCCGTGGTAATGTCACCCAGACGCGCACCTTCCTCTACAACGGCTCCGACATGACGAGCGCCACCAACCCGGAGAACGGCGCCGTCACTTACGTGTACGACAATTCCCACCACGTCACCAGCCGCACCGACGCACTCGGGTCGAAGACCGTGTACACCTACGATTCCTACGGCCGCCTGAGCGAGGTCCAATACTATCCAGGTTTCGGGTACTACAACGGTATCGAGGACCCCAACCAGCGGGTGACCTACTATTACGACGGAAATTACCCGCAGGCATACCCGTGCAAAGGGCTAAGGGTGCCGTCCAGTCAATACTCGACGGGAAGGCTGAGCGCGGTAGTTTTCGCTGGCGGCATCGCCGACGCGTACAAAGACTCCTACTGCTATCAATACGCCTACACCAAGCCTGGCCGGGTGGCCACGCAACAGATGATGGTAGCCTCCCCGAACCCGAACACGTCCTCCAACACCGTCAACTTCACGGCCAGCTTTCAGTGGGATGATGAGGGAAGAATGACCTCGCTGCAATACCCGGCGGTGAGCTTCGGAGGCATGCCGGTGAATATGCCGATCGCCGGAATGCAGTACGATGTCAACGGGCGGCTGAATGCCATGACTATGGACAACCAGAACGGCCAGGGTCCGCAGCCGTTCGCCAGCGCGTCATACTATCCGACGGGGCAACTCTACACCTTGCGGGTGCAAGGGTACGCCGAGACGCGCACCTACAACAGCTTGATGCAGCTCACCAGCCAGTCGGTCCCGGGCACCATGAATATGACGTACAACTACTCGGCGACGCAGAACAACGGGCGAATCGCGAGTTCCGTGGACGGCATCACGGGCGAGAACACATCGTACTCCTATGACGCGCTGAACCGGCTGACGAACGCGTCGAATTCGCTGTGGAGCGAGGCTTACACGTACGATGGATTCGGGAATCTGACGTCCAAGACAGGGAGCGGGGGCTCGCCGAATCCGGCGCCGACCGTGTCGCTGACCTACAATTCGAAGAATCAGCCGGCGAACTTCTACTACGATGCCAATGGCAACCAGAACGCCTGTAACTCGCCCCAGTGCGGGAACAGCTACAGTGTGGAGAACCGGATGACGTTGGAGGTGCTAGGCTCGTACCCGTACCCGGCGAACATCTACGCCTACGACCCTTGGGGCAAACGGGTGATGAGCGGGTACAATCCGAGCTATGGCAGTCCGCTGCCGAACTACAACTACACGTTCTACGGGATCACGGGACAGAAACTGGCGATGGTGACGTGCAATGGGAGCAACTATCCGGCCTATCCGACGTGCGCCATCGTGGGGCAGAACGTGTATTTCGGGAAGAAGCTGATAGTCGCCGGCGGCGCGACTGTGCTCACGGATCGACTGGGGTCCGTGCGCGCGAACGGACAGGGAGAAACGCCCGCGTACTATCCTTACGGTGAGGAACGGACGAGCACGGTGGATGGCCGCGAGAAATTCGGCACGTACTTCCGGGATGCGATCGGACAGGACTACGCGGACCAGCGGTATTACGGGTCGGGGACGGGGAGTTTCTTTACCGCGGGCCCGGGCGCGGGCAGCGGCAACGCGAGCGGGTCGCTGACCTGGAACCGATACTCGTACGCCAATGGCGATCCAGTCAACCATTGGGATCCGAGCGGTCTCGACGGCGTTTGTGGGCCATTCGGGTATTGGATGGGTGAAGGCTGCTACGGCAACGGCGGGGGGTCGCCGTCCAGCGGACCCGCCTATGGCTGCAATGACGATTGGGCCACCTTCGGCGAGGGCTGCACCATGGGCGATGACCAAGGCGTTGGATGCTATGGTAATGGCAACGGCCTTCTGGGAACGCCTGACCCCGGCTGCCCGAACGGAGGGGGCGGGGGCGATAGCGGCCCATCGACGCCCCCGCTCCAATGCGATTTTGGCGGTGTTGTGACCGCCTTCCCGCCCGAGACTTTTAGCCCCCCCAATTATTTCGGGTTCTTCCTACCGATCAGCTTCCTGTTCAGCGCAACCGGCGGCACCGGCGTCTACTCGTGGAGTAATGGGCAAATGATAGGCACTTCTGGCTTCGAACAGTATACGGGGGGTACGGTCAACATCGTTTCAGGCGCAAGCCAGGAGACCCTGCCCAACAAGGCCGACAACCCCCAGGGGCCGAACGCGGTTATTTTCGACGCGCCGGGCCTTATAAGTCCGACTGGTTACGGATCAATCGTCAACGCCATGGTGGTATGGACGGCCACACTGTCGGTTTCGGTCTCCAGCGGCGGTCTAACCGTGAACTGCCCTACTGTCCAATGGCAGGCGTTCGAGCTGTGGCTGAATGGCAAGCCGGCCGTCTACGACCGAGGTGTAATGAACCAGGTGGGCCAATGACTCAGGGCAGGCAAGTATCCATCTACACTCGGTGGGCAGCAGCACTCTGGATCGTCACCTTCCTGGTCGGCGATAACCATGGATGGGCGCAACCCGCACCGTCGTCCCCGTCGGACCTAATACGGTTTCTGACCTACCAATCAGGACGCCCCGATAAGTGGGGACTGAAGGGAGGTATATTCAGCTGCGCCGCCGCCGTTGCGGAGGCCGGGGACAATCGGGCGGCAGCCGACGCGCTAGTAGCGGAGGGAGGTGGAGCAGCAGCAGCCCTTCAGGCTGCGCTGGACTCCCTCGAGACTCACGGGAGCCAATCGGAGTTTGCGACCAACGCTGACTGGCTGCTTCTCGTGTACGCCCGGATTAAGGGGCGGGAGAGTTACGTACGGCTCAGCAAGATGGTCGGAAAGCCAGCTCTGAACTTCCTTCAGTCAGGACTGGACGACTCTATAGCCACAGCCTTGGACCTGACCGCATATATAAGCAACTCGCGCCAGCAGGCGGGCTCGCGCTGCAGGCGCGACGAGCCACGCGATGCGCTCGACCAGTTGATTCTCGCCTGGGAGCGCGACGATTCAGAGTCGTTTGATCCCAGACTTGGCCCTCGCGGAAAGGCAGCCTTGGCTTACCTGCTGAACGGACGGACGTGGGAGGAAATGCGCTCGGGCCTCTGGCCAGCTCGGCCCAAGGGTCGCGTGGCTGTCGGATACCGGTTCGAAATCTCCGGCCCTTGGGCAGAGCCAGCTGTGGACTTCGCACCGGTTGGCGATTTGCGCCAGACCGGCATTGAGCCCGAAAGGCCCGAAATCGAGACGCGATTCCTGAGCGGAGGAGGTGCCGCGTGCGGTGTGCGGCGCGTGCCGTTCGTTGCGACCCGGGACATAGACGGGACGGCCAAATACCTGGTCGACGATGCGGATCTCGGCGACTTCCTCCGAACACTATCAGCCTGCGTCACGCCGCCAGGGTAGAATAGGCGGAAGCGGGCAGGACCACTCGCTTTGCACATCTAGAGGATTGCTCGGCTGCCGGTACCTGCTAAAGACTGTCCCACCAACGGTCCTGCGCTCGGCTGGCCTCGACCGAAGTTCCAGCGGTTCTAACGCAAGGCCGTCGGTGACGTTGGCACCGGGCTACAGTGCAGAACTGGAAGTTACCCGCAGTTACGACTGGAGCTTCACCGACGCGCGCGCAAACGCGCCACCTCAGCCCTACCGTCCCGACCCCTCCCCCGTCTCGCCCTTCCGCATCGCCTCCGCCAATCGCGCGCGATACCGCTTCCGCAGTGTCTTTCGTAACTCCGCGATTGGCCGCCCTCCCGCCTCCCGAGCGAGTTCCTGCTCTGCCAATTCCACACCGGCGTACAATCGCGTCCCCGCCCGCTCCGCGAACGTCGTGTCGTATTCGAACCCGCACGCCGCGATCGCCGGAAGCGGGCGAGCGTAATTATCCGGCAGGCCTAATTGCGCGAACGGGAAGCTCGACGCCCAATCGGTGTGATAGCCCACCCGCATGTTGTCCGGGTTTACCGACACCTGGGCGTGGGTGACGCAATTGCCCGCCGGGATGCGGTAGCGCCCGCGCAGCATTTCCGTCAGCATCGCCGCGGAACGGATCTGCGCGGGAGTGACCGCGGGGTCTTCCTGTCCGGGCTCGGTCTTGGTCTCGAAGGAAATCCCCAAGAAGCTTTCATTTAGATTGAGATAGAGCCAGTCGTCGTCGCTCCAGACGGAGTAGCCGGCGTGGTCGGCCGCGTCGCTTTCGGGCACGATGCGGTAAACGCGGCCGAAGCGGTCGATCAGGAAATGATAGGCGTGCCGGCGGCACACGAAGTCGATCAGGCTTTCGCCTACCTGCTTCAGGGCGCCGTTGGCGCTCGCTTCGAAGGGAAGCTGCAGGCTCTCCGTGGTGTGAAAAACGATGCCGGCCGGTGCGGTGCGGTGGACACCCGCCGTGTCTTCGGGCCGGCCGGCCGGGAATGCCCGATACCCGCGCCGATGGTTGGGGGATTCGAAGCGGGTATCGATGCGCAGGCCGTTGCTGTAAGTCTCCGATTCCGCGGACTTTTCGACCATCCAGACGGGCGGGGCAGGCGGTGGTGCGGCGGGCGCTTCGTAGACCGGCGCCGGAGGAGCCGCCGCTGCCACGGGCCTTCCGCGAGTGGTGGCCCGCGCGATCAGGAACGAACCCAAAATGGCCAGCAGTACGATCGCCGCCAACCCGTATTGCCAGCGCCGGCGGCGGGTGTGGGAAACACCCAAAGGCGCTACCGACCGCAGAAATTTCAAGCGCGACACCGGATCGTCTATCCGTTTGGCGCACCATTCCACCCAAGGCTTGGCGGTTGCCCGGGGGGGATTTTGCCTGATCATACGTCTTCATCGAAGAAGTATTACTTTCGGGCTAAAGTTCTCGTGAGACGAATGTACCTCCGGGAATACTACCGGAGTACAAAAGGCAAGCATGCAGAGCCAGGCTCTATCGAGCAGAAGCGTGTGAGGTCGACTATGTTCAAACGAATGTTCCAGTTCTCCGAGAACGAGACCCCTAAACCAGTCCACCAAACCGGGGTGCACACTGCCAGTGTGGTGCGGCTGCCCAGCCCGCAGCAACGGGACGCCGGGAAATCCGGCGACGGCGCTGCGGAGACGCCCAAACCAATAGCTCCCGCATTGCGGGGCTTTGAGGAGGTGTATGCCACCGCCGGCATCTCCGAGGCGGCGAACAAATACACCATCCTCAAGGTCGCGGACATGCTGGATAACCGGCATTTGGCCGACATGACGCCCGATGCCAAACGAAACTCACTCATGATGGCGCTCGAAGCGGCCGAAATCGAGATCGGCGAACTGTTGCAGGATGCGGTGGCGCGCAATCGGGCGCTCGACGACCACGAGGATAAGCGGTTGGAGGAGATGCGGGTTTTCGAATCCCTCAAGGTGGAAGAAAACAACAAGCTTCATGCCGAGATGGAGCGCCTCACCAGCCAGTACATGTCGCGCATCCAGGCCAATTCCGACCAGGTGGCGCGCGAGCAGGACAGTTTCCGCGCCTGGCAAAAGCGGAAACAGCAGGAATCGCAGCGCATCACCGACGCCGCCACGTTTTGCGTGCCGCAGGGGAACGGGTCGACACCCAATGGATTGACGGCCGTTCTGGAGCGCGTCACGGATCGCAGATAGAAGGAGACCACCGATGAACAACGCCGAAGAAACCTATACGCAGCCTCTGGGCCTCGATATCGGGACCAGCCGGATCGTGGTGGCGCGCAGCGCGGACAAGAAATATCAGTACGATGCGCAGCTTAACGCCTTCCTCACTATTCCATATTCCAAGCTGGCGGAAAGCCTGTTGCAGCGCGAGAACGTATTCCACGAGGTGCAGGGGCCGGACATCCTGGTGGCGGGCAACGACGCCCAGAAATTCGCCGAAATCTTCCATGTGGAAACGCGTCGGCCCATGTTGAATGGCGTGCTCAACCCGCAGGAGCCGCACAGTCTCGCGGTGATCCGCGGGATTATCGGCAAACTGCTCGGGCGGGCTAACGCGGAGGGGCAGAAGGTGTACTTCAGCGTGCCCGCGGCGACCGGCGAGGGGGACGGCGGGATCAGCTATCACGAAGCGTCGATGAAGCTGATCCTCAAGGATCTCGGCTACGCGCCGACGGCCATCGCGGAGGGTCTGGCGGTGGTGTTCGGGGAACTGGGAGCGTCGAATTTTACCGGCATTGGCGTCTCCTGCGGCAGCGGATTGTGCAACGCCTGCCTGGCGGTGCTCTCGGTGCCGGTATTGACGTTCGCGGTGCCGAAGGCCGGCGACTTCATCGACGCGCAGGCCGCGGCGGTCACGGGCGACCTGGCCACGCGGCTGCGAGTGATCAAGGAAGGCACTTTCCGCCTCAACGGTCTCACCAGCGACCGGACCTCCAATGCCTTGACGGTCTACTATCAGGAAGTGATCGCCAACCTCACGGCAACCCTGCGCACGCATATCGCCGCCACGCAGCGCCTGCCGAAGCTGGATCAAGCCATCCCGCTGGTGCTGACAGGTGGGACAGCCATGCCGAAAGGCTTCCTGGAGCAATTCTCCGCGGCACTGAAAGCGCAGGATTTCCCCGTACGGCTGTCGGAAGTACGGCTGTCCGCCGACCCGCTGAATTCCACCGCTCGCGGCGCGTTAATGGCCGCCATGTGCTGAGACGTGGGACATGCTTCAGCTTGTCCAAGCGAGCGAAGCTCGCTACCGAGTCTTCAACTCTTGGGTAAATCCGCCCGATTCCACCAGCCGCCGCCGAGAGCTTGAAACAACGCGGCAGTATCGGTGTAACGATTGGTCTGTGCCTGCACCAGGTTGAGCACGGCCTGCTGATAGGCTTGTTCCGCTGTCAGAAGCGCGAGATCGGTAGTGTAGCCGCCCTGGAGTTGTTGCTTCGTAAGATTGAGCGTAACCTCGGCGGCCTCTGTGGCGGCAGAGGCGGCCTTCAAACTATCGGCATCCCGCTGAATGGCGTGCAAGGTGTCGGCCACATTCTGGAAGGCGGTCAGCACGGTACTGCGATATTGCTCCTCGGCCTGAGTGTAGGCCGCTTTCGCGGCCAGCTCGCGGTGCTTCAGCGTGCCGCCATCGAATACCGGCTGCGTGAGGCCCGCGGCGCTGTCCCAAAATCCTCCGCGCGAGAAAAAATGGCTGAAGATGAGCGCCATGCTGCCGGCATCCGCCGTCAAGGCGAAGCTTGGCAACCGGTTGGCGTGCGCAACCCCGATCAAGGCGCTCGCCGCATGCAGATTCTCCTCCGCTTGTAATACATCGGGGCGCTGCCCGACCAATTGCGAGGGAAGACTCAGGGGCAGCTCCTTTGGCAATTCGAGGCTGGCGAGCTCGAACCTTCCCGCCATTTCCTGATTGGGGAACCCGCCCGAGAGCGCCGCCAGTAAGTCGCGCTGCTGGGCCAATTGCTTCAGCAACGGCGGCAGCGTGGCGGCGACTTGCGCCAGCTGCGATTCCTGCGCCGCCACGTCAAGCTGGCTCGCGTACCCCTTGGCATATTGACTGCGCAGAATCTCCAGCATCCTCCTGGAGGCGGCGATCAGTTGATTAGTGGCGTCAATCTGCCCGCGCAACGATGCCTCTTGAATGGCGGCAGCGGCAATGTTGGAAGTCAAGGTGATATGAGTCGCGGCCAGGACGTATCGGGCCAGCTGTTCCTGTGCCTTGAGAGATTCCACGGTTCTCTTGTTCAACCCGAAGACGTCCGGCACGAAGGAGACGCTGAGCTGCGGCGTATACAGGCTGTAGGTGAGATTGCCCGAGGCCGTGAAGGACGAGACCTCGGAGGACGTCCTCGCGCGGCTGGCCGAAAAGCCGGCCGATACGCTGGGATAGTAATAGCCGCGCTGCGCCAGCGTGTTCTCTCTGGCAACCGTGAGCGCCGCTTGCGCCGACTTCACGTCGGGATTGGCTTTGAGCGACCGCTCGATCAGATCGTTGAGCGGTTTGGAGTGGAAGAGCGTCCACCAGTCGCCCGGAATGTCGCGGCCGGCAACGAAAGTCTGCGAGTCGCCTCCGGAGACGTTGGGTGTGGCGCTGGTGGCCTCAGGCGGGGTGGGCGTATACGCGGGCGCCTGCGGAGCGGCGGGTTTCTTGAAGTTTGGCCCCACCACGCAGCCCGCGCTCAGCAGCAAAGCCGCAGCCATGACGAAGATGCGCCAATGTCGAATGATGCTCATAGAAATCCTTCAGGGCCGGCGATGTACTCTCGTCCCGTCGATTGCACCGCTGCTTCCCTTGGCTCCTGTGATGACCGCCGGGTTGGGGCCGAGATGGCGCTCAGCCGGCGCCGGCGGGCGGACTACCCGAGGCGTTGCCGCTTTTGGGGCGGGGGAAGGCCGGTGCGGCGCGACGTGCACCTGCGGCCTCGGGACCGGTTTGAGAATTTTCGGCGCGGATCTGTGTGGCTCCGGTCGCGGCTGTGCGCTCAATGCGGCACAAGTGAATATCGCCAATATCAGGAGGGCTATCCCGGGTCGGGATGTGGCGCAGACTTCAGTCTGCTGGGTCGAGACTCTCCTCGACCCGTCGCGCCGAGAAGAGTCTCCGGCCCAGAGGGCACCCCTCAGGCAAGAGTGCCTGCGCCACGAAAGCGGTCTCACGGCAAATTCCACGACATCAGGAGTTCGGATCCTCATCTCGCCTCCAGTCCAGCACGGCGTTCCTCACCGCCGAGGAAGATCAGCCGCAGCCCAGGCACGGCGAGAAGCAGCATGACCGGGCCGACCAACATGCCGCCCACAATTACGGTAGCGAGAGGACGCTGCACCTGGCTGCCAATGCCGGTTGAAATTGCCGCCGGAAACAGCCCGATGCAGGCGGATAGCGCGGTCATCAGCAGAGGCCGCATGCGCGTGGTAGCGGCGCGGTACATGGCTTCCACATGCCTCAGACCGTGAGCAACTTCCTGGTTGTAGAAAGTGATCATCAGGATGCCGTCCATGACCGATACGCCGAACAGCGAAACGAAGCCGATCGCCGCCGAGATGCTAAAGTGGAGGCCGGAAACGTAGAGCGCGAGAATGCCTCCCACGATGGCGTCGGGAATGCCCGCCAGCGCCAGCATGGAATCGCGGAAATTATTGAACAGGCTGTAGAGCGCGCCGGCGATCAGCACAAAGCTGATCGGCACAATAATCTCCAGGCGCTTCTTGGCTTCCTGCAGATCGCCGAATTCACCCGCCCACACCAGGTGGTATCCGGACGGAAGTTTCACGTTTTTGGCGATCCGTTGCTGCGCATCTTCGACCGTTCCGCCCAGATCGCGGCCGCGCACGCTGAATTTTACGGGAATGAAACGCTGCACGCTTTCGTGATAAATCCAGGCGGCGCCGGTATCGAGTGAAATAGTGGCGAGCTCACTCAGCGGGATGTACGCATTGGCGCCGATGGAAGTGGTGTATCCCACTTTGATGTTGCGGATTTCTCCCATGTTGTTGCGGTACTCCGGCGTGTAGCGCACCACCAGATCGAACTGCCGGTCACCTTCCAGCACCTCGGTCGAGACAGCGCCGCCCATGACCGCCTGCACGATGGAATTCACGTCGCCGGAATTGAAGCCGTAGCGCGCGGCTTTCTCGCGAGCTACCTTGATGTTCAGATTGGGTTGGCCAAGAACGGGGAAAATGCCAAGGTCCTCCACGCCGCGGACATGGCTCATCTCGTCGCGGACATGGTCGGCCAACCTCGTCAACTGTTCCAGATTGGGGCCGACGATCTTGACCGAGTTGACGCCCTTGACGCCGGAGATGCCTTCTTCGATGTTGTCTTCGATATATTGCGAGAAATTGAAGTTGACCCCCGGCAGTTCGTTCTGAAACTCCTGGTGAATGGTGTTGGTGAGCTTGTCTTTGGTCAGGCCCTTTGGCCATTCGTCAAAGGGTTTGAGCGGCGCGAATAACTCGACGTTGGAAAATGGCGAGGCATCGCTGCCGTCATCCGGCCGCCCATGCTGGGATACCACGGTAAGCACTTCGGGGTGGCGCAGGAGGATCTCACGCATTTTCCGGGCGGTCGCCTCGCCGTCCTGGAGCGAGAGAGTGATAGGCATGGAGGCGCGAATCCAGAAATTGCCTTCCTCCAGGTGCGGAAGAAACTCACTGCCCAGCCGCGGCGCAATAAAGTAGAACGTGCCGATGGATAACGCCAGTTCCAATCCGACCACCAGGAAGCGATTGCGGAGCGTAAACCGGAGCGCCGGATCGTAGAGCCGGTGCAGTAAGTGGACAAGGAAGGTTTCCGTCTCTTTTACGTGCTGGGGGAGCAGGATGGAGGCCATCACGGGTGTGACAGTGAAAGTGGCGATTAGCGCGCCGGCCAACGCATAACCGTAGGTGCGGGCCATCGGTCCGAAAATCTGTCCCTCGACTCCCTGCATGGTGAACAGCGGCACAAATCCGGCCACGGTGATGAGCGCCGAGAACAGCACCGCCTTATCGACTTGCAGCGCGCTGATGAGAATCAGCCGCAAGCGATCCGTCCAGTGGAATGCAGTGCCTTCGCCGCCGGGCTCGGCCCGCGTTGGATCGGAACCCCAGAAGCCTGCGGACAAGCGCTGCAAAAAGGCCGCTCTTTCCTGCGGGTCGCGCTGAAAATTCCGAAATATATTCTCTACCAGAATGACCGCCGAATCGACGATGATGCCGAAATCGACCGCGCCGACGGAAAGCAGGTTGGCGCTCTCCCCCGTGATCACCAGCAGAATGGTGGCGAAGAACAGCGCGAACGGGATACTCAGCCCGACGATGATGGCGCTGCGCAGGTTGCCGAGAAAGACCCATTGAATTAAGAAGACCAGCACGCATCCGAAGACCAGATTATGCAGTACGGTATGGGTGGTGATGGCGATCAGCGACGATCGGTCGTAGAACGGCACGACCTTGACGCCCGCCGGCAAACTGCCATCGCGATTCAGCGTGTCGATCGCCTCCTTGACCTTGGGAATCATGTCGGCGGTCTTTTCGGTGCGCCTCTGCACCACGATGGCGCCGACCACGTCGTCGTGCGTGTCTCGGCCCAGGATGCCGAGCCTTGGCCGGTAGCCCACGTTGACCGTTCCGACGTCCTTGATGAGAATGGGAACACCGTTCACCTGGCTCAGCACTGTGTTCTCTATGTCGTTGACTCGGTAACCTTCGGTGAGGTCGTCATTGCCGCCATCGTCGATGAGGCCGACACCGCGAATATTGATGGACTGCTGGCCCAAGCGGATTTCGCGCGCGCCCACGTTGATGTTGGCGTTGCCCAGCGCGGTCAGGATCTGCGGCACGGTAGCGCTGTAGGCTTCCAGCTTGTGCGGGTCGACCTCGACTTCAAACTCCTTGGTGGGCCCGCCCCAACTGTTGACGCCCGCGATTCCGGGGATGGTAAGGAGCCTGCGCGCGACGATCCAATCCTGCACCGTGCGCAGGTTGATGATGCCAAAGTGAGGCGGGCCGACAACCTGATAACGGTAGATTTCGCCGGTGGAGCTGTTCGCCTGGATGGTCGGCACCAGGTTGCCCGGCAGGCTGACGTTCTGCGCCATGGCTACCGATGCCTGGCTGTAGGCGAAGAAATAATCCACGCCGTACCTAAAGCTGACGCGGACAAACGACAGGCCGTAGAACGAAGTCGAGCGGATCACCTCGATGCCGGGAGTGGAATAGAGGCCGATCTCCATGGGCCGTGTGTAATACCGCTCCATCTCCTCGGCGGACAGGCCCGGCGCCTGCGCGGTGATTTCCAGGATCACCGGCGTCGGGTTGGGATAGGCTTCGATATTGAGCAGCTTGAAAGCGACCAGCCCGGCTCCTGTAAACAGCACCAGTCCCACCACGATAATGGCGCGGCGGCTCAAGCAAAATGCAAGTAGAGACTTGAACATGAGGGGTCCTGATTTTATTCGCTGGGTGTCAACAGCATGCTGCTCAGAAAAACTGCGCCGTCGGTTACCACTAACTCTCCACGCTTCAGTCCGGAAAGGATCTGCACCCAGTCATCTCTGCGCAGGCCGATTTTGACCACTCTTTGCTCGAAATGCTTGCGGTCGGCCGTCACCCAGGCGGTCATGGCGCCATCGGGTTCGCGCACCACGCCGTTGGCCGGTATCGCGATTCCCGCTGTCGGACCCTCCACGCGGATGACGAAATTGGCGAGCATCCCGGGCCGTAGTTCATTGTTGGGGTCGTCGATCTCCGAACGGATGGTCGACCGGTGCGTATTGGGATCGACCATCGGGTAGATTTTCGATATTTTGGCTCTAAACACACGGTTGGGATAGGCCAGCACCTTGACTTGCACCGGCTGCCCCAAATGGAACAGCGCGATGTCGCTCTCCGCGACATCGGCCAGCATCCATTTGACCTTGATGTTGGAAACCGTGTACGGCGGCGGCGGGTTTCCGGGTTGCACCAACAGCCCCGGCGGCGCGTTGTACGAGGTAATCTGTCCGGCAATCGGACTATGGACCATCAGCGCGGGGTCGGTCTTGCGCGCAGCAATCATCAGGTCGATTTCCGCCTCGGTCTTGCCGAAGACGCGCACGGCGTCGCGGGCGGCTTTGAGCGCGCCGTCGGCCGTCTGCTCATCGGACGTGGCCTGTTCCACTTCCCGCTGCGCGACTCCGGGAAGGCCTTTGACGCGATCCAGTTCCTTTTTAGTCAAGTCGAAGGTGGCGGCGGCGCCGATTAGGGTGGATTCGGCCTGAATGAGATCGGGGCTCTTGATGGTGTAGAGCGGCTGGTCCTTCTCCACCTGCGCGCCGAGTTCCACGAAGGCCTGGAGTATGGTTCCCTGATACGCCGGATATACTTGCACCGACAGCTCGTCCGCAAAGCTGATATTTCCCACGGTCTCTTTCTCGACCGGGAACTCGTAGACCGACACCGGCGCCAACTTGATGGCGTTCAGCTGGCTCGGGGTTAAATCCACGGCCGGCGTGCCGGTGCTGGACGGTTTGCCCGCCTGCGGCTGCGGGTTCCCGTCCGCGGCTACGGTATGGGTGCGGCACGACTCCAGAGAGGCGGCCGCGGCGACGATTGCCAGGTAGATTGCAAGCTTCTTCATGGACGCTTTCCAATCTACGCTGCGATCGGCGTCTACGCCTGAGATCTTGTGTACCGGGCGGCTGCTCTTTGGAATAATCGCTCGATTGCCGGTAATCGACCGATCGCCAAATCAAATCTCTCAGAGAGGGCCGTCGATCTTTCAGAGCAAGGTCTTGATGCCGGGATGCAGCGACTCTAGCATGGAGGGGAACTGCACATGGAAGAGCCAAGGGATGCAGAACAACTTCGGCTGATCGTCCTCAGCGATCAGGTCCTCTTTCGTACCAGCCTGGCCCGGCTGTTGGCTACGGAAACTGGTTTTGAGGTAGTCCAGGAATGCGGGACCTTCGGCGAGGCGCTGGAGTACATCCAGGTCTCTCCCATCGATATAGTCTTGTTCGATCTCACCGAAGGGGGCCAGCGCGCCAGCGATTTCATCTCCGCCGCCCGTTCCGCCGGCTATGAGGGAAGGTTTCTGGTGATGGCCGAAGCCGTGGAAACTCAAGGGCTGGCCACCACACTCAGGTTGGGCGCGTCAGGAGTCTTCTGGAAATCCGAAGCTCCGGACCGCCTGGTGCTCGCCATACGCCTGATCGCGGCCGGTGCCGTGTGGGTCGACCACGGAATCATTCAGATGCTGAGCGGTATCGAACCGCCCAATCAAGTGGGGAATCGAAAGTCTGCGCTGGGAGAACGCGAATCCAAGGTCATCTTCGGCATCATGCAAGGGCTGACCACCAAGAAGATTGGCGCCAACATGGGCGTCTCCGAGAGCAAGGTGAAAAACATCCTGCAGGGCTTGTTCGCCAAGACCGGTGTGAGGAAGCGCAGCCAATTGGTCCGCCTGGCACTGGAGGGTTCCATTAGCACCGACTGGGCCAAACGCGAGGTTCCGACCTCCTGAGGTGGTGGAATTGGCCACCAGCCCGCAAACCGCCTCACGGTCGCGGCTCGGAAACGCCACCAGCGCCAGTACGGCGGGCGGCCAATCACTCGATTAGTCCAACGATTGATTAATTCAGGAAGTACGTCCGGTACAGCGTATCCCGCTGCTTCGGCACGAATCCCGCGTCACGGATGATCCGGCGGAGTTCCTCTTCGCTGGCGCGATGGTGTGCGCCGGCGGCCGACACCACGTTCTCTTCGATCATGATGCTGCCCACGTCGTTGCCGCCGAAGCGCAGACCCAACTGGCAGGTCTTCAGCCCCTGCGTCACCCACGACGACTGCACGTTCTCGAAATTATCCAGGTAAATGCGCGAGATGGCCAGCGTCTGTAAATACTCCACAGCTGTCGCCTCTTCCTTCACGAAGTGTCCGAGCGAAGTATTCTCGCGCTGGAACGTCCACGGGATGAACGCCGTGAATCCGCCGGTCTCTTCCTGCAGATTGCGGACCAGTTCCAGGTGATTCATGCGCTGCTGGATGGTCTCTCCGCAGCCGAACATCATAGTCGCGGTGGTGCGCATGCCGAGTTGGTGCGCGGTACGGTGTACATCCACCCAATCCTGCGTGTTGCACTTCAGGCGGCTGATGCGGTGCCGCACGCCGTCGTCGAGAATCTCGGCGCCGCCGCCGGGGATGGAATCGAGCCCGGAATCCATCAGGCGCTTGATGGTGTCGCGCAGGCTCAGGCCGCTCACGTCGGCGATATTGGTGACTTCCGGCGCCGACAGGCAGTGCAGGTGGATGGGGTAGCGCTGCTTGATGCTGCGGAACAAATCTTCATACCACTCGATCTTGAGATCGGGATGCAGCCCGCCTTGCATCAGCACACCCGTGCCGCCCAGGTCGAGCGTCTCCTGGATTTTCGCGAAGATGGTTTCCTTCGGCAGGATGTAACCCTCGGCATGGCCCATGGGCCGGTAGAAGGCGCAGAAGGTGCAATATTCCGTGCAGAAGTTGGTGTAATTGATGTTGCGGTCGATGATGTAGGAGACTACGTTCTCGGGATGCCAGCGGTGGCGGACGGCGTCTGCCTCCATGCCGATACCGATGAGGTCATCCGATGCAAACAGATCGAGAGCTTCTTGACGAGTGATCATGCGTAAACCCAGCTTCTCTTTAAGATAGCAGAGGAGTGGGTTTTCGCGGCATGCTTTGGCTTGCCACGGCGAGCGCAGCTAGCCTTACGCGTGGAGGGCCAGTTCGCGATCCATACCCTGGGCGAACAGGTATACGCCAAAAAGCGGCTTGGGATCGCCCTTGCCCCAGCGGTTCACCTGCCACTTGGCGCGTAGGAATCTGACCGGACGATCGGAGAGATCGAGCAGAATCTGATAGGTTCCGCAGTAGAACTTCTGCGGAAATGCCACCAGCGGCTTAACGCCCCAATCGGCGCCGTCGACCGAACCCCAAATGGACATGTCAATGCTTTCCTGTTCAATGATGCGGGTGAGCCCCAGGGTCAGAACCAGCGTTCCGGACTGAAGTTCGCTCAAATCGACGTCGGGAGATTGTCCGGCTTCGCGGACCGTGGTCTCCGGCAGTAAGAACTGTGGAAGCATTAGACCTTCCTCCAGTGTTGGAGTGCTACTTAACATTAAGGTTCACTAACTTGTGCCTTGCTGACTCCAGCGTCTCATATTTCTTGCAAAAACAAAAGCGTACTTGTTGGCTACCCCTAAGGTCCAGTGCGTAAAAGCTCGATCCCGGTACGGCCGCTATGCCGACACGGTCGATGAGATGCCGGACAAACGCCATATCGTCCTCGAATCCGAACCCTGAGACGTCGGTCATCACATAATATGCGCCGTGCGGGCGAAAGCAATGGAATCCTGCTGACTCTAAACTGCTTACGATGTGATCCCGCCGTTTAGCGTACTCCGCGCCGAGCCCCTGGTAATACTCGTCCGGCAACCCCAGCGCCACCACCCCGGCAGCCTGTAGCGGCGCCGCCGCCCCGACGGTCAGAAAATCGTGGACTTTGCGTATGGAGTTGCTCAGATCGGGCGGCGCCAGAACCCAACCGACCCGCCAGCCCGTCACCGAGTACGTCTTGCTCATGCTGTTGACCAGGACTGACCGATCGCGCATTCCGGGCAGGGAAGCGATGGGCACGTGAACGGCGCCGTCATAGAGGATGTGCTCGTAAATCTCGTCGGTAATGGCCAGAGCATCGAATTCCTGGCAGAGAGCGGCGATTTGCTCCAGTTCCGCGCCCGTAAACACCTTACCGGTAGGATTATTGGGGCTGTTGACGATGATGGCGCGGGTGCGCGGGTTGAAAGCGCGCCGCAATTCGTCGGGGTCGAAGTGCCAGTCGGGCGCGTGCAGCGTCACATAGCGTGTCTCCGCACCGCAAAGCTGGGTGTCGGGTCCGTAATTCTCGTAAAACGGCTCGAACAGCACCACTTCGTCGCCCGGATTGAGTACGGCGAGCAAAGTGGCCACCATACCCTCGGTGGCGCCGCAGCAGACCGTAATTTCCTGCTCTGGATCGTAGTCCATCTCATATGTCCGCCGGTACTTGGCGGCGATAGCTTCACGAAATGGTTTAGCTCCCCAGGTGACGCTGTACTGATTGATATCGGCCTCGATGGCGTCGGTGGCGGCATGCTTGAGAATGGCGGGAGCGGCAAAATCGGGAAAGCCCTGCGCCAGATTGATGGCGCCTTTGGCCATGGCCTGCCGCGTCATTTCGCGGATCACGGACTCGGTGAAGCGCGAAATACGCTGGCTGCGAAAACGGGTTCGGAGTTCGGTTACGGTAGATGACACCTTACGAGATTATGAGAAAAGGTGGGGCGGTGTAAAGCGCAGGGTTACCGGAAAGGGCCCACCGAGGCGAGCCCGTCCCGAGTTGTAGAAAGGATCGTTGCTCGACCATACCATCGGCCCGAATGTCCCGGCAATATCTCTTTGGTTAGCGTGGGACATGCTTGTCCTCCAGGGGCGAGCTCCGCTCGCCTTGGCAAGCTGAAGCATGCCCCACAAAAGCAAGATCGCAGGTGCTATCCTGCCCTCGTGTGGGAGCTTCTGAAACGCGCGCAAATTCCCCTGGGTGTGGCTTCGGCGATCGCGCTGGTCTATCTGGGATATGTCTTCCTGGCGCGCCACACCGCCGACCGGCGCTATGCCGAGCACACGAAGGTGGCGGAACCCTCCGACGCGCAGAAGTCCGAGTTCGCCAAGACCTACGGCGGCACGGCGGTCAAAATCCTGCAGTTCTACGCGCGCGATGGCGCCATCACCGACGGCCAGAACACCATCATCTGCTATGGCGTGGTCAATGCGAAGTCGGTGCGGATCGATCCGCCGGTGGCGGACGTCTACCCGGCGCTCAATCGCTGCGTGGAGGTCGAGCCGAAACACGAGACGAAATACACTTTGACAGCCGAAGGCAGCGACGGGAAGACCGCGACCGCCGAATTTACGCTGGCGGTGAGGCCCGATATCGAGAACCGCCCGCGCATTACTTCATTCGCAGTGGCGAAGCATACCGTCGAACAGGGCCGGCACTATGTCGTCATCTCGTTCGCGTTTCAAAACGCAAAAACGGTGAGCATCGATCCTCCGGTCTTTTCACCGCTAACGGATTCCGCTCCGTTCGGGCAGTGGACGGTGACGCCCGACAAGACCACCACCTACACCCTTACCGTGACGGACAAGAAAGGCCGCACGGCGTCCAGGCAGTTGACGGTGGAAGTGCCCAAGAATTGACCCGGGCGGGCTTATTCGCCGGTGTATGCCCGCAGTACAAAGAACACCAGCACGCCGGTCACCGAGACATACATCCAGATAGGGAACGTCCAGCGCGCCACTTGGCGATGGAACTTGAACTTGCCGCTCAAGCTGAAATAGAGCGTGGCGAAGATCAGCGGCAGCGCCACCATCGACAGGCCGATGTGGCTGATCAGCAGCGCGAAATAAGCCGGGCGCACCCATCCCTGGCCGGGGAAGTGAGTGTCGCCGTGGAAGGAATGATAAGTGATGTAGCTGACCAGAAACAGCGCCGAGAAGAACGTCGCTGACAGCATGAATCGTTTGTGCGCCGCCCGGTTCTTGCGGCGGATGTTGATGTAGCCGCCCAGCAGGCAGAGCGCGCTCAGCGAATTGAAAGCCGCGTTGGCGGCGGGCAGCGACGCCACCCATTCCGGCGCCGCCGCCCGTCCCTTGAAATAGATCAGCCAGATGAGGAACGCGGCCACCGCCACGCTCAGAACGCCGATGACGAAAAGAGCGCCACGCGGCGGCGCGGAATCCTGGGCAGCGGTCGAAATGGAAGGCATTACACTATCTTACCGACGCTTGGCTGCCGGGTGGAATCGAGGCCCGCGACGGCATCGCTCACTTTCCGGCTGATGGTCGAGCTGTGTGGCGCTTAGGACGCACTCCAGCAAGCCGCGTTGTGCCGGGAATATGGCCGGTGAGAATCGCCTCCGCAGCGCCTTCACATGCTGCTGCGGCGCAGGCTGAAGCCTTAATGCCGCATAGTTTCCCACCTCCGAGTATCCGTATAAAAGGTGGGGCGGACGCCCAGGTCGGCCTCCTTCGCGATGGCAGACACCTGATTCCTCGATGGGGAGGCGGTACAGGGCGTCCCGCGCGGACCAGGGGGTCCGCCCTACCTTTTGCGCATGACACAAAACTGTGCGGTATTGGGCTGAAGCCCGCGCCACGTCGGCGAAGAATCGGACTGAGCTCGGCCTCGCAAAGACAGATTTGGCCACGGATTCACACGGATAAATCCAAGCGCTTTCTTATCTGTGTGAATCTGTGTCCATCCGTGGCCAATAACGTTTTGCCTGCGCCAAGTCTACTTCGCGGGGATCATGGTCAGCTTGAGAGTCACGGGGCTGCCTTCCTTGGCAGTCAAAGTCTCGCCTTTGCCCTCGTAAGGCTTCATCCATTCGGGGTCGAACCACTGGCCGAATTGCACGTCCTCCCAGGCGTATGCCTGATATTCTCCCGGCGTCACGCGGTTGAAGGTGAAATTGCCGTATTGGTCGCTATTCGTAGTGGAGTAGAAATAACTCTGGTCCTGCCGTTCTTTTTCGCGGGGCATCAAGACCACCGTGACAGCGACCGCCGGCTGTCCGGTCTCCGCGTTCACCACCGAACCGCCGACTTGCGGAGGATTGACCCCCATCAAAATGTCGAGCGGCGCCGCGCCGTTCGCCAGGTCCAGGCCGGAAACCATGACGTCGTTGTCGCCGGAACGGACCGATTTCAGGTACAGCCCCTGCGGCGTGTTGATGTTCACGGTGTAGGAGTCGAGATTGACATCTTCGAAATGAAAGCTGCCATCGTCTTGCACCTTGGCCGGCTGCGGCGGGGGGACGCCCACATTGAATTCGCGCGCCGTCAGCCGGACGGTCAGCGACGGCAGCGGCTGCGGAGCATCGCCGTCGTAGCGCACGTGTCCCGTCACATCGGCGCCCGGATTAATGGCGATCGTCACGCCTTCGAGGTTGGTGTCGCCTACGTCAATCGCTTGCCGGACGGCGCGCGCGCCGTTTCTGCCTCCCTGGTTGGTAATGGCAATCAAATAGTACGGTCCCGGCGCCACGCTGGCGAACTCGAAACTGCCGTCGGCTTTCACTTGGGTGTTGATGTTCATGCCGTTCGGCATAAGGGAACTGCGCGGCTGCAGGCGCAGCTGGATGCGGCCGTTGACGGCCATGTTCGCGGCGTTGGTGACTTGCGCGTTGATGGAATCGCCCGGCGCAGGGCGGACCGCGGTGTTGTCCATCACATGTCCGGAGACGTGCACGGTGTGCGTCTTATTCAGCCGGAGATTGACCCCCTGCATCTGGTCTCCAGGCCCCATCTCGATGGGCGAGGCGGCACCGATGTCGGTGACTCCGGGGAAGAATGTGGTGACGAAGTCCTCCTGCGAGCCGGCCGGAATTCCGCTTTCCATCATAATGCCGCGGCCGCGATAGATGGCGCAGAGATAATACTTACCCGGAATCACTCCGGAGATGCGGTACTCGCCCAGATCGTTCGTGCCCGCGCCGCCATACTGCTGCAGCTGCTTCCGGCCCTGGGTGTAGACGTTGTGCATGATCTGAACCTGCACGTTCTCCAGCGGATCGCCGTCTTCGTCGGTGATTTTGCCGGTGATCACGCCGTGGGGAGTGAGGCGGAAGTCCACGCCAGTCATCTTCTGGGCTCGCCCCAGATCGAGCGGTGTCCCCGGCCCGTCCGGCTTGCGGGCATTGTACGACATGTTCAGGTATCCCGTGTGGTTGACATTGACACGGTAGGCGCCCGGCTCGATGCCGGTAATTAAATAGTGGCCGGACGCGTCGCTGGTACCAGAGTAGTTGCCCCTCGCGCCCACCGCCATGGGGCCGCCGTTCTGGCGGTTGAGATTGACGGTGGCCTTGCGCAGCGGCGTTCCGCCGAGGGCGTTGTAAATGGCGCCTTCCATGGTTGCCAGGTCGGCCGGGGGGGTAGGCGGCGGAGGCGCCTGCTCGCCGTTATTTCCCCCGCGAGCAGCGGCACGCCCCGGGGCAGATGCCTGCGCGAACAGGCCGAGCGGGAGCAGCAGCGTCAGGAGTAAGTAGCGCATAAGCCTCTCGAGTTAGACGTTAACCATGGGCCGGACGTTGGCGTCGATTTGAGGGTATTGTGTCGCTCACGTGGGACATGCTTTAGCTTGTCCAGCGAAAAACCCAAACCCCAGCGGGCGAGCTTCGCTCGCCTGGGCAAGCTGAAGCAAAGCTGAAGCATGCCCCACGTGCTCAGCCGTCTTGCACGCGGCCTTTCCACTGTCCGCCCGCGCCGCTCCAATAGGCGATGGCGGAATGCACCGTCGCGCCCGCATAGAACAGCGCGACCAGGGGGAGCAGCGGCGCGGCGAACCATGGTACGCGATAAAAACGGAGCGCGGGCACGTAGCAGACGGACATGAGCAGCCAGGCCATCGCGGCCATGCCGGCGGCCGGTTGCGGCGCCAATAACGTGAGCAGCGGCGGGGCCAGATAAGTCAGCAGCAACCCCGCGACCGTCCCCAGTAACAGGACTGTCGAGTGGCGCAACTGCGTGAATGCACTGCGCGAGATCATCCGCCCGACTTCTCCGAATGTCCGATAGGGCCGGATGCTATGCGTGGTCTCGCTCAGCCCGAGCCATACTCGCCCGCCCGCCTGTTTGACCGCGCGCGCCAGAGCGCAATCGTCGATGAGCTCGCCGCGGATGGCCGCGATCCCGCCGATCTTTTCGAGCATCTCGTAGCGGATCAACATACATCCGCCCGCCGCACCCGCGGTTGCGCGGCTCGCGTTGCGAATCCACGCCGGCGGGTAGAGCAGAAAAAAGAAGAAGACGAAGGCCGGCACCAGCGCCCGTTCGGCCGGCGTGTCGCAGGCGAGGGTGGCCATGTAGGAAACCAGGTCGAAGCCTTCCGCCTCGGCGCGCGCCGCCAGGTGGGCGAGGTTGTCTGGCGCGTGAACGATGTCGGCGTCGGTGAGCAGCAGGTAATCCGGACGAAGCGTGGCCGCGTGGCGGACGCCTTCGGCCACAGCCCAGAGTTTGCCTTTCCACCCAGTTGGCAGAGGCGCGGCCGGAATCACCGTGAGCCGATCGCGTTCCGCGGCGGCCGAGGCGAGCGCGGCGGTGCCGTCGCTCGAATGATCGTCGACCAGGACGATGTGGAAATAGCCGGGTCCAACCTGCGCGGCGAGCGAGCCGATGGCGCGCGCTACGACGTCGGCTTCATCGCGCGCGGGCACGACGGCAACGATGCGCGGCGCGGAGGACCACGGTGCGGGCGGCGCCATAGGTCGCGCGAATTCGCGCCAGAATCCGCCGCGGAATAGAACGAGGTAGAGCCAGATGGCGAGCGTCGCGCCGGCAGCCAATGGAAGGAGCACTTCCGGCATTATCGGCTCACGATGAGCCGTTTTGCAAAGGCGCCTGCGTTGACACGAAGAGAGTTAGCCAAAAAACAGCGGCTCATCATGAGCCGAATCGAGCGCGGTGGGCGACAATAGCAGCATGCGCGCATGGTTGATGGATGGTTATGACGGAGTGGAAAAATTGCGTCTGGCCGAGACGGAAGGGCCGCAGCCGGGGCCGGGCGAGGTCCTGCTGCGAGTGCGATTCGTGGCGTTGAATCCGGCCGATGCGTTCCTGGCGCGCGGCATGTATCCGGCGAAGCCCAAGTTCCCGCACATCCTGGGGCGCGATGCGGTGGGCGAGGTGGTGGCCGCCGGCCCCGGCGTCGCGTGGCCCAAGATCGGTGAATCGGTGGGCATCCTACGCTGCGATGTCGGGGTGGGCGTGCGCGGTGCGCTGGCGGAATTGGTATTGACAAAGGCCGCGAGTGTGGCGCCGATCCCGGCGGGCTGGAGCGCGGAGGAAATGGCGGCGGCGCCGTTGGTGTTCCTCACCGCCTGGCAGGCCCTCACGCAATGGAGCGAGCCGGAAGCGCCGCCGCCCGCCGGTTCGGTGCTGCTGGTGACCGGGGCATCGGGCGGCGTGGGTGTGGCGACTGTGCTGCTGGGCAAGTCGATGGGGCTGACGGTGGTGGGGCTCTCGCGCAGCGAGGCTAAGGGCGAGAAATTGAAGGCCCTCGGCGCCGACGCCGTTTTCAATCCGGAAGATCGCGACCTGCGCAACAAAGTGTCGTCGGCAATCGCGCCCAAGAAAGTCGATATCGCGGTGGATAGCATCGGCGGCGCGCTCTTCCCGCAAATTGTGGCCATGTTGGGATACGGCGGCAAGATCAGCGTGGTGGGCCGCAGTGCGGGACCCGTGCCGGAGTTCAACACCGGAACGCTGTTCTTCCGGCGCAATCGCATTGGCGGCGTCGCGGTTCACGACTACACGCCGGAATCGGCGCAGAAAGTATGGAAGGAGATCGTCGAGCGCCTGGCGGAGGCCGGTAAGCGGCCGGTGATCGACCACGTGTTCCCGTTCGAAGAAGTCATCCCCGCGTTTCACCGGTTGGCGGAGGGCCCGATGGGCAAAGTAGTGATCCGCGTCGCGGGGTAGAGTCCGCCGAAACTGAGCGGAATGCTGTAGGCGTGATCACCGACTTGGCGGAGGTCGCGCGGCAGGGAATGGCCAAGAGTGCATCGACTGCACGCAATGCGCGAAGTGCTGCCGCCAATCGATTTACCCCGCGCGCCCGGAAGCATGCCGCAATTTTCGGCATGTGGCGCCGGGCACGCATTCACTCGGCAGCCGTCTGGAATCGCATTACCGCTGGGTCCGCTCTGCCCGATCCTGTTTAATGCGTTCGAAGAGTACAAACACTTGGCGGGATTTCGGGGAGGAATTGGCCACCGATGAACACCGATGAACACCGATAAAACCAGGGTGCCTTTTTATCGGTGTTCATTGGTGTTTATCGGTGTTTATCGGTGGCTCATTTGATTTTTGCTCGCCCTGCGATACACTAGCCAGGCCGAAGCGATCACGGCCAGCGTTCCGGCGGCGAGTTTCCCTTCGAAGAGCCAGACGTTGGCGATGGCTTCCGTCGGCACCACCGAGCAGAGAATCGCCAACACCGTGATAGCTGTGCCGGAGATCGCGCTGAGGCGCTTGCCGGCCTTCCACGCGCTGGCGAAGATGTACAGATACGGCAGGAAGCCGGTGATCACCATCAGTGACACCATCTCCTGATACGCCGCCCGCATGCTGTCGCCCAATTGAAACGCCAGCAGCAGGAACGATGCCACTGCACCGAATACCAGAATGGAAACGTATGGCGTTCCCCATAGCGGATGGAGGCGCGCGAATGCGCGCGGCAGCAGATTGTCCACTCCGGCGGCGAAGGGCAGGCGCGACACCGTAGTGCCGGTGCCGCCGAATTGTCCTACCGCGCTGACCATCACTAGCAGCGCCAGCACGGGCGAAATCCATGCCGCGCCGAGCATGGTGCCGGCCGATCGTCCCACTTCTTCGAAGCCATTCAGCTCGCTGATATTCTCGGGCCGCAGCAGCACCAGCATGGCCATCGTGGCGACCATATAAAAGACCGTCGCGAATCCCGAGGCGATCCATCCGGCTCGCGGAATCGTGCGCGCGGGATCGCGGATTTCCGCCGCCATCATGGCCGCCATTTCCACTCCGGAAAGTCCGTAGGCAATGTTCGACCAGAAGTTGACTGTTTCCCAGTTAAATTTCGGCAGCACGTGGATGGGCGTGGCGGAGCCGCGTTTGGCGCCGACCAGAACGGCCAGCAATACTAGAGCTACGCCGAGCGCCCAGCAAGCGATGGCGCCGATATTTTCTGTCCATTTGCCGACGTTGACGCCGCGCAGATTGGTGCCAAGCGCGATCCAGATCGCGGCCAACGCCGCCCCCAGAAGGTAGTATCGATTGTCGCCCAGGTGGGAGTATTTGGGTCCCAGCGCGGTGAATCCGGCGCTCATATAAAACAGCGCTGCGCTGGGCAGCAGAAACGCGATTCCGATCCAATAGACCCAGAAACACAGAAAGCCGTGCCACGGTCCGAAATCTGCGCGTGTCCAGGCGTAAAGGCCGCCGGCGCATCCGGGATACTTTACCGCCAGCGCGCCGGCAGCGGCGGCCAGCGGCGCGGCGAAAAGAACTGCGGCCGTCAGCCCTAACAGGATGGAGCCGGGGCCGGCATGCGCGGCGGCGGGAATCCATCGCGAGCCCATGATACAGGCGATGGTTAGCAGGGTGACATCGCGCAACCCGAGCTTCGGTTTCACGGCGGGTATCGCGGTCGTTTCAGGCACAGGCTGACCAGTATATATCGAAATCGGTTTCGGCCATTCGCCTGCAATAGCCGGTACTGGAACTAAAAAATGCGGATAGTACGCGGTAATTTGCTTGTGTCCATTCGAAGCATCGTTTATGCTCAACGTGGAACGCCATCAGCTCTCCTATGAACGATCTCCAGCCACCGCAGGATGGCAGCGCTCTGCCGATTGAAGAAGCGCTCCGCTATGCCATTAGTCTGGCCGAACTATTGCGTCAAATGCATCGCGAAGGGACGGTGTACGGCCGCCTCGAACTCAAAGACATTGCGTGGGATAATCGCAGCGTCACGCTGGTGGACAACCAAGCAGCCGCCACGGGAGCGTATCTGGCGCCGGAGCAGGCCGGCGGAGAAGTTGCCGACGTCCGCAGCGACATCTTCGCGTTCGGCGCGATTCTTTACGAGCGGCTATCCGGCCGCCGGGCTTTTCCGGCAAGCGATCCGGAAGAGTTGAAGAAACAGATCCTGGAACTCTCGCCGCCGCCGATCGATGGGATTCCGGAAGGCATGGTGTCGCTCTTAAGGGGCTGTCTCGAGAAGAATCGCGACCTCCGCTGGCAGCGGATGCACCCCGTCCTCATCGAACTGAAGCTCGCCAACACCTCCGCCCGGCAGTCGCACATGGCTTCGGACTGGAGAGAGAAGGTGGTCTCGCTGCGATCGCAGGTTGAGGACCAGGATCAACGGCTGGCGGCGCAGCAGGCGTTGCAGGAATCCATGGCGGACGAACTCCGGCAGTCCATTCGGCGAATCGAAGATTCGTTAGCGGAAATTCAGGAATCGATTGCCGGATTGCAAAAGAGTTCACAACTCCACACGCAAGCGGTCGAAGGCCTGCAGGTGGCCGCTTCGCAAACCGACGAAGTGGTGGAGCACGTCGTGGAAGCGTTTGGCATGATGCACAGATCGATGGTGGAACGTGGGGATACTAAAGTTCTTCTGGTCTCGGCAAACGGCGCCTGAACGCGCGCCCGGGTTAAGACCGGGAGGCGCGATTTCTTTGGCCGATCGGATGGCGGCGGGTGCGCTTCCTCTGGCGGAAGCGTTGCACTATGCCATCGCTACGGCGGAGGCCGTTCGAATGATGCACGCGCGCGGGCGGCCATACGCCATGCTCCAGCCGTCGAACATTTTCATACGGAAAGATCAGGTTCAATTGGTGCCATCGGGCGCGGTGCCCATCTCACCGTATTTTTCGCCCGAGCAGGTTTCCGGGAGCGAGCTGGATTTTCGCAGCGATATTTTTTCGATTGGCGCCTTATTGTACGAAATGCTCTCCGGGCATAAGGCTTTCGGCGCGCCCAGCAAGCTGGCCTTACGTTTTGAAATTCTGGACTGCGAGCCGCCGCCGTTGGGAAATTTCCCGCCGGCAATTTCGCAACTGGTAATGCGCTGTCTCGAAAAGAAGCCCGAACGGCGCATCCAGCGGATGGAGAATCTCCTGGCGGCATTGAAGCTGCAGGAAATCCTCGCGCGGCCGGCAATGGCTGCCGGACAGTAAGCTCAGGGGTGGGGCGGACGCCCACGTCCGCCCCACGTCCGCGGTCGACCCCCTGGTCGGCCTTTTCGCTACTAATCTGCTGATTCTTCGACGGGAGAGCGAAACGAGGGCGTCCCGCGCGGACCAGGGGGTCGGCCCCACGCTACTGTTCTTTGTGCAACTCCTCGCCGATACGCCGCAGGCCTTCCGTGATGAACTCCGGCTTGCCGCCGAGCCACAATCGCAAGAAACCCTCCAGCCCGAGATGCACGCCGGGCACGATCAGCACGCTCTGGTTCTCGCGAATACGCTCGCACAGCGGATAGCTCGGAGTGTTGGAACCGTATCGCACCAGGCACAGCGCGCCGGCTTGCGGTTCCCGGAACGTCAGGAATCCGCCGAAGCTTGCGATCCACTCCCGCACGATCGGCAAATTGTGCTGCAGGATGGTGCGCGTACGGGCGTAGAGCCGCTCGCGATTGCCGGTCTGCACGGCCACGCGCGCCACCGCGTCGGAAATCTTGTTGGGCCCGATGGTGATGTAGTCGTGCTGACTCCAACACTGCGCCACCACGTCCGGTGGACCGGCGATCCAGCCGATGCGCACCCCGGGAATGCCATAAGCTTTCGAGAGTCCGCTGGTGACGATGACGCGATCGCTCATGCCCCAGAAGCTGGGCGTGCGCGGGCAGTGGATCTCGGCGCCAAGGTACACTTCGTCGGCCAGCAGGTACGCGCCCACCGCTTCGCAGCGATCCACGATGCGCCGCATCGCCTCGGGCGACAGCACCGAACCCGTGGGATTATTGGGGTTGGAGACGTACACCAGGCGCGTCTTTTCGTTTACCGCGCTCTCGAATTCTTCCCAATCGGGCTCCCAATCGCGATCCAGCCGCAGGCGGAAAGGGCGCACGCGCGCGCCGCAGCTCTTGGGGACGCCGCCGAACTGCATGTAATTCGGAAGTTCCAGCGCCACTTCATCGCCTTCGCGCAGCAGCGCCAGCGCCAGCAGATAGTTCGCCTCCGAAGTGCCGTTGGTGACCTCGATGCGATCGGGCGTAGCGCCGGGATAAAGAGCCGCCAGGTTCTCGCGCAGGGGGATGGTGCCGTTCGATTGGCTGTACCCCAGCGGCATGTTGAGGATGGAATCGATATCGAGCCCCATGCCGGCCAGTTCGCGCAATGAGACCGGGCGCACACCGCTCTCGCTCATATCCATTTCGACCAGGTTCTCCCAGGTCGATTGCATGCGCTCCATTTCAAACGGTTCGATTTTCACAGTGACCTTTCGTAGCAGTATTCGGCGATATAGAGATCTTCCACGCCCAGCCCGGTGAAGTCGCAGACGGAGATGGCGCTGGGCGCCAGCGTGGAGGGATGGAGGCAGAACTCGCCGATCTCGCGGGCGCGTTGCCATTCGGAGGGGGCGTGCTGCAGCTCTCCTAGTTTTTCGCACTGCCGGCGCGAATCGGCCAGCAGCAGGCCGGCCGAGCGCACGATGGCGGGGTCCAATTCCTGTTTGCCGGGTCCGTCGGAGCCGACGGCGGAAATGTGCGTGCCGGGCTGCACATGTTCGATTCGCAGGAGCGGCTCCCGCGAAGCGGTAGCGGTGACAATCAGGCGCGTGCCACCCGCGATTTCCGCGGGCGACTCGGCGATCCTGACGTCCCTGCCGGGCAAGAGGTTTATGAGGTCGCTCCGGCAGGCCTCGGCGCGCTCCGTGTCGCGGCCCCAGATCCGGATCTGTTCCAGCGGCAGCACCTCGGCGTGCATCTGCGCCTGCAGCCGGGCCTGCACGCCCGTTCCGACGATTCCCAGCACGCGATCCTGGCGGCCGAGTTCGCGCGCCACCATGGCGGCCGCCGCGGCGGTGCGTACGTCCGTAAGATGGCCGCGGTCCGCCAGCAAAGCGGCCGGCTCGCCGGTCTCGGCCGACGCCAGCAGCATCATGCCATTACCCGTCGAGAGCCCGCGTTCCACATTGTGGGGAAACGTTGAGGCAATCTTCAGGGCGAAATACCGGCCCCCGCGCCGATAGCTCGATTTCATGTGCACTTCGCCCTGCTCGGCGGCGATATCGAGATGCATCGGCATGGGCGTTTCGCATTGGCCGCGCGAGTGTGCCATCAGGGCGTCGCGCATCAGGCCGATAATCTCGGAAGGAAGCAGGCGCTGGCGAATTTCGGGAAGATCGAGAATGCGCACGGAAGGGCTATTCTATCGCGCGGTCAGGGGCGATATTTTCGGATACATTTATCTGCAATCGCAGTAGAATAGAGACGGACTACTCGACCCGTCCGCCGCGACGCAGGCCAGGAGGTACGGTCATGGCTTGGTTGTCCAGGATTCTCGCTCCGGTGGCATTTTCGCCCGGCTGCCGGGGCGCCGTTCAATACGCCGAAACGCTGGCGTGTCATTTCCATAGCGAACTCACTTTGTTTCACGTGGTGGCCCCGCCCGTGGGGTTCTTCACCGCCCTCGAGGCGCCGGCTTACTCCGTCATGGAGGAGATGAGCGAGGAAATGCTCGAGCAAAGAAAAATCGACCTCGAAAAATACGTGGAGGCAGCGTGCCCCCACGTATCGCTCGCCCGGCAGGTGGTAATTGGCGACCCGGCGCATGAGATCGTCAAATGCGCGCGCGATTTCCACTGCGACCTGATCGTCATGGCGACTCACGGCTACGGTCCGTTCCGGCGCTTCCTGCTGGGTTCCGTCACCTCCAAAGTTCTGCACGATGCCACCTGCCCGGTGTGGACGGGGCCGCATCTGGAGCATGCGCCCAGCTATCGAGACATCGGCTTCCATCGGATTGTGTGCGCCGTCGACCTGGCCGAGCCCAGCCGGGCGGTGCTGGAATGGGCCGGCCGGTTCGCGCGGGAATTCGACGCCGCGCTGGACATCGTGCACGTGCTGCCGCACACGCTCATCCAACTGGGAGGAGTTTACTTCGATCCGGAATGGCGCGGGCACGCGGTGGAAATCGTGCGCCAGCGGCTCGCGCGGCTCCAGGAGGAGGCGCAGACGCACGGTGAAGTGTCGATCGAGTTCGGCGACCCGCCGGTCGCCATTAGCGATATCGCGGGCAGCCGGAAGGCCGACCTGCTGGTGATTGGACGCGGCCGGGACGCGGGTTTGGCCGGCCGGCTGCGCGCCAATGCGTACGCGATTCTGCGGGAATCGCCTTGTCCGGTAGTGACCATTTGAGGTGACCATTTGAGGTGCTCGTATGTGGGTAGCCTGGCTTTTCATCGGTTATTTGGTATTGGCGGTAGCGATCCCTTTGGTTTGGACGCTCGTGCCGGTCTGGCGCGGAGCGCGTGCGGCTAGAATTGTGCGCTGCCCCGAGGGTTCGAAGTCGGTGACGGTGCGGCTGGATCCGTGGTACGCCGCGAAAATGCATATCTTGGGAGACGGCGGGCGTCGCGTGCAGGATTGCACCGAATGGCCCGGCCGTGCTTCCTGCGGCCGCGGATGCCTGGTGCAGCTCGGCGCGGTCAAGTAGTGGGACATGCTTCAGCTTGTCCGGCGAGCGGAGCTCGCCCCCGTGACTCGCCCCATTTCGGAGTAACATACATCATATGTTCGCCCGTCTGCTGTTCTTTGCGGCGGTTGTCGCACCGGTCTTCGCCCAGGACCAGGATGTCATCAAGTACATCGAAGAACTGCGCGCCCCCAAACCGCCTCGCGATGTGCAGGCGGAACAAAGGCAACTCCTGGCGACACTGAGGCAGCAGCTGGACGAAAGCCCGGACCCCGATCAGAAAGCCAATCTCTACCTGCGAATCAGCGCCGTGGAAGAGTCTCTGGGTCAGCCGGACGCTGCCATCGCGGCAGCGCGAAATGCCCACGACCTGGACCCGGCAGACGATCGAATGACGGTCGGCCTGGCCGGAGTCCTGGTAAGGAACGGAGAGACTGCCGAGGTCCCGTCGCTATTAGGGGTCGATCCCTCCGACGGCGCGGCGCTCCTTCGCAAGGCTCGCGCCGCTGGCGATAACTCCGTTGCAGCGTTCTGTGCCGAGCTCGCCCACCGATTGCTGCCGGACGACCCGAAGGTAGCCGACACACTGGGCGAAATCTATATCCGGGAAGCTGCCTGGAGCTTGGCCGGCGCCGCTTTCGGCGAGGCGGTGGCTCAAGCGCCCCGGGTTGCAGCGTACCACTACCACCTGGCGCTCGCGCTCAAAGCCACCGGCCACAGGGACCAGGCGAAGGCCGAACTCCTGCTCGCACTGACGTGCAATCCCACGGAGAAAGAGCGCGACAACATTCAGATCGTACTCGCCCGCTGGGGTGCGCCCCTCGAATAGCGCGTGCGCCTGCCCATCGATCCCCTGATCCCCGAGATTGTCGAACACCTGCGCTCCGCCAACAATCTGGTGCTGGAAGCCGAGCCCGGGGCAGGGAAGACCACGCGCGTTCCGCCCGCTCTGCTCTCACTTGACGATCGCGAAGTGCTGGTGCTCGAACCGCGCCGTCTGGCTGCGCGGCTGGCGGCGCGCTATGTCGCGGCGGAGCGCGGCGAGCAGGTCGGCGGGACGGTGGGATATCAGGTGCGCTTCGAGGAAGTCGCCGGCCCCGTCACGCGCCTGCGATTCCTCACGGAAGGGGTGCTCACGCGCCGCCTGCTTTCCGACCCGGATCTCAAGCGGGTGGGCAGCGTGGTGCTCGATGAATTTCACGAGCGGCATCTCGAAGGCGACCTGGCGCTGGCGCTGCTGCGCCGCTTGCAGCAAACGCGCCGGCCCGATCTTCGCCTGGTCGTGATGTCTGCCACGCTCGACGCCGCTCCCGTCGCCGAATACCTGGGCGGCGCGCGCGCCATCCGCTCCGAGGGCCGCCAATACCCATTGGAGATCGAGTACACACCGCACTCCGCGGCACCACTCGAAGAGCAGGTCGCCGGCGCGCTGGAACGGCTGGCGGCGCGGGCCGACGATGGCCATGCGCTGGTCTTTCTGCCGGGTGCGGCCGAAATCCGCCGCGCGCAGACAGCGTGCGCGCCTCTGGCCGCTCGCCGCGATTGGCTTGTGCTGCCGCTCTATGGCGATCAATCGCCAGAGGAACAAGACCGCGCCGTCGGTCCCAGCGATCGCCGCAAGATCATTCTGTCCACCAATGTCGCCGAAAGCTCGATTACCATCGATGGGGTCAGCACGGTGATCGATAGCGGTGTGGCGCGCGTCGCCGGCCATTCGCCGTGGTCGGGGCTGCCGGTGCTGCAAGTGTCGCGCATCAGCCAGGCATCGGCCAATCAGCGCGCCGGGCGCGCGGGCCGCACCGGTCCGGGCCGCGCCATCCGCCTCTATCCGCTGGAGGATTTCGTCCGCCGGCCGGCGGACGATACGCCCGAGATTGCGCGCGCCGATCTGGCGCCCGTGGCGCTACTGCTGGCCGCGATGGGCGAGGGCATCGAATCGATGGCGTGGTTGGACGCACCTCCGCTCTCGGCGGTGGAGCATGCCGGCGCTCTGCTGGCGCAGTTAGGCGTGAGCGAGCCGATGGCGCGGGAGATGGCCCGCTATCCGCTGCATCCGCGATTGTCGCGCTTGATTATCGAAGCGCGCCGGCGAGGGGTGGCGGAGGACGGGTGTACGGTGGCGGCGCTGCTGAGCGCGGGCCAGCGATTACCCTCGCGGTCCGATGAGATCTCGCGTTCCGATTTGCTGGTGCTTCTGGCTTCGCCGTGGGATTGGCGCACGTCGCAGACGGTGCGGCAGGTGCGGCGCATGGTCAATCCGCAGCGACAGCAGGGGCGTGACGAGGACGCGCTGCTGATGTCCGTGCTGGCCGCTTTTCCCGACCGCGTGGCGCGGCGCAGGCAGGGCTCCGAATTACAACTCGCGGCCGGCGGACCGGCGCAGCTCGCACCTGCGAGCACGGTTACCACGGAGGAATTTCTGGTTGCCGTGGAAGCCGAAGATCGCCGCGATCGGAAGGCTCCATTGGTACGGATCGCCAGCGGCATCCGGCCCGAATGGCTGCTCGATCTGTTCCCGGAGCGCGTGCGCGAGACACGCCAGGTGGAGTGGAATCGCGCCGCCGAGCGCGTGGAGAGCGTGAGCGCATTGTGGTTCGACCAGATCGCCATCGAGGAGAGCCGCGGCATAGCCGATCCGGAGGCCGCCGCCGCGCTGCTGGCATCGAAAGCCATGGAAGCGGGCGTCGCGCGCTTCGACGAGATCGAATCGGTGGACGCATTCCTTAATCGCGCGCGCTTCGCGGCGGAGCACGGCGCCGTACCGCTTCCCGATCCCGAAGCGGCTCTGCGCGAGCTGGCCGCCGGCCTCAAGAGCTTCGGCGAACTGGAATCGGCTGCGCGCGGTGCTCTGGTGCGGACCATGGAGCGGCAACTGCCCCCGCCGGCTCGCCGCCTGCTGGAAGAGATCGCGCCGGAGCGTATTAAGCTCCCTCGCGGACGCTCGGTGGCGGTGCACTATGAGGCTGGCCAAGCACCGTGGATCGCGTCGCGGCTGCAGGATTTCTTCGGCATGCGCAGTACTCCCACGGTGGCACGGGGCGCCGTCCCGGTAGTGGTGCGGCTGCTCGCGCCTAATCAACGCCCGGTGCAGATGACTACCGACCTGGCCGGATTCTGGGAGCGCCTGTACCCGCAGGTGCGCAGGGAACTCTCGCGGCGCTATCCCCGCCACGCGTGGCCCGAAGACCCGGGGTAAGCGTTGGCGGGGCGGACCCCCTGGTCCGCCCCACCCTTTGCGCGGAAGCGCCACGCCGGCTCCTGTTATAGTGCGATTGATGCCCTCCACTTCCGTGCTCGAAGCTATCGGCAATACTCCACTGGTCCAACTGCGCAGCGTGGTTCCGGGCGGCGCGGCGCGCGTCTTCATCAAGCTCGAATATTACAACCCCACGGGATCTTATAAAGACCGTATGGCGATTTCCACTATCGAAGGCGCCGGGCGCAAAGGCAAGCTGCGGCCCGGCATGCGCGTTGTGGAATATACCGGCGGCAGCACCGGATCGTCGCTCGCGCTGGTGTGCGCGGCGCCAGATGCGGTAATCTACGAACCACGGAAGCGATGCTACAACGGTACCTGCCGCCAAGCAAGAAGGTTCAGCGAAGAATGCATCTCGAAGCTTTGCCCACGCGTAGCGTCCGCCTCGATAGCGGCTTAGATCAAACGGGCATATCGGAAAGTGGCGACACTAGCCAAAGTTCCGTTCTGGAAAGCTCCGCCCGCATCGACGCGCTGCTCCGGAAGTTATGACTGAGAGTCGTTGGCGCAGCAACAACTGGCGATGGCCCGGTACACTCAGTGAGATGGAGCGCGGCGGCATCGCTTCGCGCTCTTCGAAAAGACACCTCGGTAGCAACTCGGACTGAAACTGAAACCGGCGAAAGAGCCACCGCCGCCCTCACTCTTCCCGCATGAGCCTCGATGGATCGACCGCCAGCGCGCGCCAGGCCGGAATGGCCGACGCTAAAACGCCCAGCAGCGCCATCGTCAGCACCGCGCCTCCCACCACCACGGGATCCCGCGGATTCGCCCGATACACAATCTGCCCCAGCAACCGCGTGGCGAACACGCCCGCCAGCAGACCCACCGCCGATCCCACGCCGAGCAGCACCATCGGCCGCCCTACCGCCGCGCTCATCACTTGCGCCGGGCGCGCGCCCAACGCCACGCGGATGCCCAGCTCCTTCTTCCGCCGGCTTACGCTGTAGCCCGCCATACCGAAGATGCCCGTCACCGCTAGCATCGCCGCCAGCAACCCCATGACGCCCAGCGCCACTGTCGCCGCCCGCGCCGGGAACAGCTCCCCGTCCAGCGCATCGGACCAGTTCTGCACCGTGATTGGCACATCCGGCTCCATGCCGCTCAGTGTGCGTTCGAGCGCCGCTGCCATCTCACTCGGCGCCCGCCGCGACCGCACCACGAAAACCGTTTCGCCCTGCTCGCTTTGCGACAGCGGCACATACGCCGCCGGCTGCGGCGCTTCTTCCAGGTCGTGGTATTTACCGTCCTCCGCCACGCCCACTACTTCCGTCAGATTGCCCATCAGAATGAAGCGCTGCCCCATCGCCGGCGTCTCACCCCACATCTTGCGCGCGAAGGTTCGGTTCACGATCGCCACATATGGCGTCTTTGCGGTGTCATGCCACGAGACATCCCGCCCGCTCAGGAGCCTGGTGCCGGCAGCCTCCAGGTATCCCGGCGACATCCGATACACGTACGGCGCCAGCACCGAATTGTTTACCTTGAACTCCGTCGTCCCCGGCCGGAAAATCGCAGTTCCATGGATGCCGCCGGTGAAGGGCGTGCGGCTCACCGTACCCGCGGCCGTCACCCCGGGGATGCTGCGCACCGCCTCGATCATGGCTTTCTTTTTCTCCAGCGCCACATCGTCTGCATATGCCATCTGGCCCAGGTCCAGATCCACCAGCATCGCACCCCGCGGCTGGAAACCCAGCGGCGCGTCGAGCGCCCGCGCCATGCCGCGCACCGCCACCAGCGAGGCCGTCACCAGCAGCGTGCAAGTCGCAATCTGTGCGCCCAACAGCAGGTCCCGCAGGGCAAACCGGCGCAGGTGCCTTCCGGGAACCGCTCCGCTCTTCATCATCTGCAGAGGTGTGCTCTGCCACGTCTGCCACGCTGGAGCCATCCCAAACAACAGCGCGCTGCCCAGCGTAAATACCAGGCCTGCCAGGTACACACGCGCATCCACGCTTACCGTCAGTTCGCCCACGAACGGCTGCGACCGGTTCAACACACCCAACAGCAGGTACGCGCTCACCAGCCCCGCTGCTCCGCCCAGCAGCGATACCGTCACCGCCTCGGTCAGCAGTTGCCTCACCAGCCGCCCCCGGCTCGATCCCAGGGCCACACGGAGCGCCAGTTCCCGGCTGCGATCCGCCGCGCGCGCCGCGAACAGAGTTGCCAGGTTGGCGCATGCCGCCCCCAGCACCAGCAGCGCCAGCAGGGTCACGCTCCACAGAAATCCGCGAATCGCATCGCCGTCGTCCCCGAGCAGTCCCGGATGGATCAGCCGCAGCGGCAGTCCGTCGTCGGTCTCGGGATACTCCTTCGCCAGCTCAGCCGCAATCGCATTCAGATTTTCCGTCGCCTGCCGCGGCATCACGCCCGGCTTAAGCCGGCCAATCACCGTAACGGTTATGGATATCCGGCTATGCAGGTAATCGAACCCCTCCACCTGCTGCTCGTTCGCCATGGGCATCCAGTAGTCCGGCCACACGAACTGCTCCGCGCCGTGGAACCGCGCCGGCGCCACGCCGACCACCGTAAACGGATGCTTGTCGAGTTCCACCGTGGTCCCCACTACGCCCCCGCCGGCATGAAACCCGCTGCGCCACAGAGCATCGCTCAACACCACATATGGCGCTGAATCCGGGCCATGCTCGTCCGCCGCGTGGAAGAACCGTCCTAACTCCGGCTGCACGCCCAGCACATCGAAATAATTGCCGCTGACTTCATCGCCGCGGACGTCGATCGCCGCGTTACGCCACCTCAGCGTCGCATGAGAATATCCATAAATCCCGGCCATCCCGCTGAAGGTGGTGTTTCGCTGCCGGAAATCTTCAAACGCGGGATACGACGTGGTCAGTAGCCGCCCGATCATCCACTGCTTATGGCGAATCTGATACAGGCTTTGTGGGTCGCTCACATCCAGCGGGTGCAGCAGCACCGCATTCAGCACTCCGAAGACCGCGACGTTTGCCCCAATCCCCAACATCAGCGTGACTAAGGCTACGGCCGTGAACGCGGGAGACTTCCGGAGCACTCGAAGCGCGTACCGAACGTCCAGGACCAGATTCTCCACTAACGGCAGGCCCTTTTCCGCGTGGTAGTCTTCGCGAACGGCCTCCACCGCCCCGAACTGCAGGCGGGCGTGGCGGCGGCCTTCCTCGGGAGTCATGCCCGCGCGGATGTTCTCTTCCGTGTGGGCCGCTAAATGCGAGTCAATCTCTTCTCTCAGCCGTTCGTCGCCGCGACGCCCGGCCATGAAGTTGAGAAGGCGTGTGAAGAACCGATTCAGGGCTCTCATGCCATTTGGTTTACCAACACGAGCATGCCACAGCTCCATTGGGAAAGCAACAGGTGATCGCTCTAAAACACCATATTGCCCGGCTTGACCCGCCGCTTCCGGCACCAATCCAGATACAACCGGGCGTAGCTCGCGGTAATGTAATCTTGCTCCCCGAACCCCATCCGCGCCGCCAGCCGATCGATCCACGCAGGCGAGCCTTCCAGTTCCACGTAAGTCCCCACCGGCGTCTCATCCACCGTGGCGATCCCCGCGCCTCGCGCCAGCCGATACTCGGTGCGGTACTTTTCGTAGCGGAACACCGGACGGTACCCCAGCCGTTCGAAGATGGCGCCGATGGTCGAAGGGTCCGCCACCGTCAGCTCCAGTTCCTCGCGCGATTTGTGCTTCCCCACCGCCGGCTTCCCTTTATACGTGACCGTGCTCAGCCGGCCGGCGCGCCGCAGCCGCAGCAGCGTGCTCGCCCGCCGCAGCGTGAGCCTGGGAGTATCGAACACCACATTGCTTTCGAAAACGCGCCGCCGCGCCAACCTGAACCCGGCCGACCGCAAAAGCTTCCGCGCGGTCCGCGCGTCCGGCACCGCCAGCTTGATTTCCGTTTCCGTGGGACTGCGCGTCATTTCTATTGCGTGCGATCGCCGCGGTGATGATCCAGAAAATCCTGATCGATGGCCTTGCGCCCGCGGAATCCCTCGTTCACGCCATGCCAGAAGGCGATCGCAGGTTCGCCCAGCTTCCAGCAGAGGTAAACTTCCTCCTCGCGCAGCAAGGTAGGGAAGTCGATCAGCCCCATATCGAGATCCTTCACTACGCAGCCCACTTCCTGCACCTGCTCGATCGCCGTCCCCAGTTTAGACCGCGTCTCATCGCGGCGATTCTTGCTGTCGATCACCCGGTCGCGGTCCACCATCATGCCGCCCATCAAAGTCACGCGCTGCATGACGGCTTGCACCGCCTCCTCCGCCTCCTGGTATTGCGACTTCAGGGAAACCGCCTCGCGCAGCAGAGGGTCCACGCGCGGGATCAAGCTTTGCGCCTCCGCCAGAGTGAATCGTCTCGCCATGCGTTACACCGCGTAGTGCGACGTCACGTAATCGTTCAGAATGCCGATGAATTCGGCCACAATATGGTCGCCTTTCAGGGTGGTCATCAGGCGGCCATCCACAAATACCGGCGCTTTCGGCTCCTCGAACGTGCCCGGCAGCGAGATGCCGATATTGGAGTGCTTCGATTCGCCGGGGCCGTTCACCACGCAGCCCATCACCGCCACTTTCATCGTCTCCACGCCTGGATGGGTCGCCTTCCACTTGGGCATCTCTTCGCGCAGATAGGTCTGGATCTGGTCGGCCATCTCCTGGAAGAAGGTGCTGGTGGTGCGCCCGCATCCCGGGCAAGCGGTGACCTGCGGCGTGAAGCTGCGGATCCCCAGCGATTGCAGAATCTGCTGCGACACGATTACTTCTTCGCTGCGGTCGCCATTCGGCGGTGGTGTGAGTGACGTGCGAATGGTATCGCCGATGCCTTCCTGCAACACCGGCGAGAGAGCCGCCGCCGTCGCCACGATGCCCTTGCTGCCCATCCCCGCCTCGGTCAGCCCTAAGTGCAGCGGATAATCGCACACCGCCGCCAGCGCGCGATAAACGTCGATCAGATCCTGCACCCCGCTCACTTTCGCGCTCAGGATGATCCGGTCGTGCGCCAGTCCATGCCGCTCGGCCGCCTCCGCCGATTGCAACGCGCTCGCCACCATGGCGTCCAGCGTCACCAGGCGCGCGTCCTTCGGCTCGTCACGCGCTGAATTCTCGTCCATCATGCGCGTCAGCAGCGCGGAATCGAGCGAGCCCCAATTCACCCCAATCCGCACTGGCTTGCGATTCTCGATGGCCACTTCGATCATGGTGCGGAAGTTGTCGTCGGTCTTCCTGCCGATATCGGAATTGCCGGGGTTGATGCGATACTTGGCGAGCTTCTTCGCGCATTCCGGGTATTTCTTGAGAAGGATGTGGCCGTTGTAATGGAAGTCGCCGATGATCGGCACGGGAACGCCGAACGCCGTAAGTGTGTCGACGATCTTCGGCAGCGCCGCCGCCGCGGCCTCGGTATTTACCGTCACCCGCACCAGCTCCGAGCCGGCCCGCGCCAGCGCCATTACCTGATTCACCGTCGACGCTATGTCGGCCGTATCGGTGTTGGTCATCGACTGCACGACGATCGGATGATCGCCGCCGACCTTCACACCGCCTACGTCCACTACCACCGCCTTGCGGCGGGCTGCAACTGCCATGAACTCTCCTCCTGAGCGATAGATTTAATTTTAGCAGGGCGGGAGTAGATGGCAGATTCCACGGGCCAACCCCATTGACTCACCTCGCGGGGCGTGGACAAGGTTGTCGCCCATCGCCCCGATCTCCATAGCCACAGCAGCCGCGTTCGTGCTGTTGTTGGCCTGGTTCGCCGCATGGCTGCCGGCCAAACGGGCTTCGTCCGTCGATCCCGCGGTGGCGCTGCGCAGCGAGTGACGCAGACACAAAAAAACCCGGCGGTGGTTAACCGCCGGGCCGCGTCGTTCAAGTTTGACCCTGTATTAATAACGTTCTGGTCCCCTTCGCATCGGGGAACAAGGTCCCCTTCACTATATCACTGAACCGTCGCCTTTTTAATGAAATCCAGGCGCGGAAAGTGGGAATCCAGGTAGTCGTTCCCCTGTTGCTGCAGCCTCCCCGGATCGGGCCCTTGCCCCATGGGAGGCATGTCGCCGTACGACGAGTACAACTCCAGCACCGCCGGCATTCCATCCACCACTTTCCCGATGGGCGCGAATCCCCGGCTGTCGAGACTGCGATTGTCGGCCAGATTGATGAATAACTGCGTATTTCGGGTATTCGGACCGCGCATGGCGTAGGTCACCGTCCCCGTCACATTGTGCTGCTTCACGGGATCGTCGGGCAGCGTCGCATTGGCCCACATGGCATTCGTCTGCGGATCGCCGTTGATTCCGAATTGCACCACGAACCCCCGAACCACGCGGAAGAAACGCGCGCCGCCGTAGAATCCGCTCTTCACCAGCTGGAAGAAATGCGTCGCCCCCGCAGGCGCCCAATCGCGATGCACTTCGATGTCGATCGTGCCCTTCGAAGTGTCGAGCTTGACGTGAAAAACGTCGGGCACAACCTCTTTGACCGGTGCAGGAGCCGCTTCCTTCTTCTTAGTGTCGTCCGGCGACGAGCAGCCCATGAGCGCCAGGCAGCCGGCGGCACTCAAGGTAAAAGCAATTCTACGCATCGACCATTCAGTATGCCACGCGCGTTGAGTGGGGCGGACCCCCTGGGGGTGCCCTCTGGGCCACGGGAGTCCTCGTCCCGCCACTAGTCCGGCCGATGACTGCTCGCCATCGTGCGGTTGGCCAGGCCGTGCACCAGCGTCAAGGTGGCAGGCACATCCACCGGCTGTCCCTTTTGCATACCCGGACGGAACCGCCAAGCGCCCACCATCGCGATCGCCTCTTTGTCGAGCCGGGCATCTCGCGGCGAGGCCACCTGCAGGCCGCGCGGAGTGCCGTCCTTACCCACCGTCAGGCGCACGCACACGGTGACGTTTCGATGGTCTCCCGCGGCGCCCGGATACTTTGTCTTCACCACCACCGGACGGGTGGCGCCTTCCGCCGTATGAAACACCGCCGCGCCCAAATGCCAGTCCGAGTCCCAATGCTCCTCGAAGGCTAAAGAGACGTTGATTTTCAGAGGCACCGGCTTGCCGTCTTTCTGCGCCGGGGAATAGCGCGATTGACGCACGGAGGCCACCGCGTTCTCGTCCAGACCGAGCCCCAGCGGGCTCAGCACATGAATCTCTTTGGGGATGCCCTCGTCGTCCACCGTAAGCGACATCGTCACGGTGCCGGCAAGATGCGCCAGGCGCGCTTCTTCGGTATATCCCGGCTTGCCGCATGGCATCAGGGCGACTGGCGCCTCGATACCTTCGTGATGCGGGGCGGCCTGATCGCAGCAGGGTTGCGGGCCAGCCGCCATGCTCGCACACAGGAAAACTAAGAGCAAACAGCGGCCCATGCCCCGAGAATAGCATCCGGCGAATGTGTTCCCGGATAGCCAATAGGAGCTAACGAATCTGCGCTCGTTCCTGATTGCGCAGGTATGCTCCCATCATGCGATCCGTTACTGTTGTGTGGTCCTCGAGCCAGTGAGTCAGAAACTCGATCAGCCGGTGCCCCGCCTCGCCGTCGCCCTGCTCGATGAGCGGAGCGAACTGCCGGAGGCGTTTGCGCGCCGTTTCATGCTGCTGCCGGTGCCAATCGAACGCCAGATAGCGTGTGCCGCGCATGAGCTTCTCTTCGTGGGCAAAATGGTCTTCCGTGCAGGCGATCAGCCGGCGCAAAATTTCCTGCACTTCGAATAGCGGCGCGCGCGTATGCAGCGCCTGTTGGAGTTCACCGGTCGCATGGAAAATCGCCTGATGCTCGTCGTCGAATGCCGGGACGAATACGGCGTTGGATTTCCTCCAACGGAAAAAACGCATGGCCCATTATATACCGGCATGCAGTATAAAAAGGTCTGAATAGATCGATGTGCCAGCTAATTCGATACGCAGCCGAAACCAAGGGCGGCGTTCATGTCGATCCGGACATCCACTATATTGACCACCCCATCCCCATTCAGATCGTCGGCGGCCGCTTTTACACCCAAGGCTTCATTGATGATGAGCTGCACGTCTACCACGTTCGTCAAACCGCCCTGACCGATGCTGCAGGCACTGACTGCCTGCGCTGAAACCGCCGTGGTGGTATCCGCGGCCGTCTTCGTGGCCTGGACATTCCCCGCGCCGTCCGTAGCGATGCTGTAGATCCCGTAGGTGTGGCCCGGATTGCCGGCGTAACTGGCCGTGGTGGACGTCGTCTGGCTGAGCCACGCCGTGAATGGCCCCGAGTTGTCCGATACGTAGACACTATAAGAAGCGATGCCCGAGCCGACATCGCTGCCCGTCCAGGACACCGGGAACGTCGCTAACGTCTCCTCCACGGGCAGCGCAGTCACTGCGCTGGTGGGAAGCGTCACGTCAATGGTATTCAACCATGTCGGTGTCAGGATCGGCGCGTTGGCGTCGAACACTACATTCGCCTGGTTGGTGATCTGTGTCCCTGTGCTGAGAGTGCCGATGGGCTTCACGCTGAACTGCACGCTGCCCTGGCCCTCCACGCCATTCACATCGGGCGGAAGGAAACCGACGGTGGGATCGCTCGGCGGTAGCCCGGTGGTGGGATCGATGGAAGTGAAGGTCCACTTGAGCAATCCCGTATCGGAATTCAGGCTGCCCTGCATACGCACTGATAAGCTCGAATTGATATTGAAGGTGGTGCTGTAGTCATTTGTGTTCGCGGGCAGAGTAATGATGTTCGTCCCGAAGGCAAACGATCCCAACGTCAGGTTGGTCAAATCCACCTTCGTCGGGTCGAGCTGGTCCGTGACCACCACTTGCGAAGCCGGCAACGTTGCGCTCGACTGGTTCTCGAATGCCACGTTATAGGTCAACGGAGAAAGCTTGACGTAATGCGCCGGCGAACCGTCGCCCAGCGGACCGCTCTTGTCGTTCGGATCGACGGAGCCTCCTGACCCAGAACAGGAGGCCCCGTCGCCGGAAGCACCACCCTCGTCGTCGGAATCGTCGGCGCTGCAGGACTCTCCGTCGCGGGGCCTGACGGGGCTCCCAGGGATATGAAACTTGGAATCGAGCCGTGCGAGTGTCTTGACAGCGGACGCGGGTCCGCCCGATCCGTTGCATGGACTAGGGGGCTTCGGCGTACCTTTCTTATCGCAAGGGACCGTAAAAGAACCGGCATCCACCACGGGTTGGTTGGGGCAGGAAAGATAGAGCTCGACAACGGCGCTACCGCTGCAACAGGGCTGCAAAGTTTTGAAAGAAAAAGAGCACCTTGTTCTGGTGTTGGCGGCGCCCTGATTTGCTTCGTACTCTAGCCAAGCCTGAACGACAGCAGCCAGGGCGCCGGCCGCAGCAACAATCCCTCCCACGATCAGTGGCAGCTCCCGGGGATGAGCTGACCGGGAGAGATTGGAAGCCGGCGCAGGGGGTGGCCCGGCTACGCTTTCGTTCAAGGCGGAAAGGAGTCGGCCGGCATACTCATCCTCCAATGTGACGAGCACCTGGCTTGGATTGCCCGGGAACGAGGGGTCCGTTTCAACCCGGTTCAGGACGTCCTGCGACAATTCGATAACCTCCGGCCCCAGGCAGTCGTTCAGATAGGCTTTGACCGGATTCGGTATGCAGGTGGTCGACAGAATGCCGCCATTTTGCGCCGCTGTCAGGTCGGCTGAGGCCGCACTATAAGAGTCGTACCATGGGCGATAGGCGTAACTCTGGATGGCGATTGACGCCGTATCGACCGCCGCCGTCAGCGCCAATCCTATGCTGATCGACGAGTTGGGGGGCAAATGGGGCAGGATGTACTTCATCACCGTATTGCCGCTGGAGTCCTGGGCTGCGTTCGCCAAGCTGTAGTCGGTTTGCAAAGAATCGGAAGGATCGATTAACGGCTGGTTCAGCGAGTAGGTGAGAGTGGAGGGGAACAATATCCAAAGCACGGTAAAGTAAGCATCGGACGTGCCGGAATTGCCAACGGTGACAATGAAGTTAGACGGCGCTCCGTCTCTGATTTTCGACCGCCCCACAACGTTAGTCCAGATTTGCGGGCTCCCGCCAGCAGTTACCGTGAAAGCGTTTGTCTGGGTGAACGAGACGCCCCCGGGGCTGTTCACGACCACATTGTAGGAGCCAGTCGCGGCGCCGTTCAACGCAAACGTGCAAGTCATGCTGGTCCCGCCGGCGGCCACGGTTGCGGCGGCCGACTGAATGGTGGTGTTGCCTTGCACCAATGAACAACTGGCGCCAGCTTGGAGCCCGGCCCCGCTGATCGTAACCGATGTGTCCCCGGTATTCCCGCCAGTCGCGGGGCTGATGACCCCAATCGCGCCCGTACCCAAAATCAGGAAAAAGATGTCGGCGCCGTTGTAGTCCGGTCCCCCATCCGCCTTTTGCGCCTCGAAAGCGTTCGACGTCACCGGAAAGTTGAGCGACGTGGCATTGCCCGTCACGTAGACATTGTTTTGCGCGTCGAATCCGAAAGCGTTCACGATGTCGCTGAGCGAGCCGCCAATATAGGTGGAGTAGGGCGATTGCGTGCCGTTGCTGCTGAACTCCGTGAGGAAGCCGTTGGAGACCCCGTTCTGCGTGCTCTGGTAGGTGACCGGCGAAATCGGGAAGTTAGCGCCCCCCTGAGTAATGCCGCCAACCCACGGATTGCCCTGCGTGTCTGTAGCCAGCCACGCGGGAAAAGTGGATCCGGCGTTGCCGCCGATATAGCTGCTCCACAGCATCTGGGTTCCGGTTGAGCTCAACTTCGAGACGAATCCCACGTAGGTGTTGGAACCCGGGAAAGATTGCTGAACTACGCCGCTGGTGGTGGGGAAGGTCGCCGACGGAGTGGCTCCCGCGATATACGCATCCCCGGACGGATCCAGCGCGATCGCGTGCGCGTATTCCGAGCAGGCATTGACCTGCGCCCCAGCCGTCTGCCCGCTGAAGTAGGAGGCGTAGAGTAGGGTGGTGAGGTTCGAGCTGAGCTTGGCGATATAGGCGGCCGAATTGAGGTTGGCGCCGAAACCCTGGCAGCTCGCGCTCAACGCCGGAAGAGTCGGTTGCAAGGCGTTGGCGGTGGTGGGCAGGTTGTTGGTCCACGTCTGCCCGGCGATCCACGGGTTCCCTGAACTATCCAAGGCCATGCTGTAGGTGGTGTTCCCGGTTACGACCGAATTGGCGGCGGGATTCGCCGCGCCGTAGTATGTCGCTGCCACCAATTGCGCCGATCCGGTTGCCGCCAGGTTGAGAGCTGCCACGAAAGCCGCTTGCCCGGAGTTGATCTTGGTCAGATAGGCGCCCGCGGTCGTGGGCAATCCGGGGCCGGCATAGCCGGCGAAATACAGCTTCCCCAAGTAAAATGCAATTCCGCCGTAAGTCCCCGCCGTCCCTCCTCCCGATCCCGAAAAGAACGTCGAGTAGAGCAGCGTCGAACCGTCGGGGCTGATCTCCGATACCACGGAGCTGCTGGACGCCCCCGTTGGATACGTTCCCTGATACGCGCCGGCTGTGACCGGATAGTCGGTGGACCTGGTGGTGCCCGAGATGTAAGCATTCCCCGCCGCATCGAGCGCGATGCCGCCGGACGACTCGCCGGTGCTCCCGCCCAGGAAGGTCGAATACAGCACAATTCCGGATGCGCTTATTTTGGTAACCACCATATTCGCCAGGAGCTGGGTATCGTTCGCCCTTAGCGGCTGGTAGGCATTTCCGCTCACCGGATAATTGGGCGACTGCGAGAACCCCAGGATGTACGAATTGTTCTGTGCGTCGAGAACAATCGCGGTCGCTTCGTCGTCATGATACCCGCCCAGATAAGTGGAATACAAAAGGCTCAGCGCCGGATCGATCACCAGCTCCCGGCTCGCGTCGTATTGACTGAATTGGAAGCCAACGGTATCGTCGGCGAGGCTAACGAAATTCCCTCCGATGACCCGCTTTCCTGAGCGCACGTTCTGGTAAAGCAGTGGACGGTGCAACACCGCCCCGGCGCCCTCTCCAACTTGCAACACGCCGTTTTCGATGCGCACCGGCTGGCCGTCTTCCACCCGCAGGCGGATTGCGCCCGGGTCCGCGCCCGGCGCCACCGCAAAATCGTACTCCAAAGCGCCTTGATTGGAGTAGAACAGCAGGTCAATGCCCGGGTAGACGTTCTTGTACCGCAGCCGGGCGTAGGTGGAGAGCCCCGAGGCCCAGCGCTTGGGGTTGTTGCCTCGGAAAAAGCTCACTCTACCCGGCAGCCGGTCAAGCGGCTCAATCGTGGCCAGGGGACTGGCGCCGGCAAGCGAGATGCGTTGCTCCGTGATAGTAATCCGCCCGGGATCGGACAACTTGGCCGGACCGGCGCCTCCGCCGGCCGCCGCCAGCGGTTTCGCCGAACCACCCGTGCTTGCGTCAGGCTTGGCTCCGAACAGGCGCACCACGAAACCGTCGCGGCTGAATGAAGCTTCGAATCCCGCGCCGTGCGCTTGCCAGAGGACGTCCTTCGGCGCTTGTCCCAGGTTTTCGACAAAGCATGTGGGTCGCACATGCTTCTGGCCGGCCGCCCGGCGGGAAGGCGACTGCGAATCGTCAACTGCCGGTTGGCCGAACACCATCGGCGCCGTCGCCGCTGCTGTCAGCGCAAGAAATGTGGATGCGAAAGAGTGACGCAAGTTAGTGGCCCTCCAAACGGGAAACGTTGAGACCAAGTATCGCACTTCCGTTCGCTGCGCGAGACTCGCTGCTACCGGTAGGTCTCGGAATTTGTGCCAAACCCGATGCTTACCCTAAACGCCCATGCACTGAACCGCTGGAAACTCCCCGCCAGAACTGACAGTTCAGGGTTTCTATAATGCCTGGAACCGTTGGAGAAGTCCTTAGGGTTCCTGAAATTTTCTGAAAACTGGCGGTTTTCAAGGCGTTCCGTGTGCCTGCGAACCCGGCAGTCCTCTTCGCCCCGCCGCGTGGAGTGCCATTTCCGGCGACGCCGTTCCCCAGGAACGTTACGCCTCCGTGGCCTCCGCCACCTCCGTGTGCTCGAGCCTTGCGGTTTGCCGTTTGTGTTGCTCCGTGGCTCAGCGGTAAGTATTCAGTTTCAATCGTCGCCGAAACGGAACCTACCAGGACGCATAGACCCGAAGCCTTACCTCCGCGACCTCTGCCACCTCAGCGCCCTCCAGTTTGCCTTTGACTTTTGCGTTCCTCAGCGTCGTGCGTCACCGCGGTGAAGGTCCTTTTGCTAGCGGATTGCCCACCACCCCCGCGTGGACTTTAGCCTCAGAAACTGCTAATCTGCATCAAACAGCCGATCTGCGAGGGGGAATAGATGATGACCGTTCTTACGCGCAAACAACAGGAAGATTTCCTAAGCCGCGGCTTTTCGCGCCGCAATTTCGGGCGAATTGCCACGATGTTAACCGCCGGAGCTGCTCTCCCGTTTTCCAGCGAACCCGCTCTGGCACAGCTTTCCCGGGTCGACGCTCCTCCCGACTCGGTGTTCATCAACAGTAACGAAAATCCCCTGGGCCCCAGCGGACCGGCTCGCGAAGCGGCCAAGGCAATGGTCGACAACGGCGGCCGCTATCTTTTCAGCGAGACCATGAAAGTGCGGACCCTCCTGGCACAACAGGAAGGTCTGCCCGAGGATCACGTAAAGATTTATCCCGGATCGAGCAATCCCCTCACCTGGGCCGTGTTGGCCTTCTGCTCACCCACCAAGCCGTACGTTGTAGCCGACCCCGGCTACGAAGCCGGCGCCCGCGCCGCCCAGTTCATCGGCGCCAAGACCATCAACGTCCCGTTGACCAAGGAATATACCCACGATGTGAGAGCGATGGTTGCGGCCAGCCCCGATGCCGGCCTCATTTACATCTGCAATCCCAACAATCCCACCGGCACCCTCACCTCTCAGGAAGATATTGCCTGGCTCATGGCCAACAAGCCGAAGGGCTCCATCGTCATGCTCGATGAGGCCTACACCCACATCACTCCCACCGCGCCGTTCAACAGCGCCATGGTGAAGGCCGATAAGGACCTCATCATCCTGCGCACCTTCTCCAAGATCTACGGCATGGCCGGTTTGCGCGCCGGCGCCGCCTTTGGCCGCCCCGACCTGCTTGCCAAAGTCGACGCCTATTGCCAGGGCAACGGCATGCTGCCCATCACCGCGATGGCCGCCGCCTACGCCAGCCTGAAGGACCCGAACCTCGTGCCCGAGCGCCGCAAGAAGATCGGCGACGTTCGCAACGACACCTTCAGTTTCCTCGATAAGCACAATTTCAGCTTCGTGCCTTCCGTCTCCAATTGCTTCATGGTGGACGTGAAGAAGCCCGGTGGCCAGGTCGCTGCCGCGCTTGCTAAAGAAAAAGTCGTAGTGGGACGCGTGTGGCGTTCCTGGCCGAATCACGTGCGCGTCACCGTCGGACTGCCCGATGAAATGCAAAAGTTCCAAGCTGCGTTCTTGAAGGTCATGTCCGCGTGAACCCGCGGGCCATTCTGCGAAGAATGAGCCCGCCCCGTGGCAACTACCGGTGGGACCGCTTCGTTGGCGATTGTGCCGGAGGTTTGATCGCGGCGCTCATAGCGTTGCCATACGGTTTGGCCCTGGCGTCTGCCATGGGCCTGCCCCCAGTGCTGGGGATTTTCACTTCCATCCTCACCGCGCCCATTATTAGCCTGATGGGGCGCAACCCCGTGCTCATCGGGGGCACTGCCAGCGCAACCGTTCCTTTCATCGCCCTCGCGGTGCGCCACCATGGAATTGGCGGCGCCGCGAGGCTCTCCATCATGGCTTCGGTGATCCTGATCGGCTTCGGCATTGTCCGCCTGGGCCGTCACATCGCTAAAGTTCCACACGCGGTAGTTACCGGCTTTTCCTGCGGCATCGGCGGCATGATGCTGGTCTCGCAGCTCGATATCATGTTCGGCGTCGCGTCGCCGCTCACCCGCGCCGCCGGCTCCGGCTTCGGACAACTCGCCGTCGTCCTCCAGCACCTCTCGGACGTTCGCGCCGTGCCGCTCATCCTCGGCCTCACCGTCATCGTCGCGGCGACACTTTCCGCCCGCCTATCGCGCCACGCTCCCGCGCCCCTCATCGGCGTCGGACTGGCCATCCTCGTCGGCCGCTTCTTCGGCTTTCACGCCAAGGAAGTCGGGTCGCTCTCCGCCATGCTGCCGCCGGTCGTCTCCATCTCCTGGAAATTCAAAGAGGTGCTGGCCACCATCCCGTCCGCCGTCGGCTTGGCCTTTGTCTCCGCCGTCAACATCCTCATCACTTCGCGCGTCGTCGAGCATTTCCGCGGCCGCCACAAGCGCATGAAGCCCGCCGATGCCGACGCCGAATTGAGCGCTTACGGAGCCGCCAACATCCTGGGCGGAATCTTCGGCGCGCCGCCGAGCATCGGCATTCCCGCGCGCAGTCTCGCCGTCGTCCGCTGCGGCGGCACCACCCGCATCTCCAATCTCATGCACGCCCTCTTCCTGGTGATCATTCTGGCGCTCGGTTCGGGATTCGTGCAGCACATTCCCATTCCCGCGCTCGCTGGCGTCACCGCCTGGATGGGCCTCTGCCTCCTCGATTGGAGCGCCTGGCGCCGTCTCCCCAAGATGAGTCGCCTCGACGCTGCCGCATTCCTCGTCACCGCCTTCGCGGTGATGTCGGTCAACGCCGTTCTGGCCGTCACTATCGGATGCTCGCTCTACGTGTTCCGCTGGCTCTACGAGCGCTGGGCCCACCGCCCCGAACGGATTCCCGTCTACGAGAGGCTGTAAGGTTTTTTCGTGGCGCAGGCATTCCTGCCCAACGCCTCTTAATTTTGCGAAATCCACGGTCGTGGGCAAAAGGGGGGCGGACCCCAATAAGCGTTTAACTTAAGCAGTCCGTCTCCCGAAGTCCTTGTGTTGATTTTGAGCCTGAACGACCCATGGATCGGCGGCGGAACGTCTTTCAAGAGTTACAAGAACCTAGCGCGTTTCTCAGGAGTAATCTCCCACAACGCGACTTCCCGGGCTTTTGGGCCTACACTTCGGCGGAATGGGCGTTGGACGGCCTCATGGAGCGTGGGCTCATGGGTGCGAGATGGCAATGGCCGACGCTCTTGCAGCACGCTATCGTCGTACGATGGGCTGTACAAATCACGCTCGCTCCCCTCCAGTTGGAACCCGGCATGTTCATTCAAGTTGAGATGGAACTTCACACGGCGTCCTTACGTGTCAGCATAGAAATGGAACCGGAGGCCGGCTCCGGGAATCACTCCTAACGGAGCGAGGGATGCCGACCTCCAGAATCCGGCTGAACGCGCACGCCACATTCGCGACTTCGCTTCCCCAACGTGCGCGGTGCCAGTGGAAAAGACGATTGCAACGTGCGAGCTCTTCCAGCCGTCGAAGGGCTGCACAGTGAGTCGGGCCTCGATGCAGTTGAGCTCCCCAATGTGGCCGGGATATCTATGCGTAGAAACAAGCTGGTGCCGTCCGTGCCGAACTGCACATCGCTTACCAGGAACTTCTTGCCGTGCATGGAGCCGGGGCGCTCATCGACGCGGTAGATGGCGGCTCACGGCGATGCGGCGGAATATCACGGCGATGTGTTTTCTTGCAAAGCAGACCAAATAGTGTGAATCTAAGCTTTCGAGTCGCTCAGAATGGCACAGGGCGGCGGCTGACCAGATTATGAACACCGCGCAACTATCCTGCGGGCCATCCAGCCTGGACGAGCTCCGCCGTCGAGGCGTTTTCCTCTTTTCTTCCGTGATGTGGGCGGCCTGTGGTGGATTCGTTCTCGTTGCATTCGGGTGTCTGGTTTTCCTTGCGAACAACGTTCTGGCATTTCTTGGCAGGATCCGAATCACTGTTGGCGGGCAGGCACCCGCATCAGGTCCGGACTGGTTTCTGGTCGGGGCCTGCCTTGTTATCGGGATCGTGCCAGTCGTTGGGTTAGGTCTTGGTTGGCGTTGGTATCGCCAACAATGGAACTCCCGGTTGGCGGACGTTTGGGTATCGAGCGATATGCAGCGGCAGCACTGTCGCATTGGCAAGCTGCCGACCATTTCCAGCGAAACAGAATGCCGTGAAAAAGCGGAATATCTGCGCGATCTGCTCAGCAGCCCTAAATGGTCAAGGCACGAAAGACCAGTAACGCTGGCGCCGGACGGCGATCACGACAAATATAGTAGGGCAGCCGAGGCGGTCCTGCTCGACATCGAGAAAGATGTTACGGAACGGGCGATCGCGACCGGACTGATCGTGGGCATCAGCTCTAATAGCCGCATGGACGCTCTTACGATCCTCATCGCCGCGTTTGAGATACAGATGCACGTCCTTAGCCGTCTCGGAAAACGTCCGTCGCTTCGGACGTGGGTCGAGCTGTTCAAACGCTGTGGTGCAAGCTTGTACTGCAATACCTACCTGAACCGTGGCGAGACACTGGGGGTTTCGTTTGCCATCAAGCAAGCCGGGCTGGGTATTAACGCAGCAGGTGAGATGTTGGGGGAAGGAAGCCACGCCCTTAGTGACTTCGACGTAAACGATGCGCTGGACCAGTTGCTAGGCGATCACGGCTTACCTGAATCCGCCAAGCTCGTGATCTGCGGAGGTGCGATGGCCGCCGGGCTTGGGTTGGGCGTTGGGGGCATTGGACTGCGGGTGATCGGCCAAGCTATTGAAAGCATCGGCGATGAACTCTTACAGGGCGTTCTGGCCGGGGCAGCTCTTTATTTTCACGGGATGGCCCTGGCTTCGGAATGTTTGGCGCTAGACACGGGGCATCGGAATAGCGCGGCAATGACTCGCACCTTCCGCAACGGCCTAAGCACGGTTACGAATACCGCTGCGACAATTCTACGCGAGCAGGTTAAATTTCGGACCGACGCATACCGTGAGCGCAGGCGAATGGCAATGAAGCAGGCACCAAAGAAATTGGGTGTGGATGTGTGGGGCGTCGTTCGGAACGGGTTCTCACGTAAGCCAAAAGGGGACGCGGCAGGGGGCGGCCGAGCCTGAAGATCTCCTCGCCAGCATGGACGTTGGTTAATCACTCTCGACTTTCAACGGATAATGCGGAACGAATGCAGGCAAATAGGGTGGATACGATGGGTGCCCGCAGAGCCCGAAGGACTCAGTTGTACCGGTACCGAACCTCGTGAAGAACGAAATTCACAAGAGTTCAGGACCTTATTAGATGTTTGATAATCTAAGATGTGATCACAACCCCCGTCTCCTCCGGAATTTCCACGCAACTCTACCTGAAGCTTAAGCAGGCCGAAGCCAAGGCGACGATCGAGTGTCTCGGAATCGACCTCATTAAGAATGACGCACAGGGTCAGCTCGCGCTCGCGCTGCTTGAGGCCTACGGCGACTCCGCCGACGGCTTCCTCTATTTCGAACCATGTACCTGCAGAAGTTCCGCTTTGCCACCGGACGCAGTACTCTGCACGGGTGATGTCGGTGTGTTGGTTATTGAGTGCAAGGGCTATGGAATCGAGGACATCCAAGGCGTAAAGGCCGGCAGTTTGCTGGTTAAGAAGCGCGGCCGAATCGGGCCTGAAAACCCCATCGATCAAGTGCGCAACGCGATGTTCGCTATAAAGGGGCCCGTAGAAAGGCATCTACGTGTCGCCAATGGAGGGCCCCTTTTCAGCTACCTGGTGACGCTCCCTCGTATCACAAAGGCCGAGTGGGCCTTCAAGAGGTACGCGGAGTCTTTTCCATCGGAAGACCTTCTTCTAGGCGATGAGCTCGATTCCAAGGCACTCAAGGCGAAGATCCACGCGACGGTGAAGCGGGGATTGGAGCAAACGCGTCGCAAAAAGGGGGCTTCCGTTGGTGAGGTTCAAGCGATAAAGATTGTTTTCGGAGATTCGGACGTAATAAATCAGCATCGAGTAGACACACTGGGTTTACCGGGGGGGACGCTGGGCCTGACTATTGCCGTTAACGAAGGTAAGGACAAATTCTTGTCCGAGGACCAAAAATCATTATCCAATATGCGCATTGGCGGCTTCCCGAGAGTGATCCGCGGCGTAGCCGGGAGTGGTAAGTCGGTAGTACTCGCAATCCAGGCGGCTCGCTACGTGGCGGCGAACATGACTGACCGTGGTCTCTTCTCGATCGAAAAGAGAGAGATCGGGGTGGTCTGCTTCAACCGGAGCTTGGTGCCAATGCTTCGAAGGCACGTTCAACGGGCATACCGACAACGGACCCAGGAAGACTTGCCTTCCGGGGATTCGAATCACTCATATGAACGGCTTAATGTATAGGTTGATAGAAAAGGAAAAGTTGTTTCCATTGCAATACGTCAAGACACCCGGAACCACCCCCACAGATCGAGCCAATCTTTACCTGGCCCAAATCGCAGAGTTCGCAAAACAGTCCCCCGAGCACTACTCTTCAGTACTCTTGGATGCGATTTTTGTCGACGAGGGTCAGGATCTCGAAAAGGAGGAATTCGCCCTCCTCCTGAAACTCCTCCGAACAGATCCGGCGACTGGGGAGAAGACGCTTGTGATCTTTTATGATGACGCTCAACAAATCTATGCGCGTAAACGACCAGTCTGGAAGGACTTGGGCATTGACGTTCAACGCGGTGATCGGTCGCGAGTGATGAAGGAGTGCTTTCGTAACACGAGAGAGATCGTCGAGCTAGCGTTCAACATATTACTCGGATCGGCGTCCCAGGAGCCGGATAAAGTTCGGACGAGGGCGTATTCGGAAGTCGCTGGCTTAAAAGAAACGAGGCTTGTTGAGGAGATCGACGGTTATTACCGGGTGAACTTCGCTGAACGGACATTTGACAAACCCGTGGTTAAGGCATTTAAATCGCGCGACGAGGAACGAGGCTGGATCAGCGCGGAGGTAATTAAGCTCATAACCGAAGAGCAGGTTCGGCCAGAACATATTCTGATCTTATGCCCTTCGATATCTGAGTGCAAGCAAATTGAAAGCGTCATGTCGACCAACATGCGTCAGACACATCAAGTAAAAGGGTTCAGAAGCCCCTACCTGAACGACGAGAAAGACGACTTCATTTTTCAAGATGGGAAGTTGACAATTTCTACGATAAACTCCGCAAAGGGATATGATGCCCATGTCGTCCTAATGATGGCCACGGACCAGACTTCAACTGGGCCTGAAGGGCGTGCTTCATTCTATGTAGGCGCAACGCGAGCGAAGCTCCTTCTTTACGTCACGGGCCTAAATGTGACGGGGACTCTGCTTCAAGAGGCTGAGAAACTCAGCAGCATGCTGCAACGGAAAGAACCACGTGTAGTAGAAAGTACCAATTAGTCAAAGATGCCGATCAGGAATCGCGCTACTTCCCGAAGTAGCTGCGCGGCGGTAGTGTATTCTTTATTATGGAGCACATAGTTGGGGATCGCCGGGCACGTGGGACTAAAGGTCGGATTGGCACGCATGCCGGGACGGAGCGTAGATCAAGGCGGTATCGAGCCGCTGCAGAAGTTGGCCAACCAACAATCCCGATCCGCAAGTTTCGGAGGTAACCTTGGGGCGTGTGCAATCTGCGAGCCAGGATGCGGCGGGAGGCAAGAATGCTGAGTCACAGTTGGGCGAGGTCTTTGGTCTTGAGCTTCAGCCATCACTGCGGCGGCAGAGCGTCCATCGGCAGGCCGGATTGCCAGAGCGAGATTCACCCTTCGAGTTTCTTCCGATCAGATTCCCCAAGTCGCTGAAGAAGTGTGCGGGGAGACGAAAAGTCGGCCGGTGCTGCCTCTCCGCCTCCGCTGCTGTGATCACGTCGTGCGAGCGGCAACAACACTTAACGACCGACACGATAAGATCTTCTTCACCAATCGTCCGAGCATCAGATCGCCAAACTTTGAGAAGCCTTCCACTTCGGAGTTTCACGGAATCGTAGTCCGGGCAGGGGCGTCTTGTGGGGACATGGCTATTTGAGACAAGTATTGCTGAAAGCGAGCAATTCGACTTCATGGAGCTCCGCTGAAGCGCCCGCAGGCCAACACTCCCCGGAAACGGGATTCGGGGAAGCTCCGGCGGATTACTCAGGACCAGTCGGCTTGCGCCCGCCGATCTGCTGTTGCCTGAGATGCCGGTCATGTTCGACGCGTCATTGCGATATGCTGGATGTAGGGAGACGGTATGGCTACATCCGCGGAACCGATAGCGATTACTGAACAGACGACGCCGGAGTTCCGCAACGACCTGAATCGACTGAGTTCTGAGGATCGTGCCCGCGTCGCCGTAGCGCTCCGTCGCAGCTACGACCTGCTCCGGAATAACCGAGACAGCTTTTTGGCGCGAGCGAAGCGCCCACAGGCGATTCAGCTAAAGGGTGGCTTCTCCTCATCTCTGTATTCCTTGCGGGTCGGACAAGACATACGGCTCATCGCGGCGGTTGACGAGGATCCCGTTTTCGCCCAAACGCTGATAACCCTCTTTCGGGCGGTCCACCACAACGAACTGGATCGAGCGTATCGGTCCGTTGCCAGCGGCCTATATCGCAACCAGATCGAAAGGAACGGTAGGCCTTTATAGTGGCTCGCACCAGCACTCTCCTCGATGCCTGGGGAGTGATCTACCAAGCTGAGAAGACGCTTCCGGCCCAACTGAAGATCGGATTTCTTGAAGCACTGGCTGAGCTGGAAGCGCCTTCACGTGCAGTAAGAGGACGGCCAGATTCATCTAAAAGACATCATCGAGGGACAGAAACACGACGACGTGTTGCCTCAGATTCAGGCAAAGAAGATTCGCTATCAACCCAAGCAGCCGGGTCGAAATAAGCTCACCCGCTATAGTGACGTCCCTTCAGTTGGCTCGACGGTGGCGTCGAAGTGTGCTCTGCTGCGGACGGACCAGCAAGAGCCACGACTGATACGCCCGCCGATCAGAGAACGCGATATCCAACTTGCCCGTATAACGCCCTACGGTGGCATCGGCTGGCGCGTACCGCCCGGAAACCGCCAGCAAGATTAAGAACGAAAAGCCGCCTTGGATCCCGCGTCTGACATCGCCACCCACCTGCGCACGGCCGCGCACGTGGGTCCGCACCACTATTCAGGCACATGCCCGGAAGTGCCGGGTCGAGACCCCGAACTCCTGAAGTCGCGGAATTTGCCATGAGCCGCGACCGAAGAGAGCGGAGTGCGGGCTCAATTCAACTTCCCTCGACCCGCCCCGGCGTGAGGATTACTGTATCGCCGCCACCGAGCCCGTCGCTACATAGATCGCCAGCAGCCCTGCATCGATTCCCGGAGAGCCCGCCACGCTGTAGCGGCCCTCTGGAAACCCTGCGATCGAAATGCTGACGCCCTTCGTGGATGGGTTTCCGTACCCGTCGGCCGGAAGCAGATTGAGAATCGCCGCCGGAATCGCGAATGTCCCCGCGGAAGGATCGGCGCTGCACATGATATACGTGTAGGAGCTCGTCGGCGCCGACACCAGCACCCCGCTGTACGCGAAGATCCCCACCACCTGGAATGGCGAACTGCCCGTCCAGTTCAAAGTGAGATTCTGCGTGGGATCGACACTGGCCGGAATGTTGGTGGGGACCACCGCCGCCGGCACTGTCAGCGCCCAGGTGAATGGCCCCACGTTGGCTCCGCCCGCGCCATTGCTCACTGTGTAGTCGCCGGGCTGAATATAGACCGACGGTTCGATGGCGAGATACGCCGCATAATAGCCCGTGGAAATTTTGGATGTGGTAGTTACCGGAACGGTCTTGGTTCCACCCGGACCGGTAATCGACAGGCTCGGCCCGGCATCCATGTAAGTCGGCTGAATCGGGTCGATTAGAGCGTCTACCACCGAGCTCCCCTGCACCTCGTAAGCCATGCAACTCCCCGTCGAAGGCAGATAGGAGCCTCCATAGGACCGGATGAGCGAGTTGAGAGGCAGGTTGCCGAAGTATCCCACCAGGCTGTCATTCCCGGTACCCATGCGCGCGATTGCTACCCCGGCCATATTCAGAGAGCCGTTGGTCACCGCCTTTTGCAGATTCGCGGCCGTCAGCGAACCGGTAGTATCGCTACAGATCGTCTGCCCCGCGGGAGCAATGGACGTCGTAGTGACGTTCCCCGTCACTCCCTTTACCAGCACGATAATCGACGTCTTGCATCCTACCCCGACACCCGGCGGCACCACGAAGTTGATCTGGTCGAGCCCCGGAGAGCTGCTCCGCCCGCCGTACAGCACCGTTGCCGGTTGGTCTCCCACCAGCACTTGAACTCCCGTGCCCAAGTCGACCGCTATCGGCGGTTCGGTTTCATCGCCCGTCACCGCGCCCAGTCCCGTACCCCACAGCACCAGGTTATCGCCGGGGTGAGCGGCGTTGATCATAGTGATCGGATTGTACGAAGTGTCGGTGATGACACCCGGTCCCGTACCGCCTTCATTCAGCGTGAACGTCCCGAAGTTCGCCGCCAGAACTTGGATGGCGATCGAGCCGGTCTCGCCTTGGTAGGTAAGCGTCAGCGTCCCCGTCCCCACCGGCGTGGCGGAGGGAAGAATGGCGGCCACCTGCGTGGCGACGGTGTAAACCATGATGCACATCTCGGTTACGCCGCCGACGGTCACTTGTATGCTGGTTCCCGCCAGGCCCTGCGCGGCCGGCAACGGATAGCTCTGGGCCTGCACTAACGCGGCCGGGCCGAGGCCGGTCCCGGTCAGCGTGAAGATGGATCCCTGCGCGATCCCGGAGTTCGGCAAATCGGGAGGCGCCCAGGAGGCGGCGTGATACACGCCTTTAAGGGCTGGCGCGGCCGCCAGCACGGCGGCGCACGCGAACAAGAGTGCGGTGAAACGAATCAGTGCGGTTCCTTGGCGATAGGTTTTCAAACGAGGCTCCCTTCATTCGCAATAAATCGCCCCAAGGGTACACTCATTGACGCCGCAACGGGCAGTAGCCAGAGGTAGCATCTGAGGTAGCACGCCACTCGCAAACCATTGGTACCTTTGGCGCTTAGACCGGGAGACGGAAAAACGCTATACTAAGTGCGAATAGGCCGTAAAAGGTCTCAAATTCTGTTGTGGAAGTCACCAACAAAAGCGGGCCCGGCATCTTTCTCCTGCCCTCCCCGCCCCGCGATGCCGTGGCGGCGGCCTTGGATCGCATTCTAGCCAGCAAGGTCTTCGCGGGCGTAGAGCGTCCCTCCCGCTTTTTGCGGCACCTGGTGGAATCCACGCTCGACGGCCAGACCACGCTCCTCAAAGAGAGTCTGCTCGGCGTCCAGGTGTTCGGGCGGGACCCTTCCTGGGATCCGCGCGCCGACCCCGTGGTGAGACAGGAAGCCGCCCGCCTCCGCAAGCGGCTGGCGCGCTATTACCAAACCGCTTCCCCCGAAGTGCGCATCGAGGTGCCGGTCGGCGCCTATGTGCCGGTGTTCTCTCGCGTACCCGCGCCCAAAGCCGCGCCCGCAAAGTCACGCCCCATATGGCGCTGGTTCGCCGCCGCTCTTCTCGCCGCCGCAGCTTTCGCCGGCGCCCTCAAAATTCTCCCAACCGGCCATCCGTCTTCCATCGTAGTGCTCCCATTCACCAGTCTCAGCGCCGATCCGTCGAAGGAGTATTTCGCCGACGGGCTCACCGACGAAATCACCGGCCAGTTGGTCCGTACCCAATCGCTCCGCGTCGTGGCCCGCACATCCGCCTTCGTGTTCAAGGGCAGACGCACCGATATTCGCGAGGTTGGCCGCCAGCTCAAGGTAACTCACGTCCTCGAGGGAAGCGTTGAATGGTCCGGTGACCAGATCCGCATCAGCGCCCACCTGGAGCGAGCTTCCGACGGATCGCACGTCTGGTCGGGCACCTACGACCGGCAGGCCAAGGACCTGTTGACCGTCCAATCGGAAATCGCCGAAGCCGTCGCCCGCGCCCTGCAAGTGAGCTCCGGCATGACCGTCGCCTCCCGCCACGTTCCCAGCGAGGAAGCTCACGACCTGTTTCTGCGTGCCACCTACGACGTGCAGGCCCTGACGCCCGCCGCCGTCGAGCGCGCCGAACACGACCTGGAACGGGTGGTTGGCATCGATCCCGGCTACGCCGCCGCCTGGTCCCGGTTGGCGTCGGCGAAATACAGAATGGCCGCCGCCAGCGGCCGCAACCGCACGGCGGCGGAAGTGCGCGAAGTGACGGGCCTCTACCGCAAGGCCCTCAGTCTCGACCCCGACCTGGCCGAAGCGCACTCCAGCCTGGGCTTCATCGCCATGAACGATTGGGACTGGGAAGGCGCCGAGCGTGAGCTCCGGCTAGCCTCGCGCAATGGCCCTACCGCCCCCGCCGAAAACAATTACGGTCTGCTGCTGGCCTATCGTGGCCGCTTTGCCGAGGCCAATCGGCGCATGGCTTCGGCGCTGGCGCTCGATCCGCTGAATGCCGTGACCATCGTCTATGCCGGTTCCGTGCGTTACTGGGAGGGCCGCTTTCCGCAGGCCATCGCAATCTTCCAGCAAGTGCTCGAACGCTTCCCCAATCAACTCAATCCGCGGTTGATGCTGAACCTCTCGCGCATCCAGTCCGGTCAGGCGGAGCTCGCCCTCGCGGACATCCAAAAGATGCCCGCCAAGCTGCCGCCCATCCGATTCCTGGAAGCGATGGCGCTCGCCCGCGTGGGCCGCCGCGACGAAGCCTTGCGCCTGCTCCATCGACTGGAGACCGACTACGGTCGGGACCAGAGCGTCACCCGCCAGTGGTTCGCCCTGGCTTGGGCGTCCATGGGCGATCATGCCCAGACGGTGAAATGGCTCCAACTGTCGGCCGACCTGCGTGAATTCCAGGTGCTCAATCTGGCCGTAAATCCCGCCTTCGCGGAAATGCGCAACGACCCGCCATTCCGCGCCCTGATCCGCCGAATCGGCCTGTAGGGCATGCTTCAGCTTGCCCAAACTAATCTGCCGCGGCCGCCAGGGAGTGCCCATGGCGCGGCGCGCCACCAAAGGCGATGAAAAACCGGCCAGGTGGGGCGGACGCCCACGTCCGCGCCGGACCCCCAGGTCCGGCCAGTGCCGAGCCATGGATTCGGCTGCGGGTCGGCAGGCCCGCTCCGCTAGTTGGTTCTTCAACCGGCCGGCGCCTTTTGCCGTCGCCCCTATTGAACCGTCGCGTAAACCGGCGCCGTGGGATTCGCCCATGTAGGATCATCCGCTGCGGCATTCCCTACCGGCCCAAGCAGGCGCTTCGCGACTCTGCGTTGAACGTGCTTTGATTCTGGCCGCTGCGGGATAAAGCGGAATTTTTTCATGGGCAATGACGGTTCTCGAGTGCTTTTTGCGCAATGTGGAGCAGGAACTTCCACTCATGAGAACCCGATACGCCGCTCTCCTCGCTCTCGCAGCTGTAATCTGCCAGGCTCAGATCATCACCACCATCGCCGGAACGCCGCCGAATACGCTGCCGAATCTCGCTCAAATCGCCCGCGATTCGCAGGGCAATCTGTATTTCTGGGCGGGCCAGAAGATCGATATAATGACCCCTGCCGGCGTTATTAATACGGCGGTGGGATCCGGCAATATCAACAACAATCTGGCCAACGGACCGGCCCTCAGTATCAACCTGGGCCCCTCTCAACCGTATTCGGGAGTCGCCACCGACGCCGCCGGAAATCTGTACATCAGCGACACCTACAACCACGCGGTCCGCATGCTCAGCGCCGCCACCGGCACGGTTACGACTATCGCCGGCACCGGTTCCGGCGGCTATTCCGGCGATGGCGGTCCCGCCACCAAAGCGACATTGTTTTATCCCGGGGGCGTCGCCCTGGATAGTGCCGGCAACGTCTACATCGCCGACACGTCCAACAACCGCGTCCGCAAGGTGAACAGTGCGACGGGCGTGATTACTACCTTCGCGGGAAACGGCGATGCAACCCCCACCGCTTCCGACGGAGTCCCGGCAACGAGTACTGGCATCGAGCAGCCACAGCAGGTGGCGGTCGACGGCAATGGCAACGTGTATATCGCGGAAGGGAACAGAGTCCGCCAGGTTGACACCGGCGGCATCATCCACATGTATGCAGGAACCGAAGGCGGACCCAGGGGATTCGCTGGCGATGGCGGTCCCGCAACCTCGGCGACGATATTCGGGCCGCTCGGGATGGCGTTCGACTCGGCCGGTAACTTGTATTTCGCCGATAACCAAAACCAGCGAATTCGCAAGGTCAACAGCGCCGGGATCATCTCCACCATCGCCGGCATAGCAGGCAACGTCTCCACACCGCCCGGCGACGGCGGTCCGGCGACCGCAGCCTATCTGGGAACGCCCTTGGGCCTGGTTTTCGATCCTGCCGGGGACCTGATATTCACGGGCACTCCGGGGCGCAACACTATCCGCGAAATCGCAGGGGAGGGGGGCAGCGGCGGCAGTACCACTCCAAGCCTGACGACCAGTCCGGCATCTTTATCGTTCGCTTTCACGAGCGGGGGCACAGCCCCTGCCAGCCAATCGCTGGCCGTCAGCAGTACGGGTGCGGCCTTGACCTTCACTGCGGTGGCGTCCACCTCGGCCGGAAACTGGCTCTCCATCGGCTCGGCTAGCGGAACCACGCCTGCCACGATCTCGGTGTCCGTCAACTCGTCCGGCCTGACCGCGTCTACGACACCCTACCAGGGGCAGATTACGCTCACCCCTTCCGGCGGATCGCCCATCCAGGTAGCTGTCACGCTGACGGTGAGCGCGGCGGGAGCGCCCGTCATCACTCCCGGCGGCATCGTCAACGCGTCGGGATACCAGACCACCCTCGCCCCCGACACCGTGTTCGTCATTTTCGGCAGCAACATGGGTCCCGCGGTGCTCCAGGCGGCCAGCGCGCCCACTTACCCGACCAGCCTGGGAGGCACCTCCATCACCTTCGCGCCGCAACCGGCGGGAGTGCCCATCACCGCCAAGATGATCTACACCAGCGCCGGCCAGATAGCGGGACTCTTGCCCTCTTCCATTTCCGCGGGAACGTATGCCGTCAGCGTGACCTACAATCAGCAGTCCAGCGCGCCGCAGAACGTCACCGTGGCCGCCCGCAGCTTCGGTATCGCTGCCGCTAACAGCGCCGGGTCGGGCGAAGCCCAGGCGACCATCGCCAATGTCAACGGCGGCATCAGCCTGGTGCGCCTGACCGCCGGCAGCGTGGCATTCGAAGGTTACACCTGGACTCTGACGCCTGCCCATCCGGGCGATACTCTCGTACTGTGGGGAACGGGCGGCGGCGCCGACGCCGCCAACGACACGGGAGGCAGCTCCGGTGACCAGACCGCGGCCGGCAATTTCAGCGTGACCGTGGACGGCACGCAGATCACGCCCCTTTATGCAGGCACTTCACAGGGCTATCCCGGTCTTTGGCAGATCAATTTCACGCTCCCGTCAACCATGGCGGCAGATTGCTTCGCCACCCTCCAGGTAAGCGCCGGCGGCCAACTGAGCAATATCGTTACGATTGCGATTGCCGCGGCTGGTCAGACCTCTTGCAGCAGCACCATCAGCCAAGCCACGCTCGCCGCGCTCGATTCCGGCGGCAACGTGACCATGGCAGGACTGGTCGTGGGCGAACTCACGTTCTACACCGGCGGAGCGGCCCAAGTGAGTGAAACAGTCGGCGGGGTGATCAATCAATACACCGCGGCCGCGTTTCTACTGCCGTATTCCGGTCCCAAGGTGGGCGGCTGCGAGATTCTGCAGGAAACCTATCCTGCCGGAGCACAGGAACCATCGGGCCCCGACGCTCAGTTGGACGCCGGCACCCTCACGTTCAGCGGCCCCGGCATCTCGTCCCAGACGGTCGGAATCATCCAGGGGCCCACGGGTCCCATTTACAACTCCTCGTTGGCGAACGGCTCGCTGCAAGGTGGCGGCACTTACACCCTGACAGGCGCCGGCGGCACACAGGTCGGCCCGTTTACGGCGACCGGGACCTTTCCCAATAGTTTCACCTCCAATTTGAGCTCGCTCACCACGGTGAACCACGCGCAACCTTTGACCATCACGTGGAGCGGCACGGGTTTCAATGTGGCCGACATTCTGATTATTGGCGACGTTTTGACCGCCACCACTACCCACGCCAATTCGGTCACCTGCGTGGTTCCAGCCAATTTGGGCACATTCACCGTACCCGTGGCGGCGCTCGCCTATCTGCCGCCCTCCGGAACGTGGCAGATAGAAATCACAGCCACGACGAACCAGGGCGGAGTGGTCAGCGCTGAATCCGGCACTTCGACAGCCCTCACGCCGCCCCTGGTGGCCGGCGGGCAAGTCAGTTTCGGCGCGTTTACGCCTTACATCGTGTATATCGTGACGGCCACGGTGCAATGAAGCACCGCTGCCTTGCAGCCGCGGCTCTTTAGAACGGCGGGCGCGATTACCACGGTTCAATGCCGGTTAATGAGCCGCGACCGCAAGGGAGTGCATCATGGCCCGAAGGGCCAGAGCGAGCTCCGCTCGCTTGGACAAGCTGAAGCTTAGCCCACAAAATCGCCGGCCTTTCTGATGTGGGGTAAGCCTTAGCTTGCCCAGCCGGGCGACGGCCCGGCCTTGGCCTGCGGGCCACCGTAGGCGATGAAGCTCAGCCGGCGATGTTCTTCAACCGAGCGGTGCCTTCTGCCGTTGCCCCTATTGAACCGTCGCGTGAACCGGCCCGCTGGAAGTCGCCCAGGCCGGATCGTCCGCGGCGGCATTCCCTGCCGGCCCAAGCAGGCGCATCAACAGGTCCTTCGCGCCGGTGTGCTCTTCCACGAAATCCACACCCTCGGCGGTCAACGAGAAATCGGCGCCCTGTCCCATCTCCACGTATCTCTTTTGCTTCAGATACCACAGCGTGAATTCCAGGTATTCCCGCGGGATCGACATCATCTCTTCGAGTTCGATGAGCCCGATGGTCGGACGCTCCGGATTCCGGCGGCGCTGCGTGTACAGGAGACAAAGGACGCCCAGCCGGCGGTTATGCTCGCCCTCTTTTTCGTCGACGAAGGCTCTGGCTTGAAATAGCGGCAAAGCGCGGATGGGTTCGCCCTTCTGCCGGTCGTACTCGGCACGCTGCACCGGATCGCTCAGCACCCGGTACGCCTCCGACAACAGCAGAAAGCGTTCCGGGTCTCCACTGTCGGGATTGTCGGGATGGAAGCGGGCGGCCATGATCTTATACACCCGGTGAATCGTCTCCATCTCGGCCACTGAGCTGAGTTGCAGGATCTCGTAGTAGTCGAGGTTGTTACCAGCCGAGTGTGCCAGCTGTTGTTGCTCCTTCTCGAATTCCACGCCGATCCGGAACGTGCCGCCTTCCGGCGTGCAGTAGCGCACTACCGTCTCAATGGCGGAATCGTGCCGCGGTACTTCCAGGCAAACGTGGGTCCCGGACTGGATCGCGACGCTGCTTTCCACGCGCAGGCCGGAACTCGAAATGTCGCGCGCCCGGGGGCGCGTCGTAAAGACGGCGCCGCCGGCATCCTCCCAATAGAGCACAACCTCGTAAGACACGGGCACACGATAATGGCGGCGTTTCATTTTCGACATGTACTGATCTCCGTTTTAGAATTCTCGACGTTAACGATGGCGTTTTCCGGTTGCATGAAGCGCTTGATGCGCGCTACCAGCTCGAACGGGTTGAATGGCTTGATGAGGTAATCGTCGGCTCCCAGGCGGAAGCCGCGCAGAATGTCGTCCTCCCGTTCGCGCGCCGTCAGCAGCATCACGCGGGAGGGTAAATGCTCCGCGCGAACCGCCGCCAGCACTTCGAAGCCGCTCATTCCGGGCATATTGACATCCAGCAAAGCAGCCGTCGGTTTTTCGCTGCGAATCAGCTTAAGCGCGTCCAGTCCGTTGTCGGCCGTGCGGCAGGCGATGCCATGATTCTTCAAAAGCGCTGACGTCAGCGCCCGTATAATCTCGTCATCGTCCGCCAATACGACGGTGGGAGAAGCCACGCTCCGGCGGGGCGCCACAGGCTGCGGCGCCGGCATGATCGGGGCGGGATCTAGGGTCCGGGTGAGGGCGAAAGCCAGCCGCATTCCAACTTCTTCGGGATGCTGGCCTTCCACCAGGAAATCCACCGCGCCCATGCGGACTCCCTCGGGGAGATCGATGAGGTCGGCCCGAGCGCCCAGCAGAACCAGTTTGATGGGGAACGGTTTTGGCGTTTCGGCCTGCAGCCAGCGAGTTGTCAGTGTTTCCGGGCGGACATGGACAACCGCCAGGTCGCAGTTGCCAATGGTGTTGGAATCCGCGGGTTCTTCGCTATCGAACAACAAAGGCCGGGCCTTCAGGTATCCCAGAACGTTACAGACCGCTTCCGCCTGTTCGGGCGCCAATCCGATCAAAGCCACATGCTTTCCGGCGGTCGCGCTCAAGAGAGCTTCCGGCAAAGCGATGAGCTTGCCCTCGAGGCCTTCCGCGAACGCAATGTACAGCTCCGTGAAGAGCTCGCGAAGGTTGGGTGCGTGCCATAGTTCCTGGCGAAGCAAATCTTCTCCGCGCTGGGCCATCGCGCCGATTTCGGGGTAATCGAGCATGCCCGCGCTGCGCGCCCACTGGTGCAACTGCTCGGCAGCCGCAGCGGCATCGAATGTGCCATTCAGGCTATCGAGCAACTGCTGGCTCCGCTCCGCGCCATAAGTCAGGAAGCGGTGCTGTAAGGATTCGATCTCCGGGCCCGAGAAGCCGAACATGGCGCCGCGCGCCGCCTCCACTTTCGGAGAAGGTTTTGCGTCGCGAGGCCGCGCGAGCAGATCGCGCACCTTGGCGGCCAGCGTGGCGGTATCGATCGGTTTGCAGATGTACTCTTCGCAGCCGACGCTGAAGGCCCTCTGGCGGGTATCGCTCCGATTGTCGGCGGTTAATGCCACCACTCTGATGCCGCTGGTTTGCGGATTCTCTTTCACCCTCCGCGTCATGTCCAGCCCGTCCATGCCCGGCAACTCGATATCCGCCAGGATGAGCTCGGGCCGGTAGCTGGAGAGCATTTCCAGAGCCTCTTCCGCACGCTCCGCGGTGCGCACTTCGTAACCCTCGTGGGTTAGCGCCATTCGAATCACTTTGAGATTCGTTGCTGCATCGTCGACAACCAGAATCGGTGCTCCCGGCATAACGTTTTCTCCCCTTCGAAGAGGAGTATGGCGGTTGGGATTGAAAGTTGGAAGTGCCAGGTGTACCGGCTGTACCCAAATCGCCTGAAAAGTACCTAAACTGTCCGAAAAGTAATGCCGGTTATCGCGGGTACTGGGGACGAATGCCGGTACTTTGGCTTGGTTGGGCGGACCCCCTGGTCGGCCTCTTCGCGATGGCCTGAATCTGCGGCGGAGCGGGACGAGAGGTTCCCGCGCGGACCACGGGTCCGCCCAATGGGTGCCAACTTAAGCCATGTTGATCCCTGAGGAGAAGCCCGTTGACCCTATGGCCCTCCTGATTCGGGCCCGTCAGCAATGTCCCAAGCACGGTTCGGTGGGCGGAATCACAGACGATTGCGACCTATCGTTAGCGATCCGGCCCTTGGCCCCCCCTCGGTCCGAGGCGACACTGTGGCCGAAACGATACTTACAAGATCGACGGTTCCGGCCAGTTACCGATATGACGGCGTTATCGGTAAAGTCCGCTGGCCCGCTGGTGCGTCAAGGTGCGTTCCAAATGTCCTTTACGCCGTTTTGGAACGCTCCTCTAAGGTTCGGCCGGGGACCACGGTCTCAATTACGAAATCTCACTGCACCGGAACCACCACGTTCCCATGCGGTATCCCGGAAACGGCCAAGGTGGTAGCCGTCAGAGACTGGGTGTCAATCACCGACACGGACATTCCCCCGTTGTTATTCACCACCACGTAAGCGCCGTCGGGAGTGACTAGCAAATCGGTCGGGATCGAGCCGGTGAGCACTGTCGTCGTGATTGCGTACGTTTTCGCATCGATCACATCGACGCCAGATCCCTCCGCCACATACACTACGGTGCCCGTCGCATTGAAGGCCACGCTAATCGGTCCATTGAAGTTGAAGTTGCTCACCACCGCGCCCGTCAATAAATCGATCGCCTCCACGGAATTATTGAAAGGGTACACAACCCACGCCAGGGTCGCGTCAGGATTGATAAAAACAGATTGCGGATAGTCGGTGTCTAAAGGAATCGTGCTTGACATGGTCCGGCTCGCGATGTCCACAACTCCGATCGCTGCGCCGCCCGCACCCGCAGACTCCAGGTTTGTGATGAGCGCGTAGCTGCCGTCGGGCGAAATGGCGAGCCCCGATGGCGTGAAGTTTGACGGCGTCTGCAGGACGCCGCTAACCGTGTTGTTCGCGGTATCGATAAATGAAATTGCGCTGGAGAAATGAGTGACGATGGCTTGCGTCCCGTCCGGCGTCACGCGGACCTGGAGGGGCAGGCTGGCGACCTGGATGGTCGCGATGGTCGCGCCGGTGCAAGTATTGAAGCGCAGCACTTGCGAATCGACGTGCGCCGTTTCGAAGTGCGTGGGGTTCACCGAGCTCAGGCAGACTGCGTTCACGTTCGGCAATGTACCCAGCAGCAACGGAGCGGCGGGCAGCGCCCGGTACGGCAAGGTCAAGGGGAACGAACCCGGCGTCGCCGCCCGGGGGGCGGCAGTGACTGCGCGGGCGGCGCTCCGGCTAGCGGCGTTCCGGGGAGTTAAGTGCGCACCCAGGGGGGCGATCGCTGGACGCGCGGCCGCGATAGCAAAGGGGTCGGGACCGCTGGAACCGGCCAGCAAGTCGAGCAAGTCGTCCAGGTCCTCAGCATCCGCCGCCGAGTTGTCGTAAGGGGCGCCGCTGTCGCAGTTGTCTTCCTGGCGTGGCTTCTGCCCAGCGCTACTCAATTCAGCCGTCATTCCCACCCGAACATCGGATCCGCTCACAGGACAAGAACACGGCTTACCAGTGTCCACATCCATTAACGGGACTTGGCCCTTGTTGCCGAACGTATAGATGTAAGTCAAGTTGTGCCATGTCCCGCCGACGCACTGCGACTCCGTTTCCTGGTGATAGATAGAGTCGCGGGTGTTGTTAATCCAATCGATCGCGCACTGCAAGTGGAGCGGATCGGGGTTTGTGTACCCTTGCTGGCCGAAGGCACTGGCGCCTGTTAAGAGCAGCGTGAGCACCGCGTTCAGATTTCTGTTCAAGTCCCTCATTTTTCGCTCCTAGCGGAAAGCTACCGTTTTGCCGCCGATGTAGATTGCCGCCGCCTCGCCGCTCGCCAATCCCTTAATGCTGATGGACGCGGTGCTGGAAGAGATGAGATAGATCACGTTCTTGGACGAAAGCGCGTGAGAACGCGAGGCGGGAATCGCGCCCAGCACTTCTGGTGGAACCGTGAACGTGGCGGCTCCCGCCGGCGCATAGCACAGGAACATGGCGCTCGAATTGGTCGGCAGATCGGAACTAACGCCGATAATGGCAACCGTCTGGCTGGCTGTTGTGCCGGTCCAATTCAAAACCAGCGGCTGTGTGCGATCCACCACGACGGTCTGATCGCGATTGGTCCAAGTCAAAGGCGCCGGAACCGCGATGGTTGCGCTGAGGGATCCTACATTGGCCCCGCCGCTGGTGGTCACCGTAAACGAACCGGGATTGAGATAGAGCTGGTTGGGGAACGAGTACAGCGGAAGATAGGATCCTAGCGCCGCCGCAGCGCCCGCCCCTAATGTTGCGTTCTGCTGCCCGGCCGGCCCCGCCACGTTCACGCCAGTGCCGCCGTCGAGCATTGGTTGACCAGCCGCCGGCAGCTGTCCGCTGGACAGAAAATCGCCGGTTCCCTGATAAACAGTGCAGGTTCCTCGCGGCGGCGTGGAAAGCCAGGGAGAGAAGGCGTAAGCCCCTCCCGGTTGTTGTGTCGCGTTGAAATTCACGAAGTCGTTCGTCACATCCACAGGCGAGTTCACGCCCAGATCTTCGTGTACCGACAAACGCGTCAGTGCCAGCAACCCGACCGCGCCGCCGTTTACCACCGTCGCGGAGTACGGATTGGCGGCGTCCGAACACGGTCCGCCGTTAGCGCCGATCGCCATGCTCGTAAAATTCGAAACCGTGGCGTGCGAGGTGCGAACCCAAACCGGAACCCAGCATCCTTGCGGGGCCGTCGCCGGAACGATGAAATTGATCTGATCCAGGCCGGAGCAACAGGACGAGCGGCCGCTGTACAAAACTGTCGCCGGAACGTCGCCCACCCAGATTTCCAACGGCGTCGCGAGAGTTCCAACGGGCGGCGGCTGGTTGTCGGATGCTGTAATCGGGCCCAGGCCGGTGAGGTAAGCAATCGCATACTGGCCGGGCATCGCGGACGTTTGATTCGAATTGTTCGGCAGGTTCGTGGCAGTCACCGCATTCTGCAGGGCGGCCGGTCCAAGCCCGGCGCCCGTGAAAGTGAAAATGCCCGGGCTGTCATGAACGATGTAAACCGGCGATGGATTGCTCGTCGCATTATTGTAAGTAACCGTCAGAGAAACCCATCCGAGCGGCGTATTCGAGGGCATCAGTGCGTTAATCTGCGCCTGGCTGACGTAGAGTGGAATCGCGCTCACCGTTTGCTTTCCCTGAACAACCGAGATGGCGACCGACGAGAAAACGTTCTGCAGGGGGAAGGAGTGCTGCTCTACCCCTACCGCGGGCCCTAAAGCCGCTCCGAAGATCGTGAACACCGATCCTTGAGCGATCGAACCGGAGGGCAGCCCCGGTGCCTGATAGCTGGCGGCGTTGACCACGGAGTGCGGATAGATCACAGGATTCGCCCATATGCTGCAGCAGAGACCCGGTAACAGGATCGCCTTGAAAAAGAATCGATTGAAAACTACTGGAGGCGGCGCCGGCGCGTTGGCGGACTGAGACATAGCGCAGAGTTTACCGCAACCCTTTCCAAAGCTCAAGAGAATTGTCCACCCGGCCACGACCGTCACGATGAATCCGCGGATGCGGGTCGCTTATGTGTAAGTTAACGTTTATCGCGGTCCGCCAAACCTTATGACGCCCGGCCCCCAAATTCCCGCCTACGGTATCATGGAGTAAGGACGTCCTCCTCTCTCCCATGGCATTGAAATCCGACCCGGAATTGGGTATCGACAGCTGGCTCGAAGACGAGCTTTATCATCAATATCTGCGCGACCGCTCCACCGTAGACGAAAGCTGGAAGCAGGTCTTCGAAAAGTCCAACGGCGTCACCGTGAAACCGGCAGCCCCCGCGCCGGGCCCCGATCTTTCGCCCGCCGATCTCGCGGCCCTGCAGCCTCTTCGCGGAGCGGCCGGCAAGATCGCCGAGAACATGTCCGCCAGCATCGCCGTTCCCTGGCCACTTCCCAGCGCACCATCGCCGTCAAGGTGATGGACGAAAATCGCCGCATCATTAACAATCACCGCACGCTGCGCGGCATTCTCGACTATCTTTCCGAGAGCTTCAAAGGCCCCGTGGTCATCGCCGAATCCTCCGCCGGCGACACCAAGGATGGGTACGACAATTTCAAATACCGCGCGCTGACCTCCGAGTATCGCCGGCAACAGCTCAAGCTCATCGACCCCAACGACGAAGCTAAGTTCGAGCGCGTCGCCCTCCTCGACAGCGACCTGCACATCGTGCCCTGCCGCATCGCCGCTGGTTGACCCCGAAGCGTTCGTCATCTCCGCCTGCATGCTGAAGAAGCACAACACCGTCATCGCGTCGCTCTCCATCAAGAATATGGTGCTCGGCGCGCCTCTTCACCAGGCCACCGGCGAGAGTCCCCGCTGGAGTGACAAGCGCAAATATCACGTCGGACTGCGGCAGACTCACTACAATATGATGGTCACGGCGCAGCGGCTGAACTGGGGCGCCTCGCTGATCGATGGCTACGAGGGCATGGAAGGCAACGGCCCGAATTCCGGGACTGCGGTTGCCTCGCGCATCGCCCTGGCGTCCACCGACTACGTCGCGGCCGACCGCGTCGCCGCCGAGACCATGGGGATCGACCCCGAATGGCTCGGTTACGTGAAGTACTGCGGCGGCCTGGGGCTTGGCCAGTTCGACCCGTCGTAGATCGACGTCATCGGCGCGAAGGTCGCCGACGTCAAGAAATCCTACCGCATGCACCCCGATATCGAACGCGAGTTCAAGTGGCAGGGTCCGCTCACCGAGCTGCCGTTCAATCTCGGCTGGGTGCAGGCCTTGAGCTACACGCGCGAGGGATAGTGAGGCGGACGCCCCATAGGCGCTAACTTAAGCCAAGCGAGGGTGAGGACCGTTTAGGCGATGCAAGCCCGCGTTTGGCTTCCTCGAAGGCCGTTTCGGGGCCGCGACGCCGAATCTCTCGTTAATCGGCCCCTTGCCGGAATAGTACGAGTGTCGTAATATGAGAATCGTATGATCCGTTCCTGCCGGGATAAAGATGTGCGGCGGCTGCTGGAACGGAAATTCAGCCGGCGACTCCAGTCGATAGAGAAGTCCGCCCGTGTCCGGCTGGAAGTGCTGGACGCAGTGACATCGCTCAGAGACCTCGATCTACCTGGGTTTCGGCTGGAGGCCCTCAAGGGTGACCGGAAGGGGCAGTACAGTATTCGAATCAATGACCGATACCGGATCTGCTTCACGTGGCAGGACGGAGATGCTCACGACGTGGAGATAGTCGACTATCACTAGAAGGACCGATATGGCGATTCAGAAATCAAAACGGCTTCAGCCGCTTCATCCTGGCGAGGTGCTCAAGGAACTGCTGACCGAAGCGGGATTGACGGTCAACGCGCTGGCTCTCGCCCTGCGAGTGCCCGCAAACCGAATCGGGGGAAT
>Ga0182016_10000204_pt1 | contig 73188 bp, 58 predicted proteins | sample 712S2MmetaG_FD_120491 | JGI IMG/M metagenome (GOLD analysis project Ga0182016, IMG submission 120491) | Permafrost microbial communities from Stordalen Mire, Sweden - 712S2M metaG | ecosystem: Environmental > Terrestrial > Soil > Wetlands > Permafrost | place: Sweden: Stordalen | collected...
AAGGAACTGCGCGTCAAGGGTCACACCTTCCGCCAGGGCGACTGGATTTCGCTGGACGGCACCACCGGCCGCGTGATCGCAGGCCAGCTCAAGACCCTGCCCGCTCAGCCCGACGATCCAGATCTGGTCAAGTTCATGAACTGGGCCGATCCGGTTCGCCGCCTGCGCATCCGCGCCAATGCCGACATTCCTCGCGACGCCCAGCAAGCCCGCCTCTTCGGCGCCGAAGGCATCGGCCTCTGCCGCACTGAGCATATGTTCTTTGCGGAAGACCGTATCGGCCACGTCCGCGACATGATCCTCTCAGACAACGAGAAGGATCGCCGCGAGGCCCTGAAGAAGCTGCTGCCCATGCAGCGCGCCGACTTTGCCGGCCTCTTCAAGACCATGGAATCGCTGCCGGTGACCATCCGCCTGCTCGATCCTCCGCTGCATGAGTTCCTGCCATCGCGCGAGGACCTGCTGGTGGAAATCTCTCACCTTGAAGACACCAAACCCCGCTCGCCCAAGCTCAAGGAACTGCGTCCGCTGCTGGCGCGGGTTCAGGAGCTGCACGAGACCAACCCCATGCTCGGACTGCGCGGATGCCGCCTCGGCATCGCCTTCCCCGAGATCACCGAAATGCAAGCGCGCGCCATCTTCGAGGCCGCCGTCGACGTCAAGAAGAGGGGCGGCGATCCACACCTCGAAATCATGGTTCCACTCATCGGCTCCATCGAGGAGATGCGTAATCAGGCCGCCATTGTCCGCCGCATCGCCGCGGATGTCTTCAAGGAGACCGGTGAAACCGTCGACTACATGGTGGGCACCATGATCGAGCTGCCGCGCGCCGCCCTCACCGCCGACCAGATCGCCGAAGAGGCCGAGTTCTTCAGCTTTGGAACCAACGACCTCACGCAAACCACCTACGGCATCAGCCGCGACGACATCAACCACTTCCTGCCGGCGTATCTCAAGCTGGGCATCTTCAAACAGGATCCCTTCGCCACCCTTGACCAGGCCGGCGTAGGCTTGCTGGTGAAGATGGCCACGGCCAAGGGACGCAACACCCGCCCGAATCTCAAGGTGGGCATCTGCGGTGAGCATGGCGGCGATCCAGAGTCCGTCAAGTTCTGCCACAAGATCGGCCTCAACTACGTCTCCTGCTCACCCTTCCGTTTGCTCACGGCAAGGCTCGCAGCGGCCCAGGCCGCTCTCGAAGAGACCCTGACCGGCAACATCCACACCACCAGCTAGTCTGGTTACAACCGCACAACAGCGAAGGGCGTCCGCCGCGGCGGACGCCCTTCGCGCGTCTGGGGGATCTGGCGGATGACAGAAATCCGTTGCTAAAGATAACGACTCCCCGCACGGATCGTCTATCGTGTATCGACGCCTGGGGCCAGGCTATGACAATTCCTACCATGAAGCCGTCCTAACTGGGCTGGGAATGAGGTCCTGTGAAAACAGTGCGTGTTCACCTGTCAAGCAAGTTATCCGCCGATAAGTCGGGTCGCGATGGAGAGGATCAATGCAATGACCTTTTTGGAAAGAGCATTGAACAAAAGCCCATCTGGGCGGAGCTGTGCGAGAGCGTCCGCGATGCCGTGTTTCCGCCCAAGCTACCGCCTTTGGAATTGACCTCGACGCCGATCCCGACTCCCGACCGCATGGCCGTCAAGACGAATCCTTGGGCCATCGGCACAGCAACTATCGCCAATGGCTGCGTCCTGGCGATCGTCATTCTGATGGGATTGCGCACGACGATCAATCATCTTCCCAAATTACCCGCGGGAGACAAGATCCGTCTAAGCGATTTCCCCCTCTTTGCGCCTGCTAGCAGGCTGCCTGCGGGCGGCAGCGACGGTGGCGGGAACAATGAGCTGACGGACCCAATCAAGGGCAGATTGCCCAAACGGGAAGTTATGCCTATTGCTCCTCCGCAGGTTCCGATACTCGATAACCCGAGGCTTGCTATCGATCCTGCTATCGCAGTTCCGCCTGAGATCAAGCTGCCTGATAACCCGTCGCTGCCTAACATCGGTGTTCACGATTCTCCAAACGTCAGGCTGGTTTCCGGTGGCCCCGGCAGCAGGACCGGTATCGGCACAGGTTCGGATGGCAGCCTCGGACCGGGCAGAACCAACGGCGCTGGCCCCGGTTTCGATCACGGCATTGGCACAGCGATTTATACGCCCGGGAGAGGCGGTGTCACGAATCCTATTCCTCTCGTGTCTCCTGAAGCAGAGTTCTCCGATGAGGCGCGCCAGAACAAGTATCAGGGAGTCTGCATGATCGCGGTGATCGTGGACGCGCATGGCTACCCGCGGAATCCGCGAGTGGTTCGTTCGCTGGGCATGGGCCTCGATGAAAAGGCACTAGAAGCTGTTCAGAGGTACCGATTCAAACCCGCAACGATGGACGGCAAGCCGGTTGCCGCGATGATCAACGTGCTGGTGGATTTTCGGTTGTTTTAGGCGATCGAACGCGAGGCGAGGGGTGCAGACCATGCACTTGTCTACACTGAGTAGGTTCATTATCTGTCCAGATCACCTCCGGCATTGCGTAGACGCGTTCAATTTCGACTGTGCGATTTCTGAGTGTCATCGGTCAGTTTGACTAGGGAACTAAAGGCAATTTTTCATTTTGGCACCACCGGCAGGATCAGCGAGCTGGGATGAGCAGCGTCGTGGTAGATGGTGTTGGTGGCTTTGACAAAGGTTGAGGCGGTGGCTGCGTCTTTGCCGGTGTTGAGGTTGCGGTCGAAGCGGGGGAAGTTGCTGCTGCTCACTTCGAGGCGGATCTTGTGGCCTTTGAGAAAGACGTTGCTGGTGGACCACATATCGATTTTGTACTCGTAAACCTGGCCGGGAACGATGGGCTTGGCTTCGCCGGTGGTGGATTCGCGATAGCGGGCGCGGAGGATGCCTTCGGTCAGGTTGATCGCTGTTCCATCGGGAGTTACATCGACTAATTTGGCGGTGAAGTCCGTATCGGCAGCCGAGGTGCTTGCGTATAAGTCGAGAGTTACGGGGCCGGTAACTTCGAGATCCTGGTCGAGGGGTTCAGTGGAATAGACGAGGACGTCGGAGCGGGCTTCGACTTCCTTTTGGTCGCGCGGGCCGGGGGCGAGGTGAACGGCGTCGCAGCAGAGCGGGCCGCCCACGGTGGGAACAGGGTTGGCGGGGTCGTAAGTGTAGCTGTCTTCAGGCGAGCCATTCTCCCGAAATTCCTGGTTCGGATCTGTGTAAAGCAGTCCATGTCCGATGGGGCCGTTTGCATCGTGATGCGAACGGAGAAGATAGCGCGTCTCCTTGGCCCGCTCCAGCGGCCACGCATCTTCATAACGCCACTCATTCTTGCCCATCACAAAGATCTTGACCGGCTTGCCGTTGGCAAACTCATTCTGCTTGCCAAGGAACAGGTAGTCGTACCAATCGAGGATGACGGCGTTCTCGTCAAAAGGCGCATCGGGGCCGAAATCGACTGTGCCGACGGTGCGGCCCCAGCCGGAGTGGCCGCCGATGGCGACGATCAGATGCTGGCCGTTGCGGGCGGCCTCGTTGCCCGCGTGCGCCTTCATGCCCATGTAATTGCGCAGTGAGCCGCCCTGGAAGATGTCGTACCAGGCGGCGATGGTGAGCGCGGGAACCTGGATGTTCTGGTAGTTCTCCTCGATGGACCACTGCTTCCAGTAGCTGTCGTAAGTGGGATGACTGAGCCAATCGAGGAAGTAGGGCGCGAGGATGCGGGTGGCTCCTGCCGGACCGGAGACAGGCGGCAGATTGAAGACGGGATACTGATTGAGCGGAAGTACAGCGCTGCCAACCAGAGCGTTGGTGCTTTGGCGGACGGTGCGGTTGAATGTGTCCTGGGCGAGCGAGGAGGTCCAGGACTCGTTGAACCACTGCTCGAATGCGCCGCCCTGGTAGGTCCAGTTTTCGTGGTAGTTGCTAGCGGTGACGATGGGGCAGATTCCGGCCAAGTGGGGCGGATGGGCGATGGCGGCGAGCATTTGTGTTGCACCCACATAGGAGCCGCTGAACATGCCCACTTTGCCGTTGGAGCCGGGCAGCGCGGCGGCCCATTCCACGGTATCGTAGCCGTCATTGATTTCGTACTTGAAGGTGTACCATTCGCCCTCGGAGGTATAGCGGCCGCGCACATCCTGAATGACGACGATGAAGCCGCGGGCCGCGCCTTTCTGGCCGATGGGAAACATGCTGTCTTTGTTGTAGGGAGTGCGCGTGAGCAGTACCGGATATTGGCCGTCGGCGACGGGGCGGTAGATGTCGGCGCGGAGGGTTACGCCGTCGCGGGTCTTCATGGTGACATTTTTCTCAACCGTGAAAGCGGCGGAAGTCTGGACGGCCGAGGCGGCAGGCTGGCCCAGGATGGAGTTGGGCAGCAGCGTGAAGGCGAAGGCGAGCAGGCACAGAGTCTTTTTCAGCACGAAGTTCTCCTCAGGGGCAAGGCCGAATCCATTCTAAGCGTTTGGCGGTGTATGGTTACAGACGGTGGGAAATTCCAGAGTATGAGGTGCCTGAATGCATGGATTGAATCGCAGGGGATTTTTGAAGGCGGCGGGGGCGGCAACCACGGGAACGCTGCTGGGAGCGCGGCTGCACGCGCTGGCCGGGATGGAAAGCGCTGGCGGCAGGCCGGTCGCCGCCAACGATCATATTCAGATTGCGCTGATCGGCGCGGGCGGCCAGGGGCAGGGCGATACGAGGGTTGCGCTGCGGGTTCCGGGGGTGAAGCTGGTTGCGGTGGCGGACTGCTATAACGGCCGGCTGGAGCACAGCAAGGAGGTGTGGGGCAACGACATCTTTACCACGCGCGACTACGCGGAAATTCTGGCCCGCAAGGACATCGACGCGGTGATTATCGGCACGCCCGACCACTGGCACAAGCAGGCAAGCGTGGATGCGATGAAGGCCGGCAAGGATGTCTATTGCGAGAAGCCGATGATCCACTTGTATGCGGACGGGCCGGAGATGATTGAGGCGGCGCGGGCTACAGGGCGCATCCTGCAAGTGGGCAGCCAGCGCGTGAGTTCGGTGATTTACGCCAAGGCAAAGGAGTTGCTGGCTTCGGGCGCCATCGGCCAGTTGAATATGGTGACAGCGCACTGGGATCGCAACTCGACAATGGGCGCCTGGAGTTATACCGTTCCGCCGGATGCGTCGCCGGAGACCTGCGACTGGCCGCGCTTTCTGGGAACCGCGCCGAAGATTCCCTTCAATGCGGAGCAGTTCTTCCAGTGGCGCAAGTGGAAGGCCTATGGCAGCGGCGTGGCCGGCGACCTGTTTGTGCATCTCTTCAGCGGCACGCACTTCATTACCGGATCGCATGGGCCCACGCGCGGCATGGCCACGGGCGGGTTGCGCTTCTGGAAGGATGGGCGCGATGTGCCGGATGTGATGCTGGGCCTGTTCGACTATCCCGAGGGCTTTAACCTGAGCCTGCGCGTGAACTTTGTGGATGGCGGCGAAGAGAGCGAGGGGCTGACCTTCACCGGCTCGGAAGGGACGATGGAGATTGGCGGCAATGCGGTGAGCGTAAGCCGCACGCCGCGCGAGAAGGAGCCGGGCTATATGATCGGCAGCTTCACCGAGGCTACGCAGAAGCTGTATATCGAGGAGTACCGGAAGAAGTATCCGGCGGCGAATCCTGAGGGCCCGCCGCAGGTGGGATACGAGAAGTACGTTGCGCCGCCGGGATATAGCGATAGCTACGACCACTTCAAGAATTTCTTTGCGTCGGTGCGGTCGCGGCAGCCGGTGGTGGAGGATGCGGTTTTTGGATTCCGCGCGGCGGGCGCGGCGCTGCTGAGCAATCTGAGCCTGGAGCGCGGAGCGGTTGTGGGGTGGGATCCGGAGGGGATGAAGCTGGCGTAGCGGCAGGCTTGATGGCGTTCCAGGTCTTGAAGAAGAGACCTGGGACGCTGAACCGGTGTTAACTGGGAAATTATCTGCAAGGTTTTGAAAATAAATAGAGGGGGGTGGGGGTATTAATTAAATCGTAACTAGGGGAAGATACGAATCTGGCGGGTTTCTGAGAGATCGATGCGGGGAACGCGGGCGCAACTTTCACCCCGCAGCGATTTCTTCGTTGGTTTCACTATCCCTATTGTGCGCCGGCGGGGCGTAATTATGTGCAAAGGGCAGGGGAAGGATTTCAGGTGCTCCGTCGCGGCGGACGGAACCTGGGGTACCCGGCTTTCGTTATTACGAAAGAATTGTACTCATATCCGATGGCCGAGATTCGCTGGAACCCATCCTTCGTTTAAAGAAACGAAGGGTGGGGCACCCTCAACTTGCCGGCGGGTCAAGGGTGGGCACACGGCTATCTCGTGACGTTGACGGTTACGGCATTGCTCCAAATTGGTGAGACTTTCCACGCCGTCCCGTAATCGCCGCCTTCAATTCCTAGCCGGAACGTTACCGATTCATGCTGACTACTTCCGGGAGCAAGCTCTACGCGGATCTGCATTTTTCTTTCATACGCTTGACCCGGCTTGAGCTGGACCTTGAAAGGCGTATTTTTCAAACAACCCTCGTTCACTACATGGACAGAAAGATTATCCGCTTTCCACCTATTCGGATAACCGCAAGCCCAAATCTCCAGCACTTGTTCCTCGCTGCCGGTATTGCGGATTGCAGTCGACACTGAAAATTCCTCATTGTTCGTTACCGCGGTCTGAGCGAGTTTGATTTCGAGTTGAGTTGGCGAGTCTTGCGGAAATGCAGTCAATCCCGCAAAACATAACAGAAGCGCGCTCAAAATCAACCTAACCTTACGCATATTATTCAAAGTTTCCCGTAGTAGATCAGCGGCACGTATTTGATCGTTTCGTTCTTTGGATTTGAAAAATGCAAATTGACCGAAGCCGAGTGGCCGGGTTTGAGGCTATCGACACCCGGCACAGCGAGGTACGGCCAGCAGCCAAAGGAGCCGGTGGAATCTGTAAGCGTCACACCTTCTGTCAGAGAATCGAAAACTACAAGAAACGGACCGGCGATCCTGCTGCTGCTAACATCCTTGATGGTCAATATCCCGTCATAGGTATGACTCGTGCCGTTGTGGGCTAAAGGGGAGGATGCCGTCGATACGCTCCTCCCTTCCAGGAGCGTTGGCCATGTAAATGGGACACCAGGTCTTGGAGGTTGATAGGTGGTTGTCTCACATACATGTGTAATCGTAACGCCGCCCGTTCCGGTGCCGGGGTCCGCAGGTAGATCGGTCTTTGCATTGGCCGCTCCTCGATAACTGCCATCATTCGTGACCTTTATTGTTACAGCGTTGCTCCAAATCTTACGAGTATTCGGAAGCTGCGTGTTGTCAGTGTCATTTCGAAATCCCAATCGAAAGGTCACTCTTCGTTTCGGTGCATGGTCATTTATCAGGTCAACACGGACCAGCACAGTTTTTTCGTATGTATCGCCCGGCTTGAGCATTATTTTGTAGATGGAATTTTGCAGACATGCGTCGGAGCAGTCCACATGGACCGAGGGACTGTCCGCAACCCATAGCACCGCATAACAGCAGTCTAAGATGGCCAGCGCCTGATCGATTTTTCCGGTATTGCGAATTACTGTGGCTACAGAAAACCTTTCATTATTCCTGGCCGCCGTCTGCGCCGGCTTGATCTCGACCTTCAGGGGCGAGTCTTGGCCCAATGCGGTCAATCCAGCAAAACATACCAGCAGCGTACTCATCAGCGCTTTGCGTTTGTTCATATCAGTCGAAGCTCCCGGAGTAGATCAGCGGGGGGGGGAATCTCAATACTGCGCAAGGTCCGACTGACCATTGCAGGTCCACCGTGGCCGACTGGCCGGGTTCGAGGCTGTCCACTCCCGGAACTGTGATATACGGATCCCCCCCAATGCTACCTGTCGCATTCGCCAACACATAACACAAAGGCGACGAATAGAAAACAACCTGGAACGGACCTGCGATTGTGCTATCGCTGTCGTTCGTGATTGTCACGGATTGGGTTCCAGATACCACTGTCGATATTTGAGAAGATTCTAACAATGTCGGAGGTGAGGACATACCAGCCTGATAGTTTGTCGTCTCGTTCGATGACATAATCGTGATTCCGCCAGTCCCGCTGCCGGGATCGGCCAGATCGTCTGTGTTCAAAACAACAGCACCTCCGGTAGTTCCGTTCCACGTGCTAATCCAACGGAACCCGACGGTAGTATCTATAACGGCAGCGCCAGGAAGGTCTCCCTGAATTCCGACGAGATGGGTAATAATGGCCATTTTGCTGCCCGCCGGAGCCGTATTGCCGCCGCAGTATGTCGCTATGCTCAATGGAGAAGCGCCAATCAAGCATGGGTCATCTGGTGCATCATGGAACGTCATGGTTGTGTTTGTTTGGTGGAAGTCTAACGATAATTTACCTCCGTGCGTAAACATATTGTAGTAAACAGGCAGTTCAACGGCATTTGGCGGCGTTTGATAGGCGTAGCCCTGGGGAGGGGGATCATTGAAGGAGGGCGGGGCCTGTAAAGAAACAGTGCTGCCTGCGGCTTTGAAGGGGTTCGGCAAAGGAAGAGAAGTGAAGGTCGACTGCCAATTAAAATTGATGAAATTACACACTTGTTCAGCTTGCGCGAGCGTAAATCCAAAGTTCGGCGTAAAGTGTGCATCGATGTTAGGGCTGCCGCCCGGATTGGGTTTAGGAACGGATCCATTGACAACGTCCGGGCATTTTGGGGTCCAGACTGCGGAGGTTGTCGCCAAAGGCCAGACCGGCGGCGCGAATATGCCACCTGTGCATATGGTGAGGCCAAATAGGGTGAAGGTCCCCAAGCAGGTTTCACCCGGTATATTCTGAGTTGCGCATACGCCGCCCCTTGCACCGCATGTCTCGTCGACGATATTTGAACTGTTCGTATTCGAATTCGAAAAAGCAGGCAACCCAGGCCATATTCCGGGCGCATTTGGATTCATGGAATAATAGCCAAGCGGATCGGAATAGCAGCCCGTATTTTGCCATTGACCGCAAGCTGTGCCAGCCGGATCGACGATGAACCCGACCTCGTGTGTGGAGTTGAGGGTATATGTGACGCCCGGCTGAGGCTGGAAGGCGATGGAACATTGGCCCGTAGGATTCCCGGATGCGGCGCCGGAGGAGTACCCCGCTGAACCACTAGGGCACTGCGCGGACGTGATCGCTGCTCCAGTCGATGAGGTCACAGTGCAAGATGCATAAAACGGGGTGTAGTCGGCCGCCGCAGGAGTGGGCAGGCGGTGGCGGGGTTAACGGCCGACGTGCTGCAAGTGGCTATTTCCTGCGTTCCATCCGGGCTCGTTGTGAAGCCGGAGGACACCCAGATCTGGGAATGCGCAGCCTCGGGCGCAAAGAGGAAAAAGGCTGCTGGAATCAACAAGAAAAGCGGAATGGTATTGAGAAGTGGCCTTGCAGTTACAATTTCAAATCGACCCAAGAACTTGCGCATGGATGCGGATTCCTTTTAGTAGGATAACGGCGTGATTGGACGGGCTGACTGCCGGTCTGGAGATGAAGGAATGATTCTCCATCCAATGTAATCGGACATCTCAGGAAGTCAAGTTACCTAAGAGTAGACTTTAGTACTGTAGGTTTAGATCCTTGAAGCCCTGCAAATACTGTGTAGGGGTCCGGGCCTAAAGGCCTTGCAAGTACGCACACGTTCAGAGGGCAGAAGCCCACTGCTCGCTCCGGAATCTTCGAATTGCAACTGTGGTGCTCATCGGCCTGTTGGATGGGCTGCTTACATGCCGCCTTTGCCTAGCAGGATGCCGATGCCGTAGGTGACTGCGCCCTCGACTGCGCCGACTACTGTCATCTCGAAACCGGAGGACCACCAGGAGCGGACGGTGATGAGGCTCTTGGCTGCGCCTACGGCGAAGTGGGCGGCGAGCGAGATGATGGCGGCGGCGATGACTGCCTCTATACCGCTGAGAAAGAAGAAGGGGATGATGGGGATGGCTGCGCCGATGGCTGTGGAGAGCGCGCCGGAGCCGGCTGAGACGAGTGGATTGCTCAGAGCTTCTTCCGACGAGCCAAGGCGCTCGCTGGCCAGGGCGCGGAGCAACTGCTCGGGGTCGCTGGCGATGTGGTTGACCATGTGGTGCGCGTCTTCTTCGGGCAGGCCCTTGACCTGGTAATAGAGGGAGAGCAACTCGCGGGCCTCGGGGCCGTTCATTTGGATAGCTTCGCGTTCGCGGGCCAGTTCGGCGTGATAGATTTCCTGCTCGCTCTTGGCGGCCAGATATGCGCCGGAGCCCATGCTGAGGGCCGAGGCGATCATGCCGGAGAGGCCGGCGAGGAGTACATATTTGCTGTCGCCTGCGGTTGCGCCGGAGACGCCGCTGACGATGCCGAAGATTGCGCCGAGTCCGTCGTTGACGCCGTAGATGGCGTCGCCGATCCAACTGCCAGGCTGCTTGCGGCCCTGGCTGCGCTTGGCCAGCATCTCTTCAAGAACGGCCTTGGCGTTGATGGTGTGCGTGCCCGCGGGGGCGGAGTAGTGGCCGCGCAAGAGCGACCCAAGCTCCTTGTAGTGCTCCTTCTCGTCTTCAATGACATGTTCGAGGATGGCGATGGATTCCTCGTCGCCGAGGCTCTTGAGCTGCTCGCCGTAGCTGGCGATGGCGCGGCTCTCTTCAATCTCAAGGCGGCGCAGGGCCATGCGCACGCCGCCTGCGCGGCTGGCCAGCGAGTCGGCATCGCCGCCGGGCTTGCCAGTGTAGACGGGCTCGGGTCCGCCCAACTCGACGATGCGGCCGTGCCAGAGAGCGGCGTGCTCCCACTCAGCGCCGGCCAGATGGCGCAACACCTGGGCGCGCACCGGGTCAGTGTCGCGCTCGGCCAGGGCCATGTAGGTGTGGTAGCCCTCCATCTCGGCTTGCCAGTCGCCCTCAAGGGCTGCCAGAACTTTTTTCAGCTTGGCGCTGCTCATTGCTTCCTTGGCCACGTGTCTCTCCTCGCTTTCAGTTGAGAATAACCGAATGTGCTGGCGGGCGGTAGACGCAGAAGGAACCGCGGAGGCGGTTTCAGCGTAACCTCCTCTGCGACTGCCCATGGGGCCGGCGTCCTGAGTGTGTTTACGCAGGCCGCTGCTCGATTTGGTTGTTGGAAGTTGCGCGTTGGAGGGGGAAATAAGTGGCTAGACCTGCATTTCGCCGTATCGTCCTGTTCGCCCTGGCCGCCATTGTGCTGGTCTCGGCCGCCGGCGGATTTTATCTGGCGTGGCTGCTGCACCGGCCCGTGCATGTTGCGGACGATTTTGAGGAGCCGGAGCTGAGCTCGATATGGACGGATGACCGGATGGTTCCGGAAGCCTATTCCGTTCAGAGCGAGATTGTTCGCAGCGGCCATAGCGCGGCGCGGATCACGGTCCATCCGAACGACCGGTATGAAGCGGGCAGCGACGACGGCCCGGCCAGCGAGCGCGACGAGCTGATGGAGGCTGAGCGGCTGTGGTCGCAAACGGGCAGGACGTATCAGTACTCCTTCAGCCTTTATTTGCCGAAGGATTTCCCCATCGTCGACACGCGCCTGGTGATCGCGCAGTGGAAGCAGCTCTGCGAGTGGAGCAGTTGCCGGCCGGATAACCCGGTGCTTGCGATCCGGTATTCCGGCGGCGTTCTCTTCATTACCCGCAGGGACGATGAGGGCAGGCAAACGATTTACAAATCGCAGGGCGAGATGCGGGGCCGATGGCTGGATTTCCGCTTTGTGACCCGGTTTTCGCAGAGCGACGACGGCGCGATCGATGGCTGGATGAACGGGCAGCAGATCGTTCACTATCGCGGCGTGACCGCTTACCGCGCGGCCCGCGGATACCCTGCGCATGGGTTCTTCTTTTTCAAGACAGGGCTCTACCGGGATCAGATTCCGCAGCCGATGACCATCTATCTCGACGAGTATCGCAAGGATGAGTGCGGGACACCGAAGTGCGAATAGAAGAGCGCGCTCTGCCGTTACTCTTTGCCCTGACCCAGCCGCCACGCCTTGATGAATTTCCAGTGGATGTAGACGGAGTGATTCAGGTGAAGCAGGAGGCCCTCGCGGCCATCGAGAAAGCCTAGGCGGAAAAAGTAGTTATAGACGAAGGTTGCGGCGGGATTGGCGACCGCATTCCATAGGAAGGCCGGCAGGGATTTGCTGTCGCGGCCCTTGTTGTGGAGCAGCTGGGCAATCTCGGAGCTATAGCGGTTCATGTGTTCGAGATAGACGTTCATGCTGGGGTAGGCGTAGTGGAGCATGTCGTGCTTGAGCTTGCCGCGCTGGCCGGCGAACTGCGGCGTGGAGTGGGGGCCGACGCCCTCGCTGAGGCGGGCTGCACCGCGGCGGAAAAGACGCAGCTTGCGGTCGGGATAGAAGCCGCCATGGCGCATCCAGCGGCCGAAGATCAGGTTCAGGCGGGGAATCCAGTAAGCGCCGTATTGCGGTTCGCGCCCGCCGGGGCAGGCCAGAAGCTGGCGAATCTCGTCTTGCAGGCCGGGGGTGAGGACTTCGTCGGCGTCGAGGAGGAGAATCCAGTCGGAGGTGCAGAGGTCGAGGGCCACGTTTTTCTGCTCGCCATGGCCGCCGAAGACGTGAAAGGAGGTCTTGGCGCCGAAGGATTGGGCGATTTCGACGGTGCGATCCTTGGAGCCGGAATCGACAACGACGATCTCGTCGGCCCAGCGCACGCTCTCCAGAGTGCGGGGCAGGTTCGCCTCCTCGTTCATGGCAATCATGGCTATGGAAAGCGTTTGGGGCATCGAAGAAAGGATAAACCGGCGGGGGGGCCGGCGTATCATGGCCGGTATGAAACTCGGTATGAAACTCGACGCGATTCAGGCGGCAATCGGCGAGGCTGGCTTTGACGGCTGGCTGTTCTACGACCATCATCACCGCGACCCCATTGGCGGGCGCATTCTGGGGCTGGACGAGAAGGCGCACATTACGCGGCGCTGGTACTACTTTGTGCCGGCGGAGGGCGAGCCGCGCAAGCTGGTGCATCGCATAGAGCAGGGGCGGCTGGACGCGCTGCCGGGGGCCAAGGGGCTTTACTCGAGCTGGCAGGAGCTGGCGGCGGGGCTGGAGGCGATGCTGGGCGGCGCGCGGCGGATTGCGATGCAATACTCGCCCAACAACGCGATTATGTACGTCTCGATGGTGGATGCGGGGACAGTGGAGTTTTTGCGGGGGCTGGGCAAGGAGATTGTGAGCTCGGCCGACCTGGTGAGCCAGTTTGAGGCGGTTCTGAACGAGGAACAAATTGCCAGCCATGGCGCGGCGCAGCAGGCTATCGACGGGATTCTGGCCGAGGGCTGGAAGGAGATTGGCCGGTGGCTGCGGCCGAGCCGGAGCGGCGCGGGCGGGCTTACGGAGTTCGATCTGGTGGTTTGGCTGAGCGAGGCGATGCGCCGCGAAGGCTTGGTTTGGGAGAACGGGCCTAACGTGAGCGCCAACGCCAACAGCTCCGACTCGCACTATGAGCCGACGGCAGAGAGATCGTCGCTCATCCGCGAGGGCGATTTTGTGCTGATCGATATCTGGGGACGGCTGGAGAAGGCGGGCAGCGTCTTCTACGACATTACCTGGACCGGAGTGGTCGGGCGCGAGCCGACGGAGCGCGAACAACTGATTTTTGAGACGGTGCGGAATGCGCGCGATGCCGCGATTGCCGAGGTGGAGCGGGCATTTGCGGAGGGGCGGGCGATTCGCGGTTACGAGGCCGACGATGCGGCGCGGGCGGTGATCGTGGCGGCGGGTTTTGGCGAGTACTTTACGCATCGCACGGGGCACAACATTGCCCAGGAGCTGCACGGCGCGGGCGCGCACCTTGACAATCTGGAGACCCACGACGAGCGGCTGTTGCTGCCAAACACCTGCTTCTCGGTCGAGCCGGGAATCTATCTGCCGGAGTTTGGGGTGCGCAGCGAGGTGGACATGCTGACCGCTCCAGGCAAAGCGTGGGTGACGGGACGGATTCAGCGGGAGCTGGTGCGGATTTGAAAGGCGGGGACTAGGGACTAGGGACTGAGGGACTAGGGACTGAGGGACTAGGGACTGAGGGACTAGGGACTGAGGGACTAAGGGATTAGTCGTAAGAGATTGCTTGATTCTTGGTTTAGACCATTGGAATCAGTGGATTGGGGTGTCCGAGTGAAAATCTGGACAAAGATACTTCTCATTGCAAGCGTTCCGTTCTTGTGTTTCTTTGTGTTTGGCGTGACCGGATTTGGGCAGCGGGTTCTCATTGGTAACGTGCCAGCCGGGATTGATCACTGGAAGGCGGACGATATTTACATGGGGGCCGGATTAGCTCCCTGGGTTTATGGGCTGATTCCATTTTTTTTGCTAGGCGGTTGCGGATGGATCTCATTGCTGGTGGATTTGCGCAGGATCTGGCGAAAGCATTCGAATTGACCCAATACTCAGGGATCGGGACCAGGGAAGAGTTTGGCCCTGGTGCGATATAGTCAAGAAGGAATGGCAACAACACCGAACAATACCGCATCCGCTCAAAAAGAGTCCAAGGAAGGGTTTGTCTATCTTCCGCTGATCGCGGGCTGGCTGGTGCCGGGCGCGGGGCATTTTCTGCTGCGCAAGTGGGGCCGGGGCGCGCTGCTGTCGGCATCGATCATGGGCATGTTTGCGATTGGAATCGCCATGCAGGGCAAGCTCTATGCGGGCGCGCACGACATTCTGGAGGTTTTGGGGCTGGCGGGAGACCTGGGCAACGGCCTGCTTTACGTGGTGAGCCAGCTTCTGGGGCTGGGCGCGGACCAGGTACGGGTGACCACCGCGGACTACGGCAAGGTGTTTATTGTGGTAGCGGGCCTGCTGAACGTGATTGCCGCCGTGGACGCGCACAATCTTCGCACCGGGAGGAAGGCGTGACTCACTTTCCGGCGGTATTGCTCTTCGCCCTTTTCGCGTCCGTGGTCTTCGGCATCACGCAGCGCGAAACGCCGATGCAAATGCTCCGCTACGGGATTTACTGCTTTGCGCTGTTCACGGGGTCGGTGGTGGCTTTGAGCTGGGTAATGTTCCTGATCGCGCGCTAGCGTCCTGACTCTGAAACAGGATTGACGGCAGCGTAGATTCGGCGAATTCTCGTGGCGATGACGGCCGCTTAGACTGTGGAGCGGCAATCCGCCGGTGGAACTCGATCAGTAGAGGCCCAAAGCGAGACTGGATTGTTAACACAAGATTAATTTTTTTCTACCGCTTGACACAATTTAGTGCTTTAATTCTCTCTGGCGGTGAGACTGGTCCGCCCGGACCGACCGCGCGTCCCGCGAATCCATTCGTTGGGAGGGAATATGTGTAGTTCCAGTCCCCACCGTTGTCTGCCGGTCCTTGCGATTCTAGCTACCCAATGTTTGCTTGCCTTGGCGCAACCCTCCACACAGGTTCCGGCGGCAATCGTCCTGCAAGCCCCGCAGCCTGTGGCTGCCTCGGGATCTCTGTCCGCCCAGCGACCTCAGCCCACCTTTGAAGAAATTGGCGACGCGCTCATGATTCACCAGCGTTATCAGGCGGCCATCGAGGCCTACAAAAAGGTAGAGGACGATTCCGCCGAAGTGTGGAACAAGATGGGCATCGCGTACCAGATGATGTTCAGCATCGACGACGCATCCCGGTGTTACCAGGCATCTTTGAAGATCGATCCACGCAACGCCAGTGTTATGAACAACCTCGGTTCAATTTACGACTCGATGAAGCTCTATGGCGCCGGTGAGCGGATGTACCGCAAGGCTCTGAAGATCGCTCCGCAGTCGGCCCTGATTGAAAAGAATCTTGGCACCAACCTGCTTTCCCAGCATAAGTACAAGCAGGGTTGGGAGGCCTACAAGGCGGCGTTGGCCATGAATCCCGAGGTTTTTGAGGATAAGATCAGCCCGCGGTCCGACAACCCGGCCAGCCCGCAGGAACGCGGCGCGATGAATTTCTACCTGGCCAAGGGATGTATTCGCGCCGGGCGGAACGATGAGGCAATCGAATATCTGCGCAGGGCCCTCAACGAGGGGTTTACCAACCCGAAAAAGATTGCGGCCGACAACGAGTTCGCCGTGCTCCGCGATGTCCCTGCCTTTCAGCAGCTTCTCGCCGCGCAGCGGAACCCATAGCGCCTGGTATGCACAATTGGACGGACAGTCTTATAGCGCAGAGCAGGCTCTAGCAGCGGGCCGCGTCGTCTTCAGCGCTGTTTCCCGCGTCTATCATGCAGGGGCTTTGCCTTTTTGCCCCATGGAGTTCGCATGCAAGCCCGCTTCATTTCCGGAATCGTCTTCGTCCTTGCTCTCACAGTCTGCGCCGCCGCACAGGATGCGCCCGCCACTCCACCAGCCGGCCAATCGCCGGCTCCAGCCCAGGGCACTGGCGGTCCGCAGGGCGGGCAGGGCCAGCGCGGCGGCGGGCGTGGCGGCTGGGGCGGGGGCATGATGGGCATGGGACGCGGTCTGATGGGGACCGTCACCGAAGCCGCCGCCGACCACTACACGATCAAGACCGAAACGGGTGAAAGCTACACCGTCCATTTCAGCGTGAATACGCGCATCATGAAACAGGGTGCGGGGATGCGCGAACGCGGAGAGGGCGGCGAGCGCGGGCAGGGCGCGGGCGGCGGCGGCAATCCCCCGCAGCCAATCAAGGCCGCCGATATCAAGGTGGGCGACGCAATCGGCGTGATGGGCGAAGTCGATGCTGCCGCCAAATCGGTTGGCGCCACGGTCATTGTGCAAATCGACCCCGAGCGGGCCAAACAGATGCGCGAGATGCTGGCCAACTACGGAAAGACCTGGCTGATGGGCAAGGTTACCGCCATCGACGGAGTCAAGATCACGCTAATGGGCGCACTCGATAACGCAGCCCACGTGGTTGTAGCCGACGAAAACACTACCTTCCGCAAGCGCCGCGACCCCATCACACTGGCGGACATTCAGGTAGGCGACACAGTCCGGGTGGAGGGGTCCGTCAAAGATGGCGCATTCCTGGCAACTTCGGTGAATGCGATGGTCGCGCAAGGCCCGCCGCCAAGCGTTCCGCGTGACGGCCCGCCCCCACCCCAGGCCAAATAACCAAACGCAGCGGCGGCGAAACATTTGATGACCCATCCTTGCCGCTTTTTTCGCGGAAAGGACGGGACGCAGATGCCGCTATACCCTATTCACCGATCTCTGATCCCTGATCCCTGTCAGCGGTTCATCCCTCCATTCCTACCGCTCATCCGCATTTCCAACCCTTTGTCTAGAACACCGCGACTTCCCGTCCGTATCGCTGCTACCTTTCCTTCAGATCAAGAAAATCACTCCGGAAAGGAAACGGCCCCCGTGAATGAAGTGGCTGAAATGCCCGAACTCGTCCGCGTCGAAGCAGTTACCCGGCGATTTCCACTGGACCACAATTTCGTAAGCGCCCTCGACAACGTGAACCTGCACGTCAACGCTGGCGAGTTCCTGGCCATCGCAGGACCGAGCGGGAGCGGCAAGTCCACGCTGCTGAACCTGATCGGCTGCATCGACAAGCCGACCAGCGGCCGAATCCTCATCGAAGGCGTGGACACCTCCAAACTGAATCCAACCCGCACGACCGCCTTGCGCCGGGAGAAGATCGGTTTCGTCTTTCAAACCTTCAACCTCATTCCGGTCTTTACCGCGGCGGAAAACGTGGAGTTTCCTCTGCTTGTGCAAGGCTTCGGCGCCGGCGAGCGCCGCCAGCGCGTGGCCGCGGCCCTGGAAAGCGTCGGTCTCTCGGCGCGCGCCAATCACCGGCCCGACCTGCTCTCAGGCGGCGAGCGCCAGCGCATCGCAGTGGCCCGCGCCATCGTCCATCGTCCCGCCCTGGTGCTCGCCGACGAGCCGACCGCCAACCTCGATACCCACAACGCCACCCAGCTCATCGACCTGATGCACGACCTCAACCGGCGGCTCGGTCTCACCTTTATCTTCTCTACGCACGATGCCCGGCTGCTGGAGCATACCGACCGCATCGTCCGCCTATGCGACGGACAAGTCCAATCCGACGAGCCCACTGCCGAAACACCTTTGGAAGGAGCCATCCATGGGCAAGTTCTTGCTTCTAGCCTTTAGAAATATCTTCCGCAACCGGCGCCGCACCCTCATGACCCTGATCATGGTCGGCGGAGGTGTCACTGGACTGTTGCTTGTTGGCGGTTTCTTTGCCTTCATGTTCTGGGGTCTTCGCGAGAACACTATCAATGGCGGCCTGGGCCACATCCAGATCTTCACCGCGGAACACTTCAATCGGGATGAGGTCCGCGTTCTGGACACCGGGATCGACAACTGGCGACAGGTGGCCGCAAACGTCAAGACCGGTGGCCACGTGCGCGGGGTCGCCCCCCGCATCGACTTCTACGGCATGGTCTCAAACGGCGACAAGTCCTCGATCTTCATGGGCAGCGCCGTCGATCCAGATGCCGAAAAGAGCCTCGGATTTACGACGCGATTCGCTTCCGGCCAAGACCTTAACGGCAAGCCAGCCGGCGAGGTTGAGGCGCTGATCGGCGCCGGTTTGGCCAAGTCGATGAACGTAAAGGTTGGCGATGGGTTGACGCTGCTGGCCATGACTTCGGACGGCGCACTGAACGGAGTAGATGTCCAGATCGTGGGGATCGTCAACTCCGGTATTGCCGAGATGGATGCGCGATCCCTGCGCATCACGCTCGGCGCTGCCCAGCGCCTGCTGCAAAGCGACCGCGTTACGAATCTCGTTGTCGGCCTGGACAAAACCGAGAACACCGACCAGGTGGCGGCGGAACTGGCTCCCCGCCTGAACGGGCTCCCTCAGCAGCTAGTCCTGAGGAAATGGATCGATCTGGCAACGTATTACAAGCAAGTCCGCTCCCTCTTCAGCATGATCTTTATCTTTCTAGGAGTCATCGTCTTCTTCATGGTCCTCATGTCCAGCGTCAACACCCTGCTGATGACCATGTTCGAGCGGACCCGCGAGATCGGCACCATGCTGGCCATGGGCACGCCGCGCGGGTGGATTATTGCGCTCTTCATGCTTGAAGCTACGCTCATCGGAGTTCTCGGCGCGCTAACCGGTGTGGTGGCGGGCAATCTGCTGGGTTTCCTGCTGAACCAATCCGGCATACATCTTCCGCCGCCCCCGGGCAGCACTCTTCCCCTGGCCTTCAGGGTTCTTCACGTGCCTTCCCTGATGGTCGGGTCTTCGTTGCTGGTCATCGTCTCGCTGGCGCTTGCATCCATCGTACCGGCGATCCGCGCATCGCGGCTGCAAATTGCGGAGGCACTGGCTCATGTCTAAAGTCAACTGGATACTCCGCGCATTCCTGGCGCTCTTCGTTGCAGGCTTTCTGCTTACATGCGCGCTCGTCGGTCACGCCGCGACGCCTTCAACGAGTCCCGATGCAGAAGCCCTGCTCAAGCGCTCCGACTCATACAGAAATGGTTGGCCGATGTATGTGGTGCGGGTCAAGATCACAAACTTCGAGTCGGGCAAATCGGACGAAGAGAAACTCTACGAAGTTTCGCAGAAGGGCACCGACAAGACCTATGTAGAGTTCCTGAGTCCGCGCGAAAAGGGCGAGCACCTGCTGATGCTTGGCGACGATATGTGGATGTATCTGCCCGATACCAGCCGCCCGGTGCGCATCACGCCGCTGGAACGTCTTTCCGGCGACGCCTCCAATGGCGACGTGGCCCGCACCAACTACGCAGTGGATTACACGCCTGTGTACCTGCGCACAGAAAAGGTGGGCAACGAGGATTGTTATGTTCTCGACCTGACCGCCAAGAGGAAGGGCGCAACCTATCAGCGCATCCTCTACTGGCTGCGTGTGCAGGATGCGCGCCCGGTCAAAGCGGAGTTCTATCTCACCTCGGGCAAGCACATCAAATCCGCCACATTCGACGAGTATGGCCAGACCGGGGGAAGAAGCCTGCTTCGCAAACTTACGCTGTACGACGAGATTCGCCATAACTCGCACAGCGTTCTCGAATATACAGGCGCCGCGCCGCGCGACCTGCCGGACAAGCTCTTTTACCAGGGACGAACCGACCGTTTTTAAGCGGCCATGGGGCATTCTCACAGGAAAGTTATTGAGAAGTTTGAAACTCTCCGCGAACGGAGACGTATCACTGAGTGCTCCATCTTTTTTCCGCACCGCGGATGGGAGATGGAAGACCACCAACCACCGAGAGGAAACCGCAATGAGGAAAGCCTGCTTGAGTTTGAACCGATTCATCGCGTATTCACTGTTCTGCTGCGTATTGCAGACGGTCTCCGCCAACTGGCTTGCGGCGCAGACGCCGGCAGCCCCGACGCCAACACCCGCGCCGGCGCCCGCACCCGCGGCTGCGACAGCAGCCACGCCCGCGCCCACCGAAGCTACGTCCACGCTCACCATTCGGATCACGGGAATACGGAACACGAACGGGAAGATTGGCGTTGCGCTCTTCCGGGACGGGAAGGGATTTCCATCGGACTTCTCAAGCATCGTTGCAGCCAAGCAAGTTGAGATCGACCCGCAAACCCTCAGCGCCAAGGCCGTGTTCGAAAAACTCCCCCAGGGAGTCTACGCCGCAGCCCTGCTCCACGATGAAAAGCTGATTGGAAGGATGGAGTTCGATTCGCAAGGAATTCCGCAGAGCGGCTTCGGCATCTCAAACAATCCCGATACGACTCAGGGACCGCCGACTGCCGAGCAGGCTAACTTCAAAGTAAGCCAGCCGGAAACCGCAATTGAGATTAAGATGGTCTATTTGCAATGAGTGACTGAGCCGACGAAGAAAGAGCCGGAAATGCCAAACGAACAGGGAAGGAGGCATAACTCGGACGGGGCGCATGGACTGCAAAAAGAGCCGGGGAGGCTTATGAAGCTGCGCGTCCCGATCGCACTGATGCTGATCTTCTGGGCGGTGGCCATCACGCTGTGGAGGAGGACGGGAAACATCTTCTTCCTCTTCGACATTGGCTATATCGGAACCTCGCTGGGCGTGGGAACAGGGCTATTCGCTCTGCTCCCGCGCCGAAAGAGGCCCATCGGCCGCCGCCTGGCGCAGTTCCTGATCGGAATATACATGGTCGGCTTTCTGGGGCTCTTCGTTCTCCAGAACATGCAACTCGAAGGCTGGTTCTTTTTTGTATGCACGGGCATTTTCTCCGGCGCCATCATTCACTACTCCATCGCCAAACTCTTTGGGCCGCTCATCTTCGGCCGGGGCTTTTGCGGATGGGCGTGCTGGACAGCGATGGTACTCGACTTGCTGCCCTTCGACAAAAGCAAGGGCTGGGTTCCGGGACCGTGGAAATGGATGCGCTATGTACATTTCGCGCTGAGCCTGGGCCTGGTGGCGGCGCTGGTTTTCCTTTTCGGCTACCGGCCCCAGAGCTACGCCCCGTTATGGTGGCTGCTCGCCGGCAACCTGCTTTATTACGCATCGGGAATCGCATTGGCTTATCTGCTCAAGGACAACCGCGCCTTCTGCAAGTACCTGTGTCCGGTTCCGGTGCTGATGAAGCTCGGGTCGCGCTTCGCGCTGCTCAAGATCGCAGGCGCAAGCGATCGCTGCAATCAATGCATGGCCTGCATGAAGGTGTGTCCGATGGATATTCGCATTCCCGATTACCTGGCGGCAGGCCAGAGAGTGCTTTCCACGGAATGCATTCTGTGCCAGACATGCGTCAGCGCATGTCCAGCGAACACACTCGCAGTATCGTGGGGGCTGGACGCCTGCGGAAGCGAGCGGCTGCAGATGCGCCGTGGGATTTAACGATGAAACGGGCAATGCTATTCAAGCTCGAATGGAGCGACTGGAACGTTATGAAATACCGGCTTCTCATCGCGGCGATTCTTGCCGCTGCTTCCTGGCAAGCGATGGCTCAAGACACCCTTCCTCAGGATGCTCCCGCTCCAGAGAAGCGGTTCGATACGCGGTACACGTTCGCGTTGATCGACGATGCGACATTCGACAGTAACTTTATCCCCCCGCTTCCGGCCACCGCAAGCCAATCGATGAAAGATCCGGCTGTCACTCTGTTTCTCAATCAGTTGCTTGTGGAGCCTTCCTTCAGCCTTCGCTACCAGCATCGCTGGAGTATCGCATCGAGCATGGTTGGCGTGGCCCAAAGCTATCGCGGGCTGTCCACGGCGGATTTCGATATTCCCGCAAGCAACCCTGGCGCAACGGCCGCGCTTGACGCCGCGCTGGAACCTGTTACGGGCACGCGCACCGCATTTCGCGTGAAAGAAACCTATGCCGGCCTTTCCGCGGGAGACTTCGATTTCATGGTGGGCCGCAGAATCGTGCGCTGGGGCACGGGCTATGCGTTCACCGCGGCCGGGGTTCTCGACCCGCCGCGCATTCCCACCAATCCGACTGACCGGCTCAATCTGAACGAAGGCCGCGATATGGTGAAGGCCGACTATGTGCATGGGCCGAACGCTTTCACGCTTGCGTGGTCCAGCGCCGCGCTGGCGCCCGCGGCGGCAAACCTGCATGACACCACCGCGTTCCGGTATAACGTATTGGTGCATGGATTCGACACAGCCTTGATTGCGGGCGACGATCGCGGCGGAGACGCATTCGGCGGTCTTACTTTCACCCGCGTATTCGGCGAGGCCTGGGAAGTGCACGGCGAGGCGGCATGGCGCGAGCACGAGGCGATTCTGATGGGAAGCAAATACACAGCCGCTAACGGCATCGCCTTGATCGGCGAGTTCTATACACCGCCCAACATCCCGTACTATCGCGATGCGACCGTATCTCCTATTGCCGGCCGCCAGTACTACGCGTTCTTTACCGCTTATAAGAATCGTCTTCGCGAGCTGCCCGGCTGGAAGCAATGGGATCTTTCCGCCGCGATCGTGACCAACCTGAACGACCACAGTTATACCACCATCTTCGACGCCAATCGGCGATTCGGCAAACGCTTCTCGGCCTATCTCCATATGGAGATTCCCGTAGGCAAATCCACATCGGAGTATGGCGCGACGCCTTACTCCGCGGCCACTTCCATGGGAGTGAGATTCCAGCTATGACGCGTCAGACGACTTTGTGTATGCCTAATCCAGCGGAAAACCAACAGCCATCCGGGGGGTACGCAACTTATCTGCTGCGCGCAATATCGATTGCGGCAGGTTCAAGCCTCCTTATTTTTGTTCTCTTTCTTTCATTGGGGCGGTTTCGTCTGTCTGAAACGGGCAGAGAGCTATTGGTCGCGTTTACGTATTCGACCTTCATTGCGCTACCATCGATCTTCCTTCTGACGCGCATCTCGCATCGCTATACAGAGCGATTTCCCCGCCTTATCGTTCTCCTGCAGGCCTCGACGCTGGTTTGCACCGCCATTGCGGGCAGTCTCGGCGCCAACCTCATTTTTACGATCGTGGGATTGTTTCCGCGCGACAACTATTGGTCCGAATTCAGAGCATCGGCTCCCTTCAGCGTCGTGATCACACTCATGTTTGGGTTGGGCATTGCGACGTATGAAACCCTGCGCTACAAATATCAGGCCGCCAAACTTGAATTGAGCACCCGGCAAGTGGAACAGGAGCGCGCCTATAAGCTCCTCGCGGAAGCTCGCCTCTCTTCGCTGGAATCCCGCATCCATCCGCACTTTCTCTTCAACACACTCAACTCCATTGCGGCGCTGATTCCCACCAATCCGCAGTTGGCCGAAGATACAGTCGGCAAGCTCGCCTCATTGCTCCGCTTCTCATTGAATGCGCAACCCACCGGGCTTGTCCCACTCAGCAAGGAACTCAAGGTGGTACGCGACTATCTTGAAATCGAGAAGACCCGCTTCGGGCCGCGCATCCGTTACGAAATAACTGTTCCAGATGCTCTCGGCGACGTTAAAGTCCCGCCGCTGGCATTGCAATCGCTGGTGGAGAATGCGGTGAAACATGTGGTGTCGAAGCGGACCCAGGGCGCGTCAATCCAGGTTTCAGCGTCGAAGGACTCAGGCCGAGTCCGCCTCGAAGTGCTCGACGACGGCCCCGGTTTTGCGCTGGACGCCATCACGCCGGAGCACGGCCTGGGCAATCTCGTCTCGCGTCTGGAGCTGCTATTTGGCCCGGCCGGCCAGCTTGAAGTCAGTCGCGAAGACGAAACGACCGTTGTGCGGCTGTCGTTTCCCGCATAATTGGAATGCACATGGAAACCAGCCCGCTGCGCGCCTATCTCGTGGACGATGAACCGCTGGCCATTGAGCGCCTGACGCGGTTGCTGGCAAAGTTCGACGGACTTCACATCGCCGGAAGCGCCACCGATCCAACTGTGGCGCTGGAGTACCTGAACAGCGAATCCATCGACGTGCTCTTTCTCGATATTCAGATGCCCGGCATGACCGGCTTCGATCTGTTGGCGCGGCTCACGGAGCAGCCGTTCGTGATCTTCACCACAGCTTACGACGAATATGCGCTGCGCGCCTTCGAGGTAAACTCGATCGACTATCTCGTGAAGCCTATCGAGACCGCCCAGCTTGACCGCGCGCTCAAGAAACTCGGCCGCCTCCGTCCTATCCCGAAGCCGGAGTGGCTACGCGAACCGGCCGCCCTGTTACAGCAATTGGCCGCGTCCCTGCGCGGGCAGCTTCCCGATTACCCGCGCCGCATTGCTTCGCGTGTTGGCGAGCGCATCTCATTCATCGAACTGGACGCAGTCACCCATTTTGCAGCCCAGGACAAGCTGACGTTTGCCGTTGCGAACGGACGACGCCACATAGTGGATCAGAGTATCGCCGAGCTTGAGCGGCGACTCGACCCGGCAAAATTTCTGCGCATCCACCGCTCCGCTCTGGTCAATGTGGACTGGATTCTCGAAGTCAATTCGTGGTTCGCCGGCAAAGTCATACTCTCCCTCAAGGATTCCTCGTGTACGCAGTTGCCTGTGGCGCGGGACCGCGTCCGCTTTCTGAAATCGCGGCTGGGCATCTGATTGGGAATCGAAAATATCGCAGCGGGCGGTCTCTCGACCCGCTAGCCATTAACGAACGGAGCGAAGCGCTTCCTCGGCCCATTCCACGGCCTCCCCATAACAGCCGACAACTTGCGCCTCGTTCAGGCCGTTGGCGAGAACCACGGCATCGCACGCGGTCCAGTTGCCATACTCATGGCCCTCCAGCCATTGCAGCAAGATGCGCTCGGGGTTGGCCACGCCTTCCAAAGCAAGCCGAATCTCGCGGCGCAGCGGCAGCGCGGGCGTCAGTTCTTCCATCGGGATGCAGAGCATGGCCGGCAGCAGGCTCAGCATTCCCAGCAGATATTGCTCGGTGGGGTCGAGTTCGCAAAGTTCCGCGGCCAGTTCGCAAAAGCGGCCACGCACAAAGGCCATGCGGAGCACCTCCGGCGGCTGCTCGGAACAAAGTTCGCTGGTGATCGCCAGTGTCAGAATGCGGCGGAAGGCTTCTTCGCCGACTGCAATCAGCGCGGCCTGGATAGAACTCACTTCTTGCCGCACTGCGCACAGCGGCGAGTTGACAAAGCGCAACAGCCGGTAGGTCAGCGCAGCGTCGCGCTTCAAAAGCTGCGTGAGTTTGCGCAACTCGACCGAGCCGGATTGCAGCAACTGAAGAATCTGGATATGGGAAAGACGGTTGGCCGGCATCTTCCGGTTCTCCATCAGTACCGGCCGGCAAAAATAGTAGCCCTGAAAAAGCGTGAAGCCCTCGTCGCGGGCCTGCTTCAAATCCTCCTGGGTCTCGACTTTCTCCGCGACCAGAGCCACTGTGACCGCGCGCAACCGCTTGAGGAGGCGCTCTCGCTCCTCGCGTCCGGTCAGGACAAAATCCACCTTGATGTAATCGGCCAATTCCACCAACGGTCCCCACCTGGGCTTGTAGGCGAAATCGTCGAGCGCCAAACGGAATCCGGAGGCTTTCAGCTTGCGGCACGCATCGATGAGGCTTGGCGCCGGTTCCAGATTTTCAAGAATCTCCAATACCGTCATGCCGGCAGGCAAAACATGCACCAGATCCTCGGTCAGCGCCTCTCTCGTGCAGTTCACAAAAGCCGGCAGGCCGCCGGTCAACCGCTCCAGGCCGAAGATCACGGTATTGTCCAGCATGGTGCGAGTAGCCAGGTCGCCATCGCCGCGGAAGGCGGTCTCAGGCCCGGCCCGGAAGAGCAATTCGTATCCATGGACCCTGCCGCGCAGGTCCATGATCGGCTGCCGCGCCACGTAACGCAGATTATCCGGCGGCTCCGGCAGCCGAACCACGGCAATCTTCGACGGCATGAGCTGCGTCGCCATGCGCACCTACCCGCAGGGCTTATCGGTCAGGCGCTTGCGGAACTTGAAAGTTTGTTTTCCGCCAAGACAATCCCAGGGGCGGGGTTAAGAGATGGGCACTACCCGCCCATGAACATCCCGCCGTTCACATCGAGCACGTGTCCGGTGATATAGGCCGCCCCATCCGAGGCAAGAAATGCAACCGACTTCGCAATCTCAACGTCTGTGCCGGCGCGCCCCAGCGGAATTGCCGCCAGCATGGCCGTGCGCTGTTTTTCGTCCAGCACGGCCGTCATCGGCGTCTCAATGTACCCAGGCGCGACGGCGTTTACGGTGATCCCACGCGAGGCCACTTCCCGGGCCAGCGACCGGGTGAGGCCGATCAGGCCTGCCTTGCTCGCCGCGTAGTTTACCTGGCCAGCCTGGCCGGTTCGCCCCACCACGCTGGATACATTCACGATCCGGCCCCAGCGGTTTTTCAGCATGGGACGCAGTAGAGCCTGCGTCAGCAGGAAAGCCCCGGTCAGGTTGGTTGCCAGAACATCGTCCCAGTCGGCCCGTTTCATCCGCGCCATCAGATCGTCCCGAGTAATTCCGGCACAGTTGACCAGGATCTCCACTTTACCGAAGCGCTCCAGGATTGCTTTGGCTCCATTCTTAATGGAATCCTCGCTGGCCACATCCAGCGCAAAAGCCGCCGGCTGGCCGCTGGCAGCTTCAATCTCGGCGGCTACCTCGGCCAGTTTGGCTTCATTCCGCGCCGCCAGCGCCACCGTCGCGCCAGCCTGCGCCAACTCGAGCGCGCAGGCGCGCCCGATCCCCTGGCTGGCCCCCGTCACCAGCGCAACTCTTCCTTGCAGATTTCCCATTTCTCTCGCCTTCCAACTCGGGTGGGGCAAACCCGCCCCCTCCAGTCCCTCATTATAGGGGTGCGGGAGCTGGAACTTGGCCGGCAACAGACATCCAGACTGCGATTCAAACCTCCACGCATGGTCTTGAAGGGCGACAGAATGGCCGGGCGGAATCCTTGTTGTCCTTCGCCGAGTACGCCGATCAATCCGGCATTTCCCATTACTAAAGTCTCTAGTCCCTCTGTAACCATTACTATCTGACTCCAGATCGTTACACTTGCAGCCAAGCCATTTCTTTGAACGAATATGGGCCGTCATGTTGAAACACGTAACAGCCCCGCCTGAAGGACTGCGCCGGTGTGCGAGTCCTCGAGCATAACGGGAGATGCAGATGGAGGGCATTGTCTCGTCTTCGCAACTGCCTGGGCGGGTTCCCATGCATCATTTGCCAACCGGGTATTGTCAAGAACACTGTCAGCCGGTTTCGCCAAGGGTAAACTTTTTCAAACCAGAAAGCGGTACAATCAAGCGAAGATCAGCAAATTGCTCTGGGAGCTGCAAATAACATGTACAAACGGATAGGTACGTTTAGCGTTTTGCTGTTTTGTTTTGCAGGAATGGCCGCATATGGTCAGGACTCGCCATTCAAGGTCGAGATCAAGCTGGCGCAGACACAGGTCAATAATTATGAAGCTTTTTCAGTTGCCACAGCAATCCGCAATGCCAGCGCAGAGGAGCAAACGCTCGATATCTGGTCCTGTTCTTATCCCACGCAGTGGGTCTCGGATATTGCTACCGTTCATGTGAATCTAGCGGTCTGCAAGAAGAATGAACTATTGCATATAAAACTCAAACCCGGCGAGGCGTGTGAAAAGCCGTTGTCGATCCGGATTCAACTGGCCCCAGGCGACGGCAAACCTGAACCGGTTACTTTCCTGATGGGGTACAAGAGCGCAACCTTCGTGACCGGACAAGTGAATCGGCCGAATTGGAGCAATGCTGCTACGGTCACGGTCGTGAAATAGCGCGGGCACCAGTTTTCACTTCCGCGCCAGCCGGCCGAGCACGCAGTTTTGCGTCGCCAGCAAAGACGGAATGCACGCTACGCCATACAGTGGCGCGAAATTTGCTCGTGGCTCAAGGGAGGTCTTAGGACATAATTACTCTTTCGATAAACGTTCAAGCATGTAGCAAAGTCTATTCATCAAGATTTCGCCAGATATCGAAAGGGGCATTCCGTGCGCGCTTTCCATTTCGTCGCCGCTGTCTTCGCCATCACATCGGTTGCAGCCCAGCAACCCGCCACCCAGCCCGCTGCTCCGACCACAGCTCTGACCATCTACAACCAGGAGTTCGCCGTCGCCCGCACACAGGTCGATCTCGATCTTCATCCCGGCCTCAATGAGGTCATGACAAACCAGGTCACCACCCAGCTCGAGCCCGACTCCGTCGTTCTGCGAGATCCATCCCTCCGCGAACCATCTGCGAAGCACACATTTCACATCGTCGAGCAGAACTACGATGCCGCCGTCGTCACCCAGGATTGGCTGCTGCAAAAATACGAAGGCAAGACCATCGACTTCCAGCCATCCCAGGGCTTCCTGGTGGACGGGAAACTCGTCTCCTCTCCTGTCATTCAAGGAAAAATCGTCCGCGCGCCGCAACAGGCAGGCCAAGTCAACCAGTACGGCCAATACACTCAAAATCAGCCGCTCATTGAGGTCGATGGCAAACTGGAGTTCCAGCTTCCCGGAACCCCGCTCTTTCCCGCATCCACCGACGGACTGCTGCTGAAGCCAACCCTGCGCTGGCAGATCGAATCCGACAAGTCCCAAAAGCTCTCAGCCGAGCTCGCCTACATCACCGGCGGCCTGAGTTGGGAAGCCACCTACAACGTCGTGGCTCCCAACGGGGGCGACGCCGTTGGCAAAGCAGGCGCGGCCAATGCCTCGGCGGAAGAAAAGGCGGACCTGGTTGGCTGGGTCACGATCCACAACCAGAGCGGCACGGAGTTCCCGCAGGCCCGGATCAAGCTCATGGCCGGCGACATCTCAAAAATCAAGCCGCACAACTACGGCGCGATGATCGACGGAGCACAATTGATGGCTATAACCGCTCCCGCCGCCACCGCGCCTTACGTTACCCAAAAAGCCTTCGACGACTTTCACCTCTACGATCTCAACCGCACCGTTTCGCTGCGCGAAGGCGAGATCAAGCAGATCCAGTTCATTGAGGCTTTCGGCGTGACCCTCGCCCGCTGCTACCTCTACGACGGCGCGGCCTCAAACCTCCAGCCCATCTCCAACTTTGGAAACAACCCGGACGAGCAGCGAAGCTACGGCCTGAACCCCGACAACACCAAAGTCCAGATCACCGAGGAGTTCAAGAACACCCAGGCAAACCATCTCGGCATACCCTTGCCTGCCGGCCGCATCCGCCTCTATCGCCGCGATGCCGATGGCCAGATGGAATTCGTCGGCGAGAGCACTATCAACCACACCCCGACCGAAGACACCGTCAAGATCAGCACCGGCAACGCTTTCGATGTGAAAGGCTCACGCCGGCAGACCGACTTCCACATCAACCAGAGCGACCGCATTCTCGACGAAACCTTCGAGATCAAGCTCACCAACCAGAAGCCTGAACCCGTAAACGTGAACGTCCTCGAGCACCTCTATCGCGGCGACAACTGGGAGATAACGCACAACTCCGCCGACTACACCAAGCTCGACAGCCACACCATCCAATTCCCGATGCAGGTTCCAGCCAAAGGCGAGGCCACGCTCACCTACGCCGTCCACTATTCCTGGTAGAACGCGGCGCGCAAAAAATGCGCCGGAACTGAAACTCCAGCTCCGGCGCAAGGGGGATTGGACAGAAAGCTTTCCGATTACTGCAACTCGTCCACGTAATGCGACAGCAGGATCGTTTTGCCCGAGGTGGGATCCTTCAGCAGTAGGCCCACGACGCGTATATTTTCGCCGTTGGTCAGGCTGCTCAGCCCGGTCAGGCCGCCGCGGAACTCGGTCGGAGTTGCGGTATAGACCGTCACAGTTTGCGGCACAAGGAGTCCGGCAAAGCCCGCGATCTGCATCTGGAAGGTGCCCGCGGAGGTGCTGACGCTGTTGGCAACCACGGTGCCGTTAAAGCCCCAGTGACGCAGGACCACACGCTTCGCAGTCACTGCCTGCGGGTTGGCCGCGCCGCTGGCCGGCCCGCCGATGGATACGTGCTGGCCCGGAAGCAATGTGGCGTCGTTGAACAGGAACTGCGTCAGCGGGTTGCGCCACTGATAGATGAAGAACTTTTCATTGCCGGTCAGATCTACCTGCGCGATCTCTCCCAGCGAGAGGCCAGTGGTGGTGGGCAGCAGGCCGCGCACATACAGGTCAAAGCTCGTGGCCGGCCCAGTCGAGGGATTTACGTAAGTCACCTGGCCGGCCGCGTAGAAGCCGTCCTGGGACAGAATGCCCACATCGTCGGCGTCGAGCGTTGAGTCGGCTTTATCCAGCATGCCGGAAACCTGCACGATGCTGCTCGTCGTCAGGGAACTCAGGCTCTCGCCATTCTCCCAATCCGTGGAGCCGTTCACGTTGACGGTGAAATTCTGGCCGTGCGGCCCCTCGATGACAAAGGACTGGGCGGTAGTATTGACGCTGACCACGGCTGCATCGATCGTGTCGATGTATCCGCCGGGATCGCCGTTTCCAACCGCGGTAATATCGAATGTCGGCGTTACCTGGCCGGTGAAATTGCCGCTCGAGTCCACCTGGATGGACTTGCGTAGATCGTAGTCCACGCGCAGGCCAACCGGCGTCCCCGCGTGCTTAACCACGAGCGGCGAAGCCAATGTGGCCGTGTAGGTGTAAGTGGATGCGGAGGAGGGATAGGTTGCCGCTTCGGTCACAATGGTTGGAGCGCCATTGGCCGGCACGTTCAGGTAGCCGAGAGTTGCGCTGCCCAGCGTGATCTGAATCTGGGTGTACGTGCCCTCTGGAACATCGTTCATGCCGAGCAAGGTCTGAAGTCCGTTGAAGCGGGCAAAATCGACAGTTGGCGTACCGCTGAGCAAGGGCACGCACTGTGAAAGCGGAAGAGTTCCACTGGTTTGAGTGACTGCGCAGATGCCTTGCACCTGCACGCTAAACGAGACGACGCTTGCCAGAGGAGCATCGGTGCCGACAACAAATGCCGGACCGGTTTGGGTGTCTCCGGTTGAGCCGGTCAAGGCGGATGGGCTGACGCCGGTACAGCCGGCGATCAGCATGGCGGCAGCCGTCAACGAAACGAATGCGATTGGCAAGGATTTTTGAAGCGTCCTGGAATCCATATTGGCTAAACCTCTTTCTGCCCCGTTGTAACTTCGAATCTCTTGGTTTACGAACGCTGAGCGAGCCAAGCGATTGGCCTCTCGACGGGGAGAATGGTTCAAGCCGCCTATCGGCGAAAACCTGCGCGAGCCTTGATCCGCTTCGCCTGTCCCGGCCGAAAACATGCAGCCGCACTCCGTTCCCGAGGGCGTTCGCGCTGAATTACTGCCGGGCTCAATCCGCGCCGGCTTCGCAGAGAATCTGAGTTTCAATGAGCGGCAATTCGAATCTCTGTCCGCCCTCAGTTGCGGGAACACGCCGTATCAGGGAAAGTTGCGCGCAGGGCAAAGATATTTCGCGATCTCAAGATTGGCGGTTGTCCCGCTTCAATCTCGATTTCCTTTCCGGCAGTGGAAGGATGGCAGCTTGACTCCAGCACTCTCCTTTGAAACCGGAATGTTGATGGTCTGTCCGATTGAGATGGAAACGCCGCCGCCAAATCCATAACACAAGCGGCGGGCGCGGGACGATGTCAGGTCGACGAACAAGATCAGTAAGTTGAAGTATTTGCGCAAACAAGTACCATGTGCCTACGCATGTATTTGCGCACTAACCTGAATGGGTGACGACTACCACAAATGTGTTCTACATCACATTTCGTCAGTAAAATCAGCGGCGTACGAGTGCCCAGCTAGTTTCTTCGAGTTATTCGAGTTTGGCCAATAACTTGCACTAGAAGAGGCAAGGCTCCCCCCAGCCTGAACCTGAAGCGCAGGACAACGCTGAACGAACAAGCTGCCGGAGATCTCACAAGGGTTCGCTCGGCAAAAAACTGGCAATTAGGCTCACAAGGAGAGTCCCATGAAGGCAACAATGAAGAACTTTGCGGTATCGATTCAACCCCTGCGGAAGGCAGCTACGATCGGTGTTTCGGCCGCTGCCCTCTTGATGCTTGCCAACACAGCGCAAGCAACGGATCTGGTTCTCAACGGCAGTTTTTCAGCGAACAGTGTCAGCGTTGGCGGTGCAGGTTGCACGGTGGGCGCCCTCAACGGGTGTGTCCAGGATTGGTCGTCGACCGGCTACACGTTCCTCTACGCAAGCGCGGCGAAAGCACAAAACCCCGGAACTTCCGGTGTCGAAATGTGGGGTCCGTTATCCAGCGGCGGAGGCTCGGCGAATGGCTTTGCCGCCAGCCCCGATGGCGGCGCGTTTCTTGCGTTGGACGGGGATTACGAGACGGGCTCAGTGCAGCAGACCATCACCGGCATTACAGCCGGCGACACCTATGCGGTGAGCTTCTACGTGGCATACGCACAACAGGAGGGTTATAACGGCGTCACGATTCAAGCAATGAACGTATGCCTCGGCACCGCCGGCGAGACCTACAAGAATACTGGCAATCCCCTCTCCGGGGGTACCAACGCCTCCACCAACATCAATTGCTCCGGCTCAGGCGCCTCAACGGCCCTATATGACCTTTCCAACCATAGCTTCTCCGGCTGGGAATACGAGACTGTCGACCTTACCGCGGGCAGTTCGTCCGACGACGTGCTTTCCTTCCTTGCTTATGGGAACGTGCAGGAGCCGCCGTTTGCCCTTCTGGACGGGGTCTCGATGGACGTGGCGCCGGCCCCGGAGCCAGCAACCCTGCCCCTGCTGTTTACGGGCCTGATGGGCGGGCTGAGTGTTCTCCGCTCGAGGAAGTGGCTCAGGCGCTGACCACCAGAGGACCGGCTTGGCCGGTCCTCTGCAATCAAGTTCATTCATTGCGGGGTGGCGCATTGGCAGAGGCGCCACTCCTTTTTTTTATTCCGCGAGATCACAAGTAGACGCTTTGCCAGCGATTGAAGGCGGGAACCAGAACGATAGGGGGAGCAGGCAATTCTAAGAAAAAGAATTCCCTTCTCGTATGCAATCTTTTGCATATCGCCTTGGATCGTCAAGACCACAAAAATATGTGACCAACATCACTTTTCGGTAATAAAACCGGGGAATATCGATCATTTCCAAGAGCATTTCCGTACCGCGGAAGTTTGGCCCGCGAGTTGCAGTAGAAGGAACGTGGCTTCCCCCCACGGCTTTACCTCAAGCACAGAAAAACACACTCGACAAGTTGCCAGAAGATGGTTTCGCGGCAGGCTCGAAACTTCACTGACACACAGACTCTCAGGGAGCGTCCCTTGTACGGAACGATGAAGAAAATTGCGGACTCAATCCGAATCCTCAGGAATGCGGCCCGGATCGGCGTTTCGGCCGCGGCTTTCATGCTGCTTTTACCCTCTGCGCAGGCTGCCAATCTGGTGCTGAATGGCAGTTTTGAGATAAACGGCGGCTCTGGCCAGATCGGTTACAACACGACGCTCGCGGATTGGACAACCGCTGCGTTCGGCAACAGCTACGCCTTCGTCTATGCTCCCGGTTCCGCGGACGGAAGTCTTGCTTCTCCTCCGGTTAGCCAATATGGGTCAAACCCTCTATGGGGCCCGAACAACGGTTCGGCAAACGGTCTGCCTTACACCAGCCCGGATGGGGGATACTTTGTCGCCCTCGACGGCGACTTCCAGATCGCGGCGCTTTCGCAAACCGTCACCGGACTGACCGCAGGCGACACATACGCAGTGAGCTTCTACTGGGCAGCTGCCCAGCAGTACGGTTTCAACGGCCCTACCGTGCAGGCGATGAACGTCTGCCTGGGCAGCGGGGCCCCCTCATACAACGATCCTAACGACCAGCCCCTGTCCGGCGGCGCCAACGCCCCCTCGAACATCAACTGCCCTGGGTCGGGCGCCTCGACCGCCAATATCGACCTTCCCAGCCATGGCTTCTCGGGCTGGCAATACCAGACTGTCGACCTCACGGCGGACAGTTCCTCCGAAGTGCTTTCCTTCCTGGCTTATGGCAACCTCCAAGTTCCGCCTTTTGCCCTGCTGGACGGCGTCTCGATGAGTCAGGCGACACCGGAACCTGGGACGCTGCCTCTGCTGTTGACGGGCTTGATGGGCGGCCTGAGCGTTCTGCGGTCGAGAAAGTGGCTCAATCACCGATAGCCAACCTGTAAGCTGCACCGAATTGCGAGATATGTGAAAGCGATGCTACTGCGTATACCCCGCGCCTGAAACACGGGTGGCACCTAACGAGCATACTACCGGCAATTCTGGTACGAGCCGGCCCCGTGGATCCACTTTCAAACAGACCCACAAGGAGCGTCTCATGAGAGGAACTATGCAGCATATTGCAGCTAGGATACGACAGTTCCGAATGGCGGCATTGGCCGGTGCTTCCACAGTCGCCATTTTTGCGCTTGTTCCTTATGCGCAAGCGGACAATCTGGTCACCAACGGCAGCTTCGAAGAGAACGCCGGCAGCAGTTGCTCTGTAAATAGCTCCGGCTGTGTTACGGATTGGGGATCGACGGGCTACAACTTCCTCTTCATTAATGCGGATTCCGCACAAACGACCCCGGTTGACACTGTCACTCTCTGGGGTCCGCTCTCCGGCTCGGCCAACGGCTTTGGTCCCAGCCCCGATGGCGGCGCTTTTCTCGGTCTTGACGGGGATTACGAGTCCGGTCCGGTAACGCAGACCATCTCTGGCCTGACGGCCGGCGACACCTACGCGGTCAGTTTCTACTGGGCCGCCGCACAGCAGGAAGGCTTCACGGGGCCTACCGTGCAAGCGATGAACGTATGTCTCGGCAGCAGCGGCGAGTCCTATGTGGATACCGGCGACCAGCCCCTCTCCGGCGGCAACAATAACCCCTCGAACATCAGCTGTTCCGGCTCGGGCGCCTCGACCACCAATATCGACCTTCCCAGCCATGGCTTCTCGGGCTGGCAATACGACACTGTGGACCTGACCGCGAATAGCACATCCGACGTACTTTCCTTCCTGGCGTACGGCAACGTCCAGGTTCCGCCTTTTGCCCTTCTGGACGGCGTCTCGATGACGGACGTGACGCCGGAGCCGGCAACCCTGCCTCTGTTGTTCACCGGCCTGATGGGCGGCCTGGGCGTTCTCCGTTCGAGAAAGTGGCTCAAGCGCTGATTGCGAACCAATCTTCCGAGTAAAAGAGGCAGTGCCAAACCACGGGCATTGCCTCTTTTTCGTTTTTGAAGTTTAGAATCGACACTACGATGGACTCTCTCCTAGAGCAAATCCAAGAATTGCCGGCTTTTGCGGTAGACATCATCCGGCTGTGCATATGGCTGTTCCTGCTCTTGCTTATTTTCACGCCTCTGGAAAAACTCTTTGCCGTTCATCCGCAAAAGATATTCCGCAAATCGTTTTTCGTGGATCTGGGCTACTACTTTCTCAACGGGTTGCTGACCAAGGCACTGTTGGTGTTTCCGGTGGCAGTGATCGCATGGTCGATGCATCGCCTGGTTCCGGGCGCCGTTCACGAATGGACGTCGAGCCTGCCGACGCCGGCTCGGCTGATCGCGGCGCTGGTGGTGGGGGAGTTTGGATTTTACTGGGGGCATCGCTGGACCCATGAGATCCCCCTGTTGTGGCGGTTTCACTCTATCCACCACAGCGCCGAGGAGATGGATTGGATTGTAAGCACACGCGCGCATCCGCTGGATATTGTCTTCACGCGCCTGTGCGGTTTTGTCCTGTTGTATGCGGTGGGACTGGCTCAGCCGGCGGCAGGCGGGCGACTGGACAACGTGACTTTGTTCATCCTGCTTGTGGGCACCACGTGGGGCTACTTCATCCACGCCAATGTGCGCTGGCGGTTTGGGTGGTTGAGCGTGCTGATCTCCACGCCGGCGTTTCACCACTGGCACCACACCAACGACGAGCATGTGGACAAGAATTACGCATCGATGCTGCCCATCTGGGATATTCTCTTCGGCTCCTGGTATATGCCCAGCAAGAAGTGGCCGCCAAAATACGGAATCAACACGCCCATGGCTCCTGATCTGGCCGGGGAGCTGCTACAGCCCTTCCTGCCGCGGCGCGAGAAAGCAGAAGCAGAGTGAGGGCTTTGCGCAACGCCTGAAAACAAGGCCAAGAACATTGCTCGAGGAGAGAAATATTCTGGCGGGCAGCTTTATCCGGACGGCGCAGCAGCCACCGTAACTGGGCGAGCCGCCAGCGCGGGCCGCACCAGTTCGGCCGGCCAGATATAAATCGCCAAACGGCGCGAGTAGTGCAGGACCGGCTCCTGTTTCGGCAAGGAAATCCCGATTGCCGCGGCCAGGTCGTTTCGCTCGATCTCTGCTTCCGCTTCTTCCAGCGGCCAGGGGACATGATGGATGTTGGCGCGAACCGGCTGTCCGGCGCGATTGCGTGTAAACAGGCAATAGCGTTCAGTGAGGAAATGCTCGAGGGTGCCACTTCGGTTCTCGGCCAGCTTGCGCGTTGGACCCAGCCCTCGATAGCGCGCCTTGAAGACCACCGGCCGATTGGAAAACCGCCTCCTGCTGTAGAACGAAAACTCGCGCTCCGATCTCTGCTCCAGCCCCATCTCGGCCCAGTAGTACGGCAGGTGATAGAAGGCGCGCGCCACCGCGACCGCCAGCAGGTTGCTGGCATCCATCGAAAAGCAATACATGCCCCTGGAGCCGTTGAATTCGTCTCGAACATAGGTGCGCAGATTCAGATCGGGAAAGCTGCGCGCACCTGGAATCGGCGGCACGCCGCGAATCTTGATCCGGTCCAGCCAGAACGGCACCACGCCCAGCCACGCGGACCCCTGAAAGGTGTCAACCTGTAGTCCCTCTGGCAACAAGGCCGCCATTTGCGCCGCCGGCACAGGCCAGTGCGCAAAGAGCAGATCGTTCCATCGCTGGGTCATCGTCCATCGGCCCGAAGGCAGAGGCCGCGGTCTGTGCGACGTGCGAACCAAATACTCTTGCATCGCCAACTCCTGCACAACCCACCCGAACCCTAATGACGTATTCTGTTCGCGTGTCCACCGCAATGTCCAGTGAAAACTTTGTTTCTCCCGGCGCCCGCAACCAAACTGAGGTTTTCGCCGTTCATGGCGCAGACCCGGAAGTTCTGGCCTACGCCATGGCCAAGTACTCCCGCAGCGCCCTCTCGATGCGCGAGTCGCTAAGTGAAATCAGCGCCCAGCGCGCCGAGCAGTTCCTCAATACATTTTACTTTCAATACGGCCACCGCTCCATAGCCGACCTGGCCCACATTGCGTTCGCCGTCGAGCGGCTTAGCCTGCTGGCAGCCATCGTTCTGGTCGATGAGCAGAGGTGGGACGGGCAGGAGCGATCGACAAGGTATCAAAACTTCCTCAAATCCGGCTGGTATTTTCCCGATTTGGGACGAGATGCAACTTCAGGCCAGCTTTATGCCAAGACTATAGAGAACCTCTTCGCCGCCTATCAGCGCACAACCGCTGGCGTTCTGGAAGCCCTGCGCCGCCGGGTTCCCTGCCCCGCCGCCCTCAAGGCCGACACGTATGAGCGCACCCTCAAAGCCCGCGCCTTCGATGTGGCCCGATATCTGCTTCCTCTGGCCACCAATACCTCGCTTGGCCAAATCGTCAGCGCCCGGACCCTTGAAACGCAGGTATCGCGCCTGCTCTCGCACCCTGCCGCCGAGGTCCGCGATCTGGGACTGAAGCTGCGCGATGCGGCCACCGGCCCGGCGTGGAACGTCAACGCCAAGCCCGCCGCCGCGTTTGTCGAAATGCTGGCCGCACTGGATCTTGAAGCTGCGCCGGACCTGGCCGCCGAAGCTGCTCATCTGCTCACTAGGGAGGTCCACACTGCGCCAACTCTGGTCAAATACGCCCAGCCTAGCGACTACCTGCTGCAATCTCAGGCTGAACTGGCGCAGGCGGCAGGCGAGATTCTCAATGGGCTGGCCATCGCAGACGCGCCGCTGGTGGATCTTGTCGAGCGCACCGAAACCCTGGAAGTCGAACTCGCCTCGACGCTGCTTTACTCAGCCGCGCACCACCCCTACCGGCAGATTCGCGACCTGGTGGCCGCGCTGCCCGAGGCCAGGATAACTGAGATCGTGGAGCTGGGGCTGCGTCACCGCGGCCGCCACGACGAGGCGCTCCGCGCCTTCCACGCCGGCGCTGCGCTGCGCTTCGACCTCCTTATGGATATCGGCGGCTTCCGCGACATGCACCGTCATCGCCGCTGCACGCAGATCATTCAGCCCTTCACCGCGCTCCACGGCTATGAGATCCCCGCCTGCGGCGACCTGGGTCAAGACGTGGACATCCTTCTCGAAGCCGGCTGCCGCGGAGATTTCCGATCCGCCATCGACGCCGCGCACGCCGCCAGCGCTGAAGTTGCCGCAGGTCAGGCTCCAGAGGCTGCCCAATCCGCGCTTTACTTGCTCCCGCTCGCCACACGCATCCGGTCCTTGTTCAAGATGGATTTTGCGGAAGCCCAATACATCATCGAGCTCCGCTCCGGCCCCGCCGGCCACTTCAGCTACCGTTGCGTCGCCTGGGAGATGTATAAGGCGGTCGAACGCCAGCATCCAACCCTCGCCCGGCACATCCGCGTCACCGACTTCACAAAACCCATCGACCTTCTTCAGCGCTAGCTGCGAATCGACGCCGTTTCCCATGGTCTTTGGGCTTCCTGCGAACAGGTGGAAAGTCCCGATCCGCCGTTCCGGCGCGAAAAATATCCTCGCATTTCACCACAGGTGGTATTGCATCCTGAAGCGAAGCCCTTTAATATGCGTCAATTGATCGCTATGGTTCGCTCAGCTTCCAGCATGACTGCTTTGGCTCCAATCCCGCCCGGCCCCCGGCTTCGCGTAGACAAGCTCTGCGTGGCTATTCAGGCCGGCTCGCCAACTGAGCTGATTGAGCGAGCTGAAGCGGCGCTGAAAGACTCCAAATCGGTCTCGAAATTTCTAGAGTTCCGTTTGGATTCGCTGCCCAAACCGGCGGCGGCGTTGCCCGCATTGAAAGAGTTTCTGGCCGCGCACCGCGACGTGACCGCGATCGGCACCTGCCGGCGCAAGCAGTTTGGCGGGAAATTCGAGGGCGGGCTGGTTGCGGAGCTGGATCTGCTGACAAAGGCGGCCGAGGCTGGATGCAAGATTGTCGACCTCGAAGTGGAGTCGGCCGAGGAGGCCAAGCCGGCGCAACTGGAGCAGTGGCGCGCCAGGCTGCGGACTGCGGGAGCGGCGCTGCTGGTGAGCTACCACGACTTCACACAGACGAAGAATCTGGAGCAGGCGGCCAAACGAATCGAGGCCTTTCAGCCCGACTTCGTAAAGGTGGTTTCCACGGCGCGCGCACTGACTGACAATCTGGCAGTATTGCGCCTTATTGAGGAGCGGTCTCTTTCCGCGCACATTGTGGGAATTGCCATGGGCGAGGAGGGCATTGTGAGCCGCGTGCTGGGGCCGAGAGCCGGTGCGGCATTCACCTTTGCGTCTTCGGGCGACGGTGCGGAGACCGCGCCAGGGCAGGTGACCGCGCGAATGCTGCACGACCTTTACCGGGTAGAGCATCTGGACCAGGCAACGCGCGTCTTTGGCGTGGCTGGCAACCCCATTGCGCACTCGCTTTCGCCGCTGATGCAAAACACTGCATTCCGCCGCGAAAACGTAAATGCTGTCCTGCTGCCGTTGAAGGTGCGTACGCTCAGCGACCTGCTGACGCTGGCGCGGGAACTGCCGCTGGCCGGCGTGGCCGTGACCATGCCGCTGAAACAGGAAGTGCTGCCTCACCTGGCGAACAGCGATCCGCTGACCAGCCGCATCGGCGCTTGCAACACCTTGCGCACTGGGGCGGACGGCAAACTTTACGGCTTCAATACCGATGTGGCCGGCGTGGTGAGGCCGCTGGAAAAGCGCTTGAAACTGAAAGGCGCACGCATCGCGGTACTGGGCGCCGGAGGCGCGGCGCGGGCCGCTGTTTTTGGCCTGGTTGCTCAGGGCGCCGAGGTCTTCATCGTCAACCGGACGCACGAGACGGCCGTGGCGCTAGCCAAGGAGGCAAAGGCCAAGGCGTTGAAGCGCGAACAGTTTGCCAAGAACCGCTTTGACGTGCTCATCAATACCACTCCCTGCGGCATGGCGGGCAACGTGCAAGCTCTTCCTGTTGAAGAGGATGCTCTCAATGCAGGGCTGGTCTTCGACATGGTCTACAACCCCTTGGAGACGCCGCTGCTCAAGCTGGCGAAGGAGCGAGGCATCCACACGATCGGCGGGCTGGAAATGTTTGTTCAGCAGGGCGCGCGCCAGTTCGAGATCTGGACCGGCAAGCCCGCTCCCGAGGCGGAGATGCTGCGCGTGGTGGAACTGGCGCTGCGCAAGCGGGGATAAGGGCTGGACCGCATAAACTCAGTGAGTAACTCGCATAATCCACCTGGAGGGCCGCGACGCGGCGAACGTTCTGTGCGTTAGGCTCCGCAACCTCGACGGCGGAGGCAGCGCGGCTCGTTGTATGATGCCAGTTAGAAACCCAAAAATCTAGAAGCCCGACGAATGGGAGAAACGGATGTTCTTTATGCGGCGTGTGTTCATTCTGGCGATTGCTGCGCCGATCGTGGCGATGGCGACTGGATGCAGATCCTATTCTCCCGATGCGGGACATGAGGTGGTTCTTGTCGAAAAGCCGTTGATTTTCGGTCACGGCGGCATTGATCCGGAGCCAGTGAGGACGGGGCGCACTTACACGGCATTGACCACGGACGGCATCGACGTTTACATGCAACCCAAGAAATACGAAACAGAGCTTCCGGACACAATGACCAAGGACGGCGTTCCCATTACATTTCACGCAATCATGGTTTTGAAGGTGACGGATTCCGTTCCGCTTATCAAGAATTTCGGTCCCGACTGGTACCAAAACAATCTCGAAGAACCATTCAAGACAATGATTCGGCAAGCCGTGAGAAAGCGGGGCATGAACGAGACCGCCATCAGCACCACGGCGCTGGACGACATCGACAAAGAAATCCACGATCAGCTAATCCGATTCATCAAGGAGAAGAGTCTTCCCGTCGAGCTTGTGACGATGACGGTTGGGAGGGCAAACCCACCTGACTCGGTGAAGAATCAGCGGATTGAGACTGCTACCCAAGAGCAGCGGATTCAGACCGAACAACAGACAAAGCTCGCTGAAGACCAGCGCAAAGCCGCTGAAACAAGCCGCGCCGATGCCGACAACGCTTATCGCGAATCGATGCACCTATCGCCTGAGCAATTCATTCAGCTCGAAACGATCAAAATGCAGAATCAAGTTTGCGGCCCCAACGGCAAGGCAACCTGTACTTTTATCCAGAATGGAGCCGCGCCCGTTTACAACCTCAACAAATAGCCGGGCACATAATCCTTGCCGCAATCGTTGCGGAAGCAGGTTGAATTTACGAGGTCGGCGTCGGTTGCCTATCGATCCGTCGAGCATGACGCGCTAGAGCAAGCGTCTTGGTTGGTCTGGAGCAGCTGCTGCGCGCGCACCTGATCGGCGCGACACGCGGATAAGTCTGGGATGGTTCCACGAACGCCGTCACTACTTGGCAGGAGCTGAAAAAGCGAAATTCTGACGAAAACAATAAAACTATTTCACCTATTGGAATAATTCCTTCCTTAATATTTGCGTGATACGATGCTCCTACTTGGCGGGAATCCGTGTCCGTGAGTTCTCTCTGTTGTGGTCTTCACGCCACGGCTACTGCCAAGAATCCCCCGAAAGCTTCGAGGTCTTATGGTCCCCCAACCTAGACTTTCTTCGATGTTCCGTATTCTGGCCGCAATTCTGTTTGCGGCTACCGTTGGCGCGCATTCGCCTGCCTTGGCTCAAACATTCACCGTTACACCCGCCTCGCCGGGATGTCAGCTCCTAAGTGCTCCCGCCGGAACAACTCCTGCATTTTGCGAAACATTCGACGCGCCGGCTGGAACCGGGAATCGCTCCGGCGATTTGAACGGCACCTTATGGGGTGTTTCCCGGCTGCTTGGCTTCGTCAACTCAGGGCAGAATATGTACTATGACGTGCAGCCCACAATCATGCAGAAGTGCGGCACAAACGTCCTTGTGCAACCACCCAACGATGTCGCCATCTGCGACGGACAGCTTGTGGATGCTGTTGACGATCAGACGGGCGTTACCTCGCTTGCCATGTATCCCAAGCAGCCATTCGACATTGCAGGGCGCACGGGAACCATCGCCTTCGATGTGAGCGACGACTCCGAAGGAAACCATTCAAGTTGGCCGGAGATCTGGTATACAGATCAACCTGTACCAGTGCCGTTTGTCCACGAGGGATCGTTGCAAGAAGTGCCAAGGAATGGCTTCGGTGTTCGATTCGCGTATACCTGCCTGGCAAACTCGGGACCCGGATGCGGCGCTCGCTTTGTTTGTCCGGATATTCCGGAAAGCGTTGGAGTCGTTTCGGTCGATTCCGCTGTCGTCGTCAACAATTATGTCAGCAACGATTCGTTCGATCCCGTTGGAACCATTTCGGTTCAGCAGGTCGGCTGCGTGATTGCATCGACCGGGCCGGGCAACATGAACCACTTTGAATTGCGCGTCTCGCAAAACGAAATCGATGTCTATGGCACCGATGCGGGCACGACCGGACCCCTGAAGAAGATCGCCATCATCAGCAACATGGCGCTAACGCTCACGCGTGGCCTCGTCTGGATGGAAGATGCTCACTACAATGGCGACAAGGGCGGCAACCAGCGGGAGCATACATTCACCTGGGACAACTTTGCCTTTGACGGCCCTGTGCTGCCGCGCGACCTGGCATTCGATGTGCTGGATGCTCTTACTCCGGTCGGTTCCAATTATCCCGGCCTGCTCAATCTAGGCTGGCCGGTATCGCCCACCGATTCCGCACCATTGACCCTTACCGTTACCGGCGTGAACAACATTTCAAACGCCGTTGGCGGACTTCTGACTTTTATGTTCACGGATATCAACAGCGCCAATTTGTTCACTCCGGAGCCATTCATCAGCTATCGCGTGAACAACGGGAGCTGGCAGCTTGCACCCTGGCCATTCGGTCCCTGTCCTGTTCAGAATGGAGGGCCAGCTTGTGACACGAACACCATTGCGGTCCCCGTCAATCTCTCCGACGTGCAACCCGGTACAAACACAATTCAGTTCAAAGCCACCGACTATGCAGCCATTTCGAATGTAGATCTGATTCTGCAAGGCGCCGGCGGCAGCGGATGCACGACCAATTGTCCCGTGGCCACCACAACCAGCCTCACATCCTCCGTGAACCCATCGATCGCTGGGAACCCGGTTACGTTTACGGCAACGGTTGCGGCCAGCAGCGGCGTTCCGGCTGGGTCAGTCACCTTCAGCGATTCCGGCGCGGCATTGGGCACGGCAACGCTAAACAGCTCGGGCGCGGCAACGCTGACAACCTCAACGCTGGCCGCCGGCACGCATCTTCTCACAGCGTCTTACAGCGGCGCTACGGGATTCAATGCCAGTGTGTCGACAACGCTTTCGCAAGTTGTCAACCCGCTCATCTTCTCGACCACAACCGCGTTGAGCTCATCGGCCAATCCATCGAGCACGGGCGCGACAGTCACCTTCACCGCTACTGTGTCGAGCAGCGGAGGAGTTCCAACAGGAAGCGTCACCTTCAGCGACTCCGGCGCCGCGTTGGGGACTGGAGCGTTGAACGCGTCGGGAATCGCCACATTCGCGACCTCATCGCTGAGCGCCGGTACGCACACAATCACCGCATCCTACGGCGGCGCAGCGACGTTCGCTGCCAGCCAATCGGCATCGCTCTCTCAGGTTGTGAACGCGACAACCTCCATCCAGTTCGATTGGGAAGATGGCGCAGTCGATGGATGGCAAGTGGACTGGGGCAAAGCTCTCACCATCGCCAACAGCACGACCGAAGCGTATTCAGGCACGCATTCACTCCGGATCGCTATCTCCGTGGCCGAGACGCATTCGGCAGTCGATAATGAAACCAGTTCACAACTCACAGCGTTCACGCCGGGTTCAACCGTTACGTTTCACGTCTACAATTCAAAGCTGACGGGGATTACGGTATTCCCCTTCACCTATAACGAGAGCTGGATTCCTTCTTTCGGAACGGGCGTCCAATTGCAGACTGGCTGGAATACCGTTATTGAAGTGATTCCACCCACCTTCAAATCGGTACATGGAATCGGAGTCCAGATCAACAGCTCCAGTTCGAATGCCGGAAACCTTTATCTCGATGCAGTCAGCGTGGTTCCGGCTGCCGCAACGCCAGCGGTTCACTAAGCGTGCGAGCGCATTGCTCGGAATAGCAACCTTTGCCCCGGTCCCGGTCAGAAATGTTTCCGGGACCGGGGCGAACTTTTGACACCGCTGACTCCACCATTTGCGGCATCAGGCGAGCCAATCGTCTGCAATCCTAGCGGTTGCGCTTCTTCGCTGGCTTGGGCTTGTCGCTTTCGAGGCGGCCTACGGGAATGGGGCCCGTGTCGGGGCCGGCGCGCTTGACGATGGTGTCGAGCATCATGTAGTTCACAGTGCGCATGGAGGCCGGGCGGGTGAGGCCGGTGACGGGATCGATAGAGAGGTTGGGTCCGTTGGCGAGCTGGAAGCTGAAAGTGGGTACCGTGCCGCCATTGGGGCCGGGCTGGAATCCCGTACGGACGGGCAGGTAGCCCTGGATGGGATGGAGCCGGAAGGCCGTCTCATAGCGATGGTGCTTGAGGCTCCAGGTGAAGACGCGCACCTGATCGAAATCGAAGGACAGACCGGATTTGGGCGGGCTGAGGACGGTTACGTACTCGGGAACCGCTGGGTTGGGCGGGTCGGAATCCGGATCGTTGACCTTGGTGAGGACGTAGGAGCCCACAATGCGCTGGCCTTCGGCATAGATGCCGATCGCATCCGGGACATCCACATCGACGCGGCCGGCCAGCAGCCATCCGGCGCGGCCCTGGGAGTCGCGGACCAGCCACCAGTCTTCCAGAATGGGAGGCGGCGCGGCAACCGGTGCTTCGGTGAGCGAGGATTGAAGCGGCTGCTTGGCGGCGGGGGTCGGCGCGGGCGCTTTCGCCGAGGTTGACGCCACGGAGGAGCCATTTCCCGGCAGTGTGGGCGCGGCCGGCTTGTGAGGCGACCCCGCCTGTGCGGAGGCCTTGGGAACCGTGGCGCGGGCCAGCAACTGCACCTTGGCGTTTGCGGGAAGCAGATAATAGTGCTCCGTGTCGCGGCCGGGCAGAATGTGGAGATAAATGTCGTCGCGGACGACGGCGGTGGCGACCACCGTGTCCTGTTTGTGCTGCGCCGCAAGCTGGACAAAGGCGTCGTTGGTCTTGGCGTCGATGACAGCGCGGTCTTCGATCCAGCCGATCTCGTTCTTTTGTGTTCTGACCTTGAGGAAGCGGCGACCGTGTTCGAGAACATCGAGCTGCTGGCCGTTTGTCACTTCAGCCACGCGATTGGAGACGGCGGCTACCCGGTCGTGGAGGTACATCTGGCGGGCGGAGACGTAGACGGTCTCATGCAGCGCGGGGTGGAACCGGGCGCACCCGCAGACGAGCGATAAAAAGCTCAGGGTCAGGAATGCACAGAGTACGGGCAACGTAGGCATAGAAGCCCGGAAGCAAGGCACGAAGGGGACGGAGGAGATTGGAGGTCGCGTGAACACAGCCGGTGGCGTTCTTCTTGAGGATAGCAGAAACAGGGGTCAGAGATCAGGGGTCAGGGGTCAGGGGTCAGGGGTCAGGGATCAGGGGTCAGGGATCAGGGATCAGGGGTCAGAGATCAGAGATCAGGGATCAGGGGTCAGGGACCGGGCAATCGCATGAACGCAACCGACTACACAAGGTGCCGCAGTTTTGAAAGGGCATGGCTTCAGCCATGCCCTTTCAAAGCAACATTTCATACAATGGTTTTGTTCATGCAATTGCCCTGCCCCGCACCGGTCACTGATCTCTAACCCCTGATCTCTGACCCCTGACCCCTGCTTTTCTACGGTGCGGCGGCAATGGCGACGGCTTGCACGGGATCGGTTCCGGTCGAGGACGAGAGGGCCGAGTCCAGCTTTCCGGCGGTAGTGGCGTCGAATGTGTAGGCTTCCAGGTCGGGGCTTCCGCCTGAATCCACCACCAGCATGTAGTTCTCCAGGCCGTCTTCAGTCAGTCCCACAGGATTGGTACCCGCAGTGGAAGTGGTACTGAGGGCGGTCAGGGAATAGGTGGTGCCAACCGTGGTGACCGCGAAGCCGGCGATATTGCCCGTGGAGCTGCCGCTGACCGTCCGGTTGGCGACATAGACGTAATTCCCTTTTTCTTCAGGCGCGATGGCATAGGGCGCGAGGCCGCTTGTCGCATAGGGCGAACCGGTGACCTCGGCCAGCGTGCTCAGGCTAAAGACGCGCAGGCCACCGGAGTTTGTGCCGGAAGTAGCCGCGGTTTCTCCCACGTAGAGCAGCCGGTTGCTAGGATCGATGGCCACGGAAATGGCAGCGCCAGCGGAGTTTTTTACACCAAGAGGGGTGGCGGCTCCGAATGGAGTGCTACTACCCGCGGTGAAGGGGATCTCTTCTGTGCCGCTGGAGCCAAGCGCGACTGCGATGTGGGCGTTGTCCTGCGAAATGACAACTTGATTCACAGTTGCGGCAGGCAGTTGGATCTTTTGTTCAATCGTCGAGGTAGGCGAGCCGGTGGTGGCGTTGATGGGAATGGCAAAGAGGTCCGCGAAGTTTGGGCCGGCCTCGAGCAGCCAGCCGACGGTCCCGTCCACCTGCATGGTGGTCGCATAATCGGAAGAGATAACCACTGAGTTATTCGCCAAGGTGAGCGCGCCGCCTGAACCGATGTTGTAGAGGTAGATGCCGGCGGTCGTACCAACGTACAGGAAGTTGTTGGCCGGGGAGATGGCAATGGAATAAGGTGTGGAACCAAGCGTATAGGGGCTGCCGGTGACAGGGGTCAGAGTGCCGGAGACGATGGAATAGCCTGCAATCTGCTTTGTCTCCTGGTTGAGAACGTAAAAGACGCTGCTGGATGCTCCGGTTCCGCTCCCGCCGCCGCTACCGCCTGGCGCTTGCCAGAAATTTCCGCAACCTGCCATAAAACCAGCCAAGACTGGAGCCGACAGCAGCAGTACCCATTTCCCTATCTTCATTGCCACTCCCTCGATAAGGGTTTCAACGCTTCGTCTACAGGGTATCGTCTGAGTGCGGGCGTCGTCTCGATCCCAGGCAACACGCACGGGCGATCTCCTCCCGTAAAAGGAATGACGCGGCTCTGCGTGGATTCGCTTGCGGGGAACCAGGCCATGCAAGGGCGCGGCTGAATCCGCGCCCTTGCACAGGCGAGAAGCGGATGGATTGAGTTGCGGTCTTCCGGCTCAGACCTGGATGGTTTCCTCGCCTTTTTGCCAGCCGCAGGGGGTGAGGCCGCCGTTTTGCAGGGCATCCAGCACGCGCAGGACCTCTTTCGGGTCGCGGCCCACGGCAAGGTCGGTGACATAAACAAAGCGGATGGTGTTCTCCGGATCCACAATGAAGGTTGCGCGCTGACTGACGCCCGCCTTCAGGTCCAGAATGCCCAACTGCTCAGAAAGATCGCGCTTGATATCGGAAAGCATGGGGAAGGGCAGGTTCCTCAGGGAGGGCTGTTCATTGCGCCACGCCCAGTGAACAAAATCGGAATCGATGCTGCCGCCTAGAACTTGCGCGTTGCGATCAGCGAACTCCGCGTTCAGTGCGCCGAAAGCAGCAATCTCGGTGGGGCAGACAAAGGTAAAGTCCTTGGGCCAGAAGAAGTAGACCTTCCACTTGCCCTCGTAGGTGGCGCCGGTAATGGTCTGGAATGCCTTCTTGAGATCGAGATCGACCACGGCAGTGAGTTCAAAGGCGGGGAATTTTTCTCCAACAGTAAGCATGGATAACTCCTTGATAATTGGTTAGTTGAGTTGATGAAGCGTGGAACCCGGTGTTCTCCTGCACGGCACACGATCAGCGATGCAGTTGCACCGGTTAGGAGCGCACACTCAGATTGCATAAATGTCTTTGTTATTCAAGAGATGATTGAGGAAGGGGAAACGATTCTCAGAGCACTGGCAGCATTTCCAGAAGCTGCTGCATTGACACGATCTTCGGCATCCGGCTTGCAGGCTCCGCAAAGTTGGCAGTGGTGTTTAGGTATTCTCAGGCACGCGGAGCTTTGATAGCCGCAATCCGGTCTTCCTCGTCCAGCTTTTGCGAATACCTCTTCTCCCAGGCTTTCATCCAGCGCATGCTCAGGAAATACACCAGCGCTGCGACGGGAACACCAATCATCAGCCCCATGAACAACGCGCCAAGGGCGGCCTGCCCGTCATGGGGCGCTCTTCTCATGGTGTCCGCAATTGACCACAGTACCGCTCGATGGTATGTGTAGCACAAGCTGGCCAGCGCTAAGAGAGACGCTATGACCCTTTGGACCTCCGAAAGCCTGAGCAGTTCAATCATCGCGGCTCAACTCTCAAAACACCCCGTTCAATCGGTCCCGCGCTATCTGTGCATCAATTGGGCCGGTCGCCGGAGGCTGAACGGCGGCGGAAGCGCTCGTCGACGGGCTGGCGGCCCTGAAAGCCTTGCTCGACGGTGTGCCAATGCTCGATGGCCGGCTCACCAATGCGCCAGCAGAGCAGCACTACTTCGTCGTCGATGCGGCAGGGAAAGTCGAGCAGACCGCCTTCGATGTCTTTGACCTGCACTCCGATCGAATCCATCTCGGCGATACTCTCGCGCACCCGCTGGAGATGGGTTTCCATCTCAGCGCGCTGCTTGGCCACGCTGCTGACGTCTACCCTCATGCCGCCGGAGAGATAGATGCGGCGGAGCAGGTCGGACAGGCCGGACTCGACCGCCTCCGCGGACTGCTTGCCCTCAATGGCGCGTTTCAGCAGCGATTCCAGCGTGGGGAGGAGAGACTGCGCTTCTTCGAGAGTAAAGGTTCTCATGGGAAATGCCCTTTGACTCTAGGATACGACAAAAGCAGGAATAAGGATCGATTCCGGGGAGTGAGCGACTCACCTTCCGCCGGAGAATATCCGATGCTTCATCTTTTATGATGATTTTTCGAACCTCGTCCGAAGACATAGCCGAGAGCGGAAGTGGCTGCGCCAAGGGCGATATGCGCTTCGCCCGACCAAAATTCAACTTTTCCAGTTGAATAGGCGATCCACCAAAGGCCGAACGAGGCGCTGAATCCGAGAATTATAACGACGAAAGCCACTACGATTGAAGCTTGCTCCTCGGCCCCGAATAAACGCCCGAACCATCCCAAATCAGCCTGCTTCATCGCCATTTCATGCTGATGGGTAAGTTTAAGTTGCTCGGCTGTTGTCGAGGCTAAAGTAATTGCCTCCTCAAGTTCGCGAGGCTCGGTGGTCCTCGATTCAATAACAGCACTCAGTGCTGTTTCGCGTTCAGAGGCCATAAAGATGCTTTAAACGGTATCCTGCAACTGTTTCTGAGACCGCGAAGATTTTTGCGACAACCGAAAGCGGAAGGTAGCGATAGAGATCTACCATCTGCCGTGGCATCAGGAGGTTTGCGGCAAATGTATTAGCCTCCTGTTCCCATCTATCGGTCTGGCGGCGCTGATCGCGCCACAACACTTTGTATGCGTCGCTTTTCGCCCATTCTTCATGGAGAACTTTGTGCCCCAACTCGTGAGCAATCGTGAAGGTCTGCCGGACTCCCGGCTCCTGTTGGTTTACAAGGATCGCATTACCGGAAGGATCGTACAGTCCAGAAACGCCCTCGCTCTCGCCGGAAAACGTTACGAACTTCACTTGCACATTGAGCGTCCGGGCAATGTCTACTGGGTTAACCGGCGGCTCAAAAATCCCCGAGCTATTCACAAGGCCAATCGCCTCGCGCTCGGCACGGCGATAATCGGGCTTGATGAGTTTTGGCTCGAACATACCATTCCTTCCGCAAGGGAGAACGTTTGACGAAGCCGCTCTCTCTTCAGCCAGACTATCATCTTCATGCCTTATTTTCCACAGATCCTGTTCTTTCCTGTGGATAAATTGGCTGGAATTGGTGTATCATGCGCTTTTATTTTCGGCTTCCGCTCTTATCCCAACTCCAGCATCCGGTCCAGCGCGACACGTGCCCAGCGTTTGACGCTGGGGCGCACCTGAATGCGGTTGACCACGCGGCCCTCGACCAGGTTCTCAAGCGCCCAGGCCAGATGGTGCGGGCTGATGCGGTACATGGTGGTGCACAGGCAGCCCGTGTCGTCCAGCGTGATGACGCGCTTGCCTTGCTCCGCGAAGCGGCGGGCCATGCGGTTCACGAGGTGAATCTCCGTGCCGACGGCAAACATCGAGCCAGCGGGGGCGTCTTCGACAATCTTGATGAGCCGCTCAGTGGAACCCAGCGCGTCAGCCTTCTGGCAGACTTCCCAGCGGCACTCAGGATGCACGATGACTTGTATGCCGGGATACTTGGCGCGTACCTGATCCACATGGCTCGGCAAAAAGCGCAGATGCACCGCGCAGTGCCCCTTCCAGAGCAGGATGCGGCTGTCGGCAAGCGTCTGCCTGGTCTGGCCGCCCTGCAAGCCCCACGGATCCCACACAGCCATCTTGTCCAGCGGAATGCCCATGGCGTAGCCGGTGTTGCGGCCCAGGTGCTGATCGGGCAAAAACAGGATGCGCTTGCCTCGTTCAAAGGCCCAGCGGAAGGCGACATCGGCATTGGAGGAGGTGCAAACCAGCCCGCCGCGCTCGCCGCAAAAGGCCTTGATGGCGGCGGTGGAGTTCATATACGTCAGCGGCACGGTCTCGTCCGCAAGGCCCAGCCGTTCCAGCGCCTCCCAGCAGGCTTCGACTTGGGAGATTTCGGCCATATCGGCCATGGAGCAGCCGGCGTTCAAGTCGGGCAGGATGACCTGCTGCCCAGGGCGGCCCAGCACATCGGCGCTCTCGGCCATGAAGTGCACACCACAGAAAACAATATATTTGGCGTCGGTTTCGGCGGCGATCCGGGAAAGCTTGTAGCTGTCGCCGGTGGCGTCGGCAAAGCGGATCACTTCGTCGCGTTGGTAGTGGTGGCCCAGCAGGATGGTGGTTGCGCCCAGCGTGGCGCGCGCCGCCGCAATACGCGCATCCATGGAGTGATCGGGAAGGGCCAGATAGTCTTCGAGACTGCAACTGCTGCCAGTCGCCTCAGCGACCGCAATTGGATCGTCAAGTACCAGATTCACCGTATTCCGCCTTCAGTCCAGCTCGCCTTTTGGGGGCAGCGGACGGGGATGTTGAAAGCAAACATGGCCGCAGTGGATGCACTGACCGCTCCTGGGCCGATTGCGTGAAGCCAGCCGATTCAGGAGAGCCCCCATCCACGGGGGTGTTGCAGCCCTTTCACAATTGGATGCGGCCTGGAGCCGGAGGGTGCTGAAAACCCAACCGGCAAGTACCGCTTCCTTTGTACTTAATTGTAACAAAGGCTTAACAGGGGGCCAAATAGCGGAAGAAACGAGTTCTGGGGCAGTTTCCGGGTTGGCGGTGATTCGCCCAGAAGATCAAGAATGGGCGATCTTTCCGTCTCCGCTGATCGGCTCGCAACCGGAGTTTTCAGGCAAACGGCCATGCTAAGTATCGGGTCGGTCAGACTGATTTCGGCAGGATCGCGTGGGAGAGTTTGATTTGAAGCGAAGAACTCAGCGGGTAGGGCAGCTCTAGCTTGTCTGGCAAATCGCCTGGAACGACGTCACTCTTTACATCCATTGCGAGACGACGAGCAAGGGGTGTCACATCTTCCAATCGCACAATCCAGTCGTTCACGTATCTCTGGACAGCTTCGCCTGTCAAGCCAATCTGGATCGCCCTGACACCTTCCACGATTGCCAAGCGCCAGTCACGCTCAGGGTCCCACTGGACGCGCACTGAGGCTTGTGCGAGGCTACTCCGCCACGCTTCGTGAGACGAATGGATAGACGGGCTGTAACTAGAGAGAACCGCGTGTTCGAGCGCCCATTCGAAGCCTTCGCGTGTTATGTCAATGCCTAGAACGGACGTTTGACCAGCCTTGGCGGCATAACCGCACCTGTACATCATCCAATTGAACGAGGGCTTGATCCACGTCATCCGCCCCATGCTAAAAGGCGGAACGAACCGTCCTGCCGCCAAAGCGGGGTCCGCAATTTCGGAGCCGTAGGCTTGATAGACCCGAACTGTGTTTTGTGAAAACGCAGCCCGGATAGTGTATGGGCACATCTAAAGATTGTAGACCGGTAAAGGCTTGGATTGAAATTGGACAGCGGCAGGTGCGTGGCCCATGCATCACTTTATCGGGAACTGCGCCCCGTTCATCGCGGCCCTATTAAAGCTGCGATGAATAGGGTACAGCTTCTCATGGCTCAGGGTCATTCATCGGGGCTGATGAGCGGGCCACCTGTCTGACCGATCTCCGAGATACAGGATATTGGAGGGTGGGGATGTAATTTGTTGAGGATTTGGGACAGCAGTATCAGCGTCGATGATCGCTTTCTCGCCTTCTAATTAGCTTCTGGGATTCCACGAGCGCAGCAAGCGTAAGATCCTGGAAGACCGATGCCTCGAAGAGCGACTTCCCACCTGCGTTCAGCCGTAACTCGGGCAATTTTCTTTTTACGGCGCGGTAGCTGATGAGCATCTCAGGAACCGTAGTAACATCATGAGGCTGGCGAAAGATATTGCGCAGCCCCGCCATTACACCCTTGGGTGTTCCTTGATGAATCTGTGGATCAATCCCGTTGATGTCACTCGTGGACCGCTGTGCTCGATAGGGCTTGCTCTCGAAGATGTAGACCCGGTGTTTGCCTCTGGTTACGTGCGAACGATAGAGCGCTAGACCAAGTTCAACCGGCATATTGAAGCGAGGAACTCCCTTCGAGAGATCTATTCGAGAGAGGTCATGAATCGAAAAGTCGCACTCCGCAATCAAAGCGATGATGGTTTCAAGCCGTCCTTGATTCGGAACAGCGAGTGTCGCATTAACGCGCAGGCCGAGTTGGGTCAGGCCCACAATATAAGCCACATAAAGGTCTTCAAACTCTTTGTCGTATGGAATATTGAGAAAGACGGAATCGATATGCTTGCGGCTTGGCATACCGTGCCTATTGCCTACGGCGTTTGGCCCGGGACACGCCCCTCTTCATTTCTAAGGAGGACGTTGCTCTGCTCTTGTTTCTTGAGGATTTTTGCCTGGGCGGAGCGCTCATGATGCTGCGCACAGCCGCCACCCGCTCGGAACTGATCCCAAGAATGCGGCCCATTTCTTCGGGGGTCGGCACCGGGTTGCCAATAACATATGCGCTCATGGGCACATTATATCGCGAACAAAAGTTCCTCGCGCCGAATTGTTTTCAGGCAATGGATTCCGTTCATGACCTGGCCGCACTCATTCAGAGAATTCGCTTTGCCAGCGATTTCAAGGATGATTGCAAGCGCGAACTCTGGGTTTGGGATTGATCCGACGCCCTGCTGTTTGTTCGCGGCTTGTGCGGGCAGGTATCATTGCTCTCGATGGGGCATCCAGCAACAATTCAATTTGCCAGCCTGGGCATGGCAGACTCGCTGATTCTGATGGTGCTGGCGCTGGTGGTGTTTGGGCCGCGTCGGCTGCCACAGATTGGCCGCCAGATCGGCAAGCTGATGTACGAGTTCCGCAAAGCCTCAAACGATTTCAAGTACCAGATGGAAGAGGAGTTGCGCAACGCCGAGGAGGCAGACCGGCGCAAAAAGGAAGAGGAGCGGCTGCGGATGTTGGCGCTGGCGGTTCCGGGACCGGCGGTTGTTGATTCCCAGGTCTCAGAAGCGAGACCTGGGGCACCCGCAACTTCGGCACAAACGGCAGTCCCCCTATCTTTAACCGCCGCCTCCTCTGAACTTCCGGTCACGACCGACGACCCGTATCGGAATCTCTACCCCGAAGAGGCCGGCTACTCTCAGACGGCAGCGCCCACGGTCGAGGCCGTCGCCGAAGAGACGTACCCCCGCATTCAGCCGCCCTCAACCGGCGAACAGGTTCCAGCGGCGCGGCCGTGGAGCCTGGAAGCGGAGCTTGCAAAGGTCTCTGCGGTTGCGGCCGAGCCCGTAGCCGATGCCGGAACCGCAGCGGAAGGCCAGACCGCCGAAACCACTCCCGACGCAGAGCAGGCTCCCCATGGTTGATCCCGCGGACGCGATCGGCAAGGCGCGGGAGGCGGTGACTCAGCGCGCGGAACTCCCCGGCATGAGCCTGATGGAGCATCTGGAGGAGTTGCGCAAACGCATCGTTCACTCGGCAATTTACCTCGCGATCGGCTTCTTCGTGGCCTGGATCTTTCATGACAGGCTCTTCGCGCTGGTGCAGGCTCCGCTGACCCAGATTGGCAAGACGCTGGTCTTTACGCATCCCATGGACCCGCTCAATATTTATATGCAGGTGTCGCTGATCGGGGGGGCGATTCTCTCCTCGCCTTTCATCCTCTTTCAGGTATGGCTGTTCATTGCGCCGGGGCTCTACCAGAAAGAGCGGCGGTTCGTGGTGCCGTTCATGGCGGCCACAGTGGGGTTGTTCCTGGGGGGCGCGGCCTTCGGCTACTTCTGGGTGCTGCCGGGGGCTCTCAAGATCCTGATCGTGGGCTTCGGCCACAACTTCACCCCCATGGTCACCATCGAGGAGTACAGCGGCTTCTTTCTCTCGATCATTCTGGGACTGGGCATCAGCTTTGAGATGCCGATTCTCATTTTCTTTCTGGCCATGTTCGGCATTGTCAGCCCGAAGTTTCTTTGGAAGAACATCCGCTATGCGATTCTTGCGGTGTTTGTGGTGGCGGCTTGCATCTGCCCCAGCCCCGACCCCTGGACCATGTGCATTTACGCCGTGCCCATGCTGGCGCTCTATGTGATTGGCATCGCCGTGGCGTGGTGGGTGCACCCATCGCGGCGCAAGAGGAAGGAAGCAAAGGCGGCAGCAAAATGATGTTTTCTTCGCATTGGAATTACCGGGTGGCCCAGGTCTCGCTTTTGAGACGTGGGAAAGCACAACTCTGGGCAAGATCTCTAACCGCCCTGTTCTTGTTCGCGCCCCTTGCCCTTCCCGCCCAGCAGCACTTCAGCGGCGACAAGGCTCTGGACTACGCCCGCCAGTTTGTCGCAATTGGCCCGCGCTGGCCCACCAGCCCAGGGCACGCCAAAGCCGAGGAGTTTTTGCGCAACCAGTTCAAGCACGATCAACTGGAAGAAGACGCGTTCACGGCCAACACGCCCATCGGCCCCGTCGCCATGCGCAACTTCATCGTCCGCTTTCCCGGCAAAAAGACCGGCGTGATCGTGCTGGCCACGCACTACGAAACCAACTATCCGCTCAGGAATATCAACTTTGTGGGCGCCAACGACGGCGGCTCGACGACGGGGCTGCTGATGGCCATCGGCGACCAGTTGCGCGCGGAGATGGCGCGCGGCAAGACCGTCAAGTTGCTTGACGGCTACTCGGTGTGGCTGGTCTTCTTCGACGGCGAAGAGGCCATTCAGAGCTGGACCAGCTCCGACTCGACCTACGGCAGCCGCCATTTGGCCGCGCGGTGGGGCAAGGATGGAACCCTCGGCCGTATCAAGGCATTCATTCTGGCCGACATGATTGGGGACAAGGATCTCGATATTCAGCGCGAAAGCCGCTCCGCGGACTGGCTGGTAGAGCTGATGACCAAGGCCGCCAACAAGTTCGGCTACGGTCATCACTTCTTTCAAAGCGAAGGGCCTGTCGAAGACGACCACCTGCCCTTTGTGGAGCGCGGCGTGCCATCGATCGACGTGATCGACCTGGATTACGGACCCAATAACAGCTATCACCACACGGCCCAGGACACCATGGACAAGATCAGCGCCCGCAGCTTGACGATCGACGGCGATGTATTTCTGGAGACGATCCGGCTGATCGATGCGAAATAACGACGGGGCCAAGCCGGCATCGATGGCGGTTTTAGACTTGCGGAAGAGGATAACGGACGGCTCGCGGGACAATCCAGATAAGGTTTCGTGCTCCGCTGTCGCAATTGCTTGCGCCAGGGATCGCCAAAGCGATTTTGGGACAAGGCAAGGCCCGCCGATTGAGCGGGATCTAGCGGATATTATCTGGTAGCGCTACCGGGAATCGAACCCGGGTTTTAAGATTGAGAATCTCACGTCCTAACCCCTAGACGATAGCGCCACACTTGCTGGGGAGGGCCGTTCAAGGCCACTCATCTACATTAACAAAGATTCTCCGTAAGGCAAAGGGCGCACCACTTGGGAGTGTGATTGCATCTCTTTATTAAATTGATTTACTATTCATCCTTCCGATGGCAGATCGATGTTCGTCTTTCGGCATCAAAAAGCAAGATGAGGAAAATGCCGCGTTTCGCGATCGATTCAAACAGTGGCCGATTCCAGCCTTGCGGTCGAGACGGATGCAACTCCGGTAGGTTCTGACCTGTTTCACAGGTTTCCCGAGAGGCTACGGAGCGAAGGGATAAAGTTAAAATGCGATTCTCAAATGGTTCTTTGCTATTGCTGGCTGCTGCCGCCCTGGTGGGATGTTCATCCGGCAGTGGGGGCGGGGGCATCACCCCGATCGCTCCGACGATTACCTGGGCCACTCCAGCCTCGGTACCAGTTGGAACAGCGCTCAGTTCCGTACAGCTTGACGCGACTGCCAGCGTTGCAGGCAGCTTCTCCTATACGCCCGCGGCGGGAACCGTGATGAATACCGTGGGCACTACGACCCTCATGACGACATTTACGCCCACCGACACGGTGCACTACACGACCGCGACCGGCCAAGTTACGCTGACTGTGACTGCTATTACCCCGATCGCTCCGACAATTACTTGGGCCACTCCAGCCTCGGTACCGGTTGGAACAGCGCTTAGTTCCGTACAGCTTGACGCGACTGCCAGCGTTGCAGGCAGCTTCTCCTATACGCCCGCGGCGGGAACCGTGATGAATACCGTTGGCGCCACGACCCTCATGGCGACATTTACTCCCACCGACACGGTGCACTACACGACCGCTACCGGCCAGGTTACGCTGACTGTGACTCACCTAAGCACCCCGATCACGCCGACGATTACCTGGGCGACTCCTGCCTCGGTAACGGTTGGAACAGCGCTCAGTTCCGTACAGCTTGACGCCACAGCCAGCGTTGCAGGCAGCTTCTCTTATACGCCCGCGGCTGGAACCGTGATGAATACCGTGGGCACTACGACACTCATGGTTACATTTACCCCCACCGACACGACGGACTACACGACCGCAACCGGCCAGGTTACGCTGACTGTGACGGCGCAAATCGCTGGTACTGCCTATGTGAACTTTGCAACCACCTACCAGACCATTCGCGGATTTGGCGGCTCGACGGCCTGGCTGGGACAACTTACCACCGCCCAGGCCAACGCGCTGTACAGTCCCAGCAGCGGCCTTGGTCTAAGCGTTTTGCGCGTTCGCATCGACCCCACGGGTACGGCCGCCAGCAACTGGGTTCCCTCGAATGGAAGCTGGCTCACTGAGGTCACCAACGCTCAGGAAGCCGTCAGCGCTAACCCGAACGCCATTGTCTTCGCGAGTCCCTGGACTCCACCCCCCTCGATGAAAACCAGTTCAACATCCCAGCCCTATTACTCCGGCGCGTCCCCCTGCAGCCCTGGAACCGGGTACTGCGGCGGCTACCTGAATCCCTCGAGCTACGCCGCATACGCCGCGTACCTTGAGGACTTCGTCACCTATTTCAACGCCAACAGCAGCTTTAACCTGTACGCCATCTCGATGCAGAACGAGCCGGACTGGTCGGCCCAGCCAACAGAGAATTACGAGTCCTGCAGTTGGACCGCTGCGCAGATGGATACCTGGATTGCGAACAACGCATCGGTGCTCACGGCGAAACTCATCATGCCGGAGTCACTCAACTTCAACCCGGCCCAGGCCCTAACAGCCCTGAATGACCCGAATGCAGTCGACAAGATCGGCATCGTTGCCGGCCACCTGTATGGAACCGCGCCAGCCGCTTACCCGCTTGCCGAGCAAGACGGCAAAGATCTCTGGGAGACCGAACATTACATCCAGCCGGCTGGATCGCAGCCAACCATCACCGATGCCCTGGTTGCGGCGGAAGAAGTCCACAATTCCATGGTCACCGGAAACTACAATGCCTATGTTTGGTGGTGGATTTGGGACGATCCGAGCGACGGCGTCAACATCGGCCTGATCAACTCCAATACCACCAGCCCCACGCCAACCTACTACGGCTACGCGCTCGGCCAGTTCGCCAAATTCATCCAGCCGGGGTATGTGCGCGTAAGCGCCACGGCGACGCCGGTGGCGGGTGTCTACGTGTCCGCCTATTCGGGCAGCGGGCACTCCGTCATTGTGGCGATCAACGCCAACACGTCAGCTGTTTCGCTGCCGATCGCGATTCAAAACCAAACGGTGACCAGCATGACTCCGTACCAGACAACCGCAGCCGGCGGGATGACTGCATTGACGGCGGTGAGTGTTTCGGGCGATGCGTTTACTTACTCGCTGCCCGCGCAGAGCATTACAACCTTCGTCCAGTAACCAGAGGCTGCCTACTATTGCGCCGCGCCGAGTTGACGTACATGCTCGGCGCGAACGTCGTTGGCAGTGAACAAGCTGAAGAATGGCGCGCCTTGCGCAGCAGCTTCCACTGCGGGGCGGCCATTGGCCTCCTGGCGCTCGACGATGCAGACCACCGCGGCGACAATCATGCCGGCTTCGCGGGCGGCCTCAATGGCGTTGATGGTGGATGCGCCGGTGGTGCAGACGTCGTCCACAATCACTACGCGTGCGCCTTCGCGGCAGAAACCCTCGATGCGGCGGGCTGTTCCATGTTGTTTTTCGGCCTTGCGAACCAGGAAGCCGTGCAGCAGCGGAGCGGCGGGGTTCGAGAGCACGCGCCAGGCGCTGGCGGTGGCGACGTTGGAGACGATGGGGTCCGCGCCCAAGGTGAGTCCACCGACGGCTTCGGCTTCGATGCCGTTTTGAATCAGTAGATCGAGAATCGCTTCGCCGGTGAGGCGGCCTCCCTCGGCGTGCAGGGTGGTGGTGCGGCAGTCTACGTAGTAGTCGCTGGCGCCGCCGGAGGAGAGCTTGAACTGGCCAAGGCGGAAGCTGGTGCGAGCGAGGAGGGCGAGAAGCTGCTGGGCGTGAGCTGGGGTAGTCATCGGGTTTCATTGTAACGGGAATTGGGCCGTTGAGTTGCCGAGGAGCTCGACTACCTTCACTGTGACCGGATGCAACCGCAGAAAGGTTTGTCGGAACGATACTCTCGAAGGCCGTACTTGATGTCTTCGTTGTCGTCCCGGTGCGCGCGCCACCTCCATCGATCATAAAAAGCCAGCAGGGAATTCTCCGCTCTCAAGGGAGTAGGCGCTTTGCCAGCGGATTGCTCGATCACAATCACCCCTGGCTTTATCCCGATCACCGTCCACCCGGTAGGCCAGAATTGCAATTTGTAGCTGGATCGTTCCACAGGAAGGGGTTCCTCGGGCTGAGTCCAAAATGGGGCCGATCGCGCTAAGTAAAGAACGCCTATGAGAGAGCGCAAGCCCCATAGACAACTTGCCGGACCGATATATGTGTCAATAGTGCGCGCGTCCTTCGCGCAATATCCTTGAGTTATATTCCCGTTTTCGACAGCGCCGTTTCGGATGAAATAGCGCCATGTCGCATCCATCGCACGCCGAGCAACACCAGGTGGCACCGAGGGATGCTCTAATTCCTGGTCCAGAATCAGGGGGGTAGCTATCGCCGTGCGGTAGCAAATGCTGCGTCCCATCACCGGAAAACCTTCGGGACCGATGAGGAACTGAAAGCCTTTGGCGAAATCATCCAGGGAGTTGGCGATAAACATATGATCCCAGGAGGGCTTGATCTGGTCGATCCAGAAAAGCTGATAGTGAATTCCCCAGGAATTGTAATAATCGAAACGCGTTCCTGGTCCATCGGAGAACCATCCGTTACCACGGTAAAACTCCCGGACACGAGCATAATGGGCCTTTGCATTCTGCATGTCGGCTTGGTAGCCAATAGATTCGACGACCAGGTTGACGGAGGTGACAAACAGATGCCAGTTGTTATCGGGTACGTGTTTTCCATTCACCTGAAGCAGCCATCTCACGGCGTTGTTGCGAGCCTCAAGGGGAAGTTGGGGCCACAGGGTATCGCGCAAGAGCCATACGCACAACGCGAAATCGGAAGCCTCAACAATCAATTGATCGTCGTCATGAATAGGTCCCCAATAACCAGGCGACCCCGGGTCCGTTCCATTGGTGATCCCGTCGATCAGGACTTGCCGCGCTTGCCTTGCCTGGACGGAATTCGGTGAGGGGTTATTGCGCAACCAAACCGCCAACAGAGGTGCGACCCTGGTAAAGCCCTCCACCCGATCGCGGAGTAGCCCATCAATGCTAGGCGATCCTGGGTAGCGCACAAGCGCGCGATTCGACTCCCTATAAGTGACAAGTCCATCCTGGAAATATGCCACTAGCCCTTCATAGTCCTCGCGGTTGGGGATCTCCTCATCGAGGAATGGCTTCAAAAACCTCTGGTCGGACGTGGGAAATCGAACCGGCAATGGGCCGAGCTTCGCCCAATACTCCTGAAAGCCAAATAAAGTGATGCAGAGAAAGATGAGAACGAGGAAAAAGCCGGTGTACTTCATGCGCATTTTACTAATCTCCGTGCTGCGCCTACCGTGAGGCGGGATGATTCTACCAGCCGGGATTGTCATAAGATATTGCGCGGCGGGATCAGTGTCGAGGATCAGGTGCGTCCAACACCTTTTCGAATACTAAAGTATCGTCCCCTGTTCTCACATTTTGTCCAGGTGCTTGAAGCCGCCGGTATCGATGAGCATGACGGCGAAGAGCAAGAAGTTATAGGAGGAGTGCACCACGACGCTGGCGGCCAGGGAACGAGTCTTGAGCCGGACAGCGCAAAGCACGAGACTTACACAGATCAGCAGAACAAACGGTCCCAGAGCATAGCCTTGCTGCTCGGCGTGCATGGCGGCAAAGGGAACGCTGACGAGGATGGAGGCGACGGCCATGGCCGCGATCGACCATTGGGGATGGCCGTTGGCGTCGAGGGGTGGGGCGGGCTTGTGGGAGGCGTGCTCGATAGTCCAGTCCCAGGCAGTGCAGAGCGCGGGCAGCAGAAAGCCGCGGAAGATCAACTCCTCAAAAAAAGGCGCGAAGGTAACGCCGAAGCCAAAGAGCAGCCAGGCCGCTCCAGGGGTTGCAAAGAGCTTGTCGATGGGCGCGTTCTTTGCTTCTTTGAAGAGCAGCCCATCGGCCATAGCCAGCAGGAAGCATCCCCCCGCCGTGCCTGACAGCCACCAATAAAGCCTGAGAGCCGTGCTTCCACGCCACTGGATGCCGGCCAAAAAGCTCTTGCCCCAAAACAGCGGAAAGACCAGAAAACTGAGGGCTCCGGAGATGAGGTAGATGATGGTCTCGATCCCCAGATTGTAATGGACTTCGTCTTTGGCCTGATCCAACGTGGTCACGCCAAAGAGATGGAAATGCACGGCAATGAGAATCAGCACCGTTGAGCAGAGAAATCCAGCGAGGATGAGCACGGAAAAAATGCAGAGATGGCCGAGATGGGGAATGCGCGCGCACGGGCGGATTTCAGGCTGTGTGTACGACTGGAAGAGGGGGCGATCGGGCTCCAGAGCCGGAGGAAAAGGGTATTCAACCGACTGCATTCCCTCAGCGGCTAAAACCGCTTCCTCATTTGGCTCACTCTCGGCACTGCTGAAGCCGTGCTCTTTCAAAGCCGGGATCTCCGGCGACGCGTCTGGAACGCTGAAATGCAACGCTGTGGATTCTTCGGCGGGCTGGCCGGGATCTTGCTCGAAGTTGTCGTTTTGGGTCATGCGAGGCCGGTCTTCTTCTTGCGTGGGGCGGATTTGGGGGCTGTGAGCTTCTCTTGCGCGGGGCGTTTGGCGCGGGCGCGCGTGGATGCGAGATCTTCTTCGGCTGGGGTGGCACGGCTGACGCGTTTTGGTTTCGCTATCTTTGGGGGTGGCGGGGAATCGCTGGTCTCAAAATCGAGACCCGGGGCATCCGGTGAGGACTCCCCGGTCCCCAAAAGCGAGGGACCGGGGGCACCCGTACCCGCACCCGTACCCGCAGTGTCGTTTGAAACTTCATCCAGGTCGATGGGGGCCAGATGGCCGTTGGCGGAGGCGTAGTAGCGGGTGAGGAACTGGCCGGTGTAGGAGCCGGGAGTGGCAGCGATTTTCGCCGGGCGGCCCTGGCCCACGATGCGGCCACCGTCTTCGCCGCCTTCCGGGCCGAGGTCGATGATCCAGTCGGCGTTGCGGATCACGTCGAGATTGTGTTCGATGATGATGACCGAGTTGCCCAGGTCGGCGAGACGATGGAGGACTTCGAGGAGCTTGCGCACATCGTCGAAGTGGAGGCCGGTGGTGGGCTCATCCAACAGATAGAGTGTACGGCCAGTCTGGCGCTTCGATAACTCGCGAGCCAGCTTCATACGCTGGGCCTCGCCGCCTGAGAGCGTGGTGGCGCTCTGGCCCAGGTGGACGTAGCCGAGGCCGACATCGACCAGTGTTTGCAGCTTTTGGCGCACCTGGGGCACGTCAGCCAGCACCGGCAGCGCGTCTTCAATAGTGAGGTCGAGAACGTCTGCGATGGAGTGGCCATGGAATTTTACGGCCAGAGTCTCCTGGTTATAGCGGCGCCCGTTGCAGACCTCGCACTGGACATAGACGTCGGGCATGAAGTTCATCTCAATGCGGCGCTGGCCGTCACCCTGGCAGGCTTCGCAGCGGCCTCCGCTGACGTTGAAGCTGAAGCGCCCTGGCTTGTAGCCGCGCTCGCGGGCCTCGGGCAGCATGGCAAAGAGGTCGCGGATGGGCGAGAAGACCTGCGTATAGGTGGCTGGATTGGAGCGCGGGGTGCGGCCAATGGCGGACTGGTCAATGCGGACGACCTTGTCGAGCTGTTCCGCGCCAGTGAGCGACTCGTGCGCGCCGGGTTCTTCGCGCGAGCCGTAGATGGACTGGGCCAGCGAGCGGTAGAGAATGTCGTTGATGAGCGTGCTTTTGCCGCTGCCGCTGACGCCGGTGACGACGGTCATGACGCCGAGGGGAATGCGTATGGTGACATCCTGAAGGTTGTGCTCACGCGCGCCGGCCACGGTGATCCACTTGCTGGTGAGCGGGCGCGGCTTGGCGCGCTGGAGCATGGTGGCTGCGCCGGAGAGATAGCGGCCAGTGAGCGACTCGGGGCAGGCCATGATCTCTGCCGGCGTGCCTTGCGCGACGACATAGCCGCCCAAACGGCCCGCGCCGGGACCGAGATCAAGCACATAGTCGGCGTGGCGGATCGTTTCTTCATCGTGTTCGACGACCAGCACGGTATTGCCCAGGTCGCGAAGCTTTTCAAGAGCCTCAATGAGCCGGTTATTGTCCCGCTGGTGCAGGCCGATGGAAGGCTCGTCGAGAACGTAGAGAACCCCGCGCAGGCGCGAGCCGATCTGCGTGGCAAGACGGATGCGCTGGCCTTCTCCGCCAGAGAGAGTGGCGGCGTTGCGGTCGAGGGCCAGGTAGTTGAGACCGACGGCGCAGAGAAATTCGAGGCGCTCGACGACTTCGCGGCGGATGCGCTCGGCAACAAGGGCCTCGCGCGCCGTGAACTTGAGGTTGATGGCGGCGGAGAGCGCGCGGTTGAGGGGCAGGGCTGTGAAGTCAGCGATGGAGAGGCCGCCGATTTTGACGGCCAGCGATTCCGGGCGCAGGCGCTTGCCGCGGCAGACGGGGCAGGGCGTGGCGGACATGAAGTTCATCATGTATTCGCGATAGCCGTCGCTGCGGGCTTCGTCTGTGGAGTCGCGCAGGAAGGCGAGAATGCCGTGAAAGCCGGTGCGCGGGGCTTCGCCCTTGGGCGGGCCGTAGACAAGAATGTGCTGATGGCGGGGCGGCAGGTCTTCAAATGGGAGCTTGAGGTCGATCTTGTAGCGGTCGGCGGCCAGGTGGATGAGCTTGAGGAGATATTGCGAGGCGGAGCCGGGCCCGAGGCCGCCATCGAGCAGAGGCTTTGACCAATCGGTGATGACCTTGGCTGGATCGAGATCGTAGAGCGAGCCGAGGCCGTGGCACTCCGGGCAGGCGCCATAGGCAGAGTTGAAGCTGAAGCTGCGCGGCTCCAATTTGGGCACATCGAGGCCGCAATCGGGGCAGGCCATGGAGGACGAAAAGAGCTGCTCCTCAGAGCCGGTAACAGCGACCAGAGCCAGGCCGTTGGCCAGTTGCAACGCCTTGGCTACGGCGGTTTCGAGGCGCTTTCCCATGGAGGGTTTGCCCGACGACGTCGTGGGCGGTTGAGTTCCCTCCCAGGTCCCCAAATGCGAGGGACCTGGGGCACCCGGTGTTGTTGCGGGCTTCAGCAGGATGCGGTCGATGACGGCGTCGATGGTGTGGTTCTTGCGGCGATCAAGGAGGAGTGGCTCAGAAAGATCGCGGAGTTCGCCGTCAACACGGGCGCGAAAGCCTTGCTGGTCCAGTTGGTCAAGCAACTCTTTGAACTCGCCCTTGCGGCCGCGCACAATGGGCGCCATCACGGTGACGCGCTCACCTTTGCCCAGCTCAAGAATGCGCTGGACGATCTGGTCGGCGGTCTGCCGGGAGATGGGGCGGCCGCAGTTGGGGCAATGGGGCGTACCGACCGAGGCGTAGAGCAGGCGCAGGTAGTCGTAGATCTCAGTGATGGTTCCGACGGTGGAGCGGGGGCTGCGGCTGGTGGTCTTTTGCTCGATGGAGATGGCCGGGCTGAGGCCCTCGATGGAGTCCACATCGGGCCGCTCGATCTGGTCGAGGAACTGGCGCGCGTAGGCAGAGAGCGTCTCGACGTAGCGGCGCTGCCCCTCGGCATATATGGTGTCGAATGCCAGCGAGCTCTTGCCGGAGCCTGAAAGGCCGGTAACCACCGTGAGTGTGTTGCGTGGGATGCGCACGTTGATATCGCGCAGATTGTGCTGACGCGCCCCGCGCACCGAAATGTGAGTAATGGGCATGATGAGTACGCAAGCCTGAAACGAACAACTTATGTTGTAGACATCACCGGATTGGAATTGATAGTATCCGCGCAAAGATCAGCGACGATCTGGAATCCATATCCCCAAACTGCCGCAACGGAAGATCCGCCGGCAAACTCTCTGACACAACGCCCCGGCTTCGCTGCCTCATCCTCATTCTAACCTTTGTTTCACTCGCATCGGAATCGTGGCCCGGTTTACCTATCGGCACTGCTATTCCCCAGGAGGTTCCGCATGACCCGCTTTGTACGCGTCCGTTTCTTGCTTGCTTCACTCACTGCCATGACAATGGCGATGCTGGCTGGGCCGCTCTGTGCGCAACAGCCGGGAGTCCAAACCACCAAGCAGGATTGCGACGATTACGGCGCGGGCGGGCATCGCGAGACCGACACGGATACGACCGGAGCCGTGCTGCAAGGCCGCGTTTACGACCCCAAGGGAACATTGCGCGAACAGGAGACGGAGGAATACTCCACGGACAGCTGGGCGAAGCTGAAGACGGAGAGGCACATCCTCGACTTCAATGAGCGGGGCAAGCTGACCCTGGGCGTCGACTACAAATTCGACCTGAAAGGCGGGTTGAGATCTCTCGACCTGACGCATTATGGCTTCCACAGCGAGCGAACCTGGGAGCAGGAGACGGAGTACCGGCTGGACGGCTTTGAGACAAAGCAGTGGAGGAGCTGGGATCACTCCTGGAGCAGCGACTTCACCACATACAAAATGCCCGATGCGGCCAAACCGGGAGCGGAGCCGCAGACGCAGATTTCGACTTTGCCAACGAACACTAACATCGGCGTGCTTTTTCCCAGGGACTTTCATCCGGGGGATAACATCACCGGATCTCTAACGCCAGCCAAGTATGCGGAGAGCTTCAAGGGCGTGCCAGGGCTGAGCGAATCCACCTTTCCCTTGCAGCTTTACCACCTGCCAGACGGGTCGCCGAATTGGTCAAGTCTTGAGATCGGAGTACAAGGCGCGGGATACTTCCCGGTAACTCCCAAGGGCGAGTTCTCGCTTCATATTCCGATGGATTATGCGGGGCCTCTGAAGTTGCAGACGCGCCTTCTCGATCCGGTTGCCGGAATCGGCCCCAGCAGCGCCTTTCCCGAGCTGGGCGATCCTGTTGCTGCGCCCGCCATGCCGCAAAACATGTTATCTGCCACCGATGAAGCAGAGATTCAGTACTGGATGACGGAGGATCTGATCGATCTGTGGAACGAAGCGTTTGATCGCGAAAACGATCTCGACGAGTATTACGAGACCCATGCCACGCCCAATAAGGCCGACGTGGGCGAGATGAAGGACGATCTCGACGAAGTCTACGAGGACATCGACTCGCTCACAGCTCGGTTGCCCACGGATGTTGTCGTGAAGCTGGCGCGCGGCTTTGCAAAGAAGCATCGCGACATCAATGCGAAGATGCGCGCGAAAGGCAATCTGACAGCCGATGAGTTAGCGGAGATCAAAGAGTACGACGCATGGGCATCGTTTCTGGAAGATGAAGCCGATGCCGCAAACTGGATAGGACTCATGTGCCCGAAGTACTCCATTGGGCCCTTCTGGACATCGCCGGTATTGACGCAGAGCAAACTGGGCGCGCTTCGCGGATCGTTTTCGGGCGATTCCTATCTCACATCTTTGAATATTGATAACTTGTCCGTCACGCCATTGGCCTCAACGCCCGATGCGTTTTACTTTCTGCCGCCGAACAGCCTGACGCCGGGCTTGCATAACTACACGATCGACAGCCCAGGAATGCCGGAGACTGTGATGCCGGTCTTTTACATGACATTGACCATGTGGGCCGATCAGCTCAACCTGCGCAAAGGGCAATCCACCACCTACCATGTGAAGCTCGACGGCCTGAACGGGCTGCCCGCCTCCGCATGGAAGACTTCTTTCTTTTCAGGCGATCTGATAAACCCATCGGAGTATCTGGGAAACCAGCCGAATGCGCAGATGCCGGGGTCTTCCCTCGCAGGGACGATCACACTTCAGGTCACGAACCAATCGCCGGGCACGATTTCAATGATGAACACCTTTCATGTTCTGGACGCGAAGTTCTTCGCGCCTTCCGGCTCATACCAACTCGATGGCGGCGTGGGCGCCATCATGGACGGGAGCTTCAGCATTCTTGGCGTAGCCCGCGCCTACCTGCAGCCGGAGGAGGGGCTTGGCCTGAATCCTAATGCGCCGTCCACTCCGAGTTATGCGCCGGCAAGCTCCGATTGGCTGCCGAGCAGCGGCTGGCACTACACCCCGGACTCATCGACGGGCTCTGGATTCACAACGCATTGCCCGACGGCCGGCGCGCCAACCGCGGACTCCGATTCGCCGCTGGCCGCTTTGGCTTCGACCCATTGCATGGGAAGCACTGCCGCCGAACTCTATGACGATGCGGCCGGCATCCAGCATGCAACGAGGGTCGGAGACACGCCGAAAACCGATCCGGTAGAAGCCGCGCGCAAGCGCTGGAATGATGCGCAGAAGAAGCAGTGGGCTGCGGGGAAAGAGGCGAAAAAGGCCCAAGACGGCCTCGAGGAGAAACAGCACGCGGAAGATAAGGCATGGGACGACGCCTTGAACCACCTCCCCCCTGATCTGACCGTCCGCACAGAAGGCCCGTTCGGAACGTCTGCGAAGTTGAACAAAGCAGAGTACAACTCCAGGCTCGATGATTTGAACCGTGCCGAAGAAGCCAGTAAAACAGCGAAAGATGCCGCCGAAGCGAATCCTTCGACGGAAAACGAGGATAAGAGTTTAAGAGCGGGGATGCAAGAAGATCTCATTCGGCAAGAATTCGAGGCTTACAGGCAGAAGGTGATCGAGAACTTCAGCAAAGAGGATCGCGACGCGTGGGAAGACGCCGCCAAAGCAGCCAGGGAAGCAGAAAGCGCGGCTGCAAACGCCGAGACTGAGCTTCGCGACGCTCGCATGGCCGCCGATGCTGCGGAGAAAGCATACAGAGAAATAGTGCCCCCCGTTGACCCCAACGAGCCTCCGCGGATTGAAATCCATTAGAGCCAGTCGGTTTGAGGAAGTTGGCGGCGGATTTATGCGGCTTTCTGCTTAAAAGTACTTTCTCGAACAGCGGCTCTATGGCTAGAGTTTGGAGTGGCTGCCGTCGCAGAGTACGGGAGTGGCTGTGTGCTTGCATCCGCAGAAATAACGTGTCTTAGTCTCTGTGGCCTCGAACTTCACGGGCGTGAATTCGCCGCCTCTGTGGCTGCCATCGCAGAAGGGCTGATTGGCGCTGAGGCCGCAGGCGCACCAGCGATAGGTCTTGCCGGCTTCGACTTCGACGGGATAGGGGCTCTTTTGGGCAATCGTGGGTTCGGGCATGGGAAGTTCTCCTTGTGCGTCTGTGAAGTGATTATCGCCGATGCCCGCCAACGGCTGCACGCTCTGGGGTAAACCGAGCGTTTTGGCGGCCTTGAGGCGTCGAATGCCGCCTGTGACTATGCGGCAATCCGCAGAGGCCCAGCGATTCTGTGCGGCGGGCGGCAGGCCACGATTGCATTGCAACGCCCTTGGGGGTATTCTCCTGGTCAACAGCCGCGAGGAACAACACAGGGGTTTGTCTGCGACAATCGCAGAAATGTATCTTTGCGCCGGGGCCCTGAGATTGAGGATCCGGCGAGCGGAGCGGTAAGGGTGGAGATTCCAGGGAGCGGGACAAGACTAGCGCGAGGGCGAGGGCGATGACGGATTTTTTGAATTTGGGGATGTTGATCTGTGCTTCGGTTGGCTCGATGGCGTTTGGCGTCCTGGCGGCTTATGGCATTCTTCGCGTGGGGTTTGCGCTGATGCGCCCGCAGGCTCGGCGCGAGCCAGTCGAGACACGGGTCGAAGTGGCGCGTGTTGTGACCGAGTAATCAGCGATCGGATAGGCCGCTCGTTGTGCAGGCGCTGGCCACTGGCCTAGTTTGGCGGAGTGCCGCGCTGTTGCATCTGCAGTTCACGTTGCTGCTGCTCGCGTTGCTGCTGTTCGCGCTGCTGCTCCTGCATATTCACGGCCATGGGCGACCGCGGCTGGAAACCGGGGCGGAAGCTGCTGGGCGCGGGCTGTGGTGGCGGCGGTGGCGGCTCTTCAACGTCAGCATCGTCGTCATTGCCGCTGGCCGAGTTGTTCGCGGCGGCCGGTTGCGCATCTCCCGCCTGGCGACTGCTCAGCACAATCTGCCTGGGCGCTCCCTGGCCCTGATCGCCAATCATAATCACGTTGTAGCTGGAGCCCTGAAGAAGCTGGGAGAGCACGTCGCGCGCCTGGCCGGGGCCATATGTGCCAAAAACGCGCTCGTCTGAGCCCATTCCTTCGATCTGTACGCCCGAGGCCGTGGAGAAATCTTTCAATATCTGCTGGAGGCTGGAGTTTTGGGCGTCAATGCGGAGGCCCTGGCTGTCCCATACGACGGCGGCCTGAGCGGGGCGGTCGTTGGCGGGCCAAGCAGGAAGCGCGGGCTCGGGAGGCGTTACGGGTGCTGGGGGTGTTAGAACCTGGGGAGCTAGAGGATGAGCCGCACCGGGACGGGTTCGAAGATGAAGGGGCTTGTGCGCAGGACTGGAAGCGCTTGTTGAGGCTGGGGTTGCGGCTTGGGTTTGCGCAGCGAGCTGCGGGAGCGCAAGCAGCAACGCGGCTGCAAGAAGCCCTGCGAAGGCTCTTTCCGCAGCCAGCACAACCCGCGCGGATTCTCCCTGGCCGTTGTACGGGCTAAGCCCCGTCGTGTTCCGGGATGGCGGCGCGATGGCTTTGCTCATGGCAATCGGTTCCTGATTCTGGCGGCAACCTCACAATACGGCCCGTCGCCGGCGTCCGCCTGTGAACGGGCTTCGGAATGCGGCGAATCGTTGCCGCTCTTCATGTACTAGACTATCAGTGGCCCGCGTACGCTCAAAATGAGTTTTTGCGGATCGGAGAGGATTTCAAAAAAAATGCGCCTCGGTCGGAACATCTGGTCCGTTGCGGTGTTTGTGCTTGCTCTGCTGGCAGTGCCGCGCGCTGGTTATGCCGCGGGTTCGGTGAGCTGCACGACGCAGGCGGAGTTGCTGGCGCAGGATCGCGCTGCGCTGGCGACCGCTGGAGCACGGCTTGCGGAGGCTGTGGCGCAGCAGAACGATGCCGCGCTGCAAAGCGCGCTGCTGCCGTCCATGGCGGCGGATTGGGACGGGATTCACGAGGCCGCGGAACTGGCCGCGCCGCTGTTGAAGGGCGGGCAGGTGCAGCTGCGAAGCGTATATCTGCTGGACGCGTCGAGCCTGAAAGCGGCTGCCGATACGCAGTTCTTCTGCTCCAATTCAAGTGGATCGATCACCGTGACGATGACCATGCGTGGGCTGCCGCCGGGGCGGTATGCGGTGGTGCTGGCCGACGCGGCAGGCGCTCCGCTTGGCGGGCAGTTGGGGCTGATTCTGGCCTGGGACCCGACCGGCGCCGCCGCGGCATGGAAGCTGGCGGGCCTGAACGCTCAACAGGGCAGCTTCGACGGACACGACGGCGTTTGGTATTGGGAGCGGGCTCGCGAGCTGGCCAAGGCCGGGCTGCCGTGGAGCGCATGGTACAGCTATGAGGCGGCGCGGACCATGCTGGTGCCGGTGGACTTTCTCTCATCGCCGAATTTGGAAAAGCTGGGGGCCGAGCAGGCACAGATCAAGGGCTCGCCTCAGGACGCTTTTCCTTATTCGCTTGCCGAAGGCGATCGCACCTGGAAGATCGACGCAGTGCGGTTTGACGCCTCGCTGCACCAGGCGGATTTGAGCGTTGCCTATGAAGCGACGGGAGTGACCGATCCGGCCGCAGTGCGTACCGAGGCGCTTGCGGTGCTGAGTGCGTTCCTGAAGGCGCAGCCGGAGCTGCGGAAGAGCTTTCATGGGCTGTGGGCCCTCGCCGTGAAGGATGGCAAGCGGACGCCGGTGATCGAGCTGCCGATGGGACAGATACCGTGAAGAGATGGGCATCGATGCAGTGCTGCAATTAGTGTGCCCTGAAGCCTTGACTCTTCCGTGTTTGCGCGTTACCAGAACTACGGAGGCCATGACACAATGCTAGCGATGCTTAGAGGTGCCAAAGAAGCTGTCGAAAGAATCAGCGGCTGCCGAGTCTATCGAAACAGTTTGCCGCATGGCGTCGATTGCTTCTTTGATATCGGGAGGAGACTGGGGCGGGATGGCGTCAAGGTTGTATTTGATGTCGGCGCAAACGTGGGGCAGTCTGCGCTCAGCTATGTGCGAGAATTCCCGCGAGCGGAGATATTCAGTTTTGAGCCGGTGGCGGCCACCTTCCAGGAACTTGTCACTGCAACTCGTCAGTTCCCCAGGGTCCATCCGTACAAGCTCGGCATGGGGCGGGAACCTGGCGAGGCGATCATCAATGTAAACCCGATCAGCCGCATGAGTTCCATTGGGCTGAGCCGACCTGAAGATCATCCCGAAACGATCACCCTGGAGACGATCGCCGGCTTTGTGGAAAAGCACCGACTGGGAACGATAGACTTCCTCAAGATCGATACAGAAGGCTTCGACCTTGAGGTGTTGGCTGGCGCGGCGCCACTCCTCCACCAGCAGAAAGTCCGTTTCGTTCAGAGCGAATGCGAACCGGTCCTGCGGACGAAGCAGTTTGTCAATTTTTCTGCCTTGGCGGATTTTCTGGCGGACTTCGGCTATGGCCTCTTTGGAGTTTATGAGCAGCAGCCCGAATGGGATGGCAGGAATATGCTTTCGTACTGGAACGCACTTTTTGTCTGCAAGGAACTGATTGCTCAAGATGCCAGATTGCAGTGACTGAAGTAATCCGAAAGATGATCCAAGAAAGAGCGTCGAATCTGAAGGCGCTTGAAATTCCCGGGATTCGATTGGGTTCCCTCCGCCTTCCAGCTCGTAACTGGCCTGAATTTTTGAGGATGCACGGCGTTTCTCCATGAATGGGAAGGGAAAAAGTAGTGCCAGCAATTATCGATCTTCGTTCGGACACAGTCACACGCCCCTCTGCTGCGATGCGCGCGGCGATGGCGGCGGCCGAGGTGGGCGACGACGTTTATGGCGAAGACCCCACGGTGAACCTGCTGGAACTGCGGGCGGCGGAGGTCTTTGGCCGCGAGGCGGGGATGTTTGTGCCCAGCGGGACGATGGGCAACCAGATCGCCATCCGGCTGCACACGCAACCGGGCCAGGAGGTGATCGCCGAGTCGCGGGCGCACATTCTGGACTGGGAGATGGCGACCACGGCGATCTTCTCCGGCTGTTTGGTACGCGCGGTTGCGGCCGAGCGGGGCATCCTGACGTGGAAGCACATCGAGCCGGCGATCCGGGAACGCAGCACGCTGCACGCCGCGACCGGGCTGATCGAGATTGAGAATACGGCCAACTTGGCGGGCGGAACGGTGACGCCGCTGCCGGTGCTCGAAGAGATTTGGGCCGAGGCAAAAGAGCGCAAGCTTCCGCTGCATCTGGACGGGGCGCGGATCTTCAATGCAGCTGTGGCGCTGGGCGTGGGCGTGCGGGAGCTAACGCGCGGCTTCGACACGGTGATGTTTTGCCTGTCGAAGGGGCTGGGCGCGCCGGTGGGTTCGATGCTTGTGGGATCGGCGGAACTAATGGAGCAAGCGCGGATTTATCGCAAAGCTCTGGGCGGCGGGATGCGGCAGGCAGGCGTGCTGGCCGCGGCAGGGTTGATTGCGCTGGAGCAGCGGCCGGCAAGGCTGCATGAGGATCATGCCAATGCGCGGCTGCTGGCCGAGGCGCTTGCGCATATCGAAGGCGTCGCGATCGACGTGGATTTGGTAGAGACCAACATTGTGATCTTCCGGCTGACGGGAGG
>Ga0182016_10000206_pt1 | contig 72984 bp, 75 predicted proteins | sample 712S2MmetaG_FD_120491 | JGI IMG/M metagenome (GOLD analysis project Ga0182016, IMG submission 120491) | Permafrost microbial communities from Stordalen Mire, Sweden - 712S2M metaG | ecosystem: Environmental > Terrestrial > Soil > Wetlands > Permafrost | place: Sweden: Stordalen | collected...
CCAGAGGCGTACAGCACAAGCGGCCATCTGAACGAGACACTAAACTAGTTCGCCGCCGTCTCTCCAACCGGCTGGGCCAAGGGCGGAATGATCCCCAACTGCTCGTAAACGGGCCGCATCTCCCGGCGAATCGCCGGCAGGCGTGTCCAGAACCACAAGCCTCCCGCGATGCAGCACGACCCCGTGAACATCACCGTACGCGGCGCCCCCACCCAGTTCGCCAGTGAGCCGGCCAGCAGGCTGCCGAACGGCGCCATCCCCATAAACGCCGCGGTGTAGTAGCTCATCACCCGGCCTCGTTTGTCCTCCGGCACCAGCGTCTGGATGATCGTGTTGCTCGCCGTCAGCCCCTGCAGCATGCCCCATCCCGTAAAGAGCATCAGGATCAGCGAGAGCCACAACCATCGCGACAAACCAAACAGCACCAGGCCAGCGCCGAACACCATCGCCGCGATCGGAATCATCCTTGTCAGTCCGCGCACGGAACGCCGCAGCACCAGCGAGAACGCGGAGACCAGCGCGCCCGCCCCCGCTGCCCCCATCAGAAAACCCAGCGTATGCGCTCCGCCATGCAGCACGCGGCCGGCGAAGACCGGCATCAGCACCATATACGGCATGCCCATCAGGCTCACCAGCGCAAACAGGGTCAGTATCGTCCGCACCGGCGTGAACGTCGATACATACGACCATCCCTCGCGCAGCTGCTCCACCATCGACGTCGTCGCCCGGCGCACCGCGGCAATCTCCAGGTGCATCATCAGCAGCGAAATGATCACGGCGATGTAGCTGATGCCGTCGACGAGGAAGCACCACCCCTCGCTGCTGACCGCGATCACCATGCCGGCCAGCGACGGGCCGATCAGCCGGGCCACGTTGACCATCGAAGAGTTGATGGCGATAGCGTTCGAGAGGTCGTTGCGATCCTCCACCATCTGCACCATGAACGACTGGCGCGCCGGCATATCCACCGCGTTGATGATCCCCTGCAAAGAACTCAGCACCAGGATTTCCGCAATATTGATGCGATGCGCAAGCGTGAGCCATGCCAGCAACAGCGACTGGATCATCGACAGCGTCTGCGTCCACACCAGCACCTGGCGGCGGTCCGAGCGGTCCACCAGCACGCCGGCGAATGGGGCCAGCAGAAATGTGGGAATCTGCCCGGCAAAACTGACCGTGCCCAGCAGCAACGCTGATTTTGTCAGCCGATAGACCAGCCACGCCGTCGCGATCCGCGTCATCCACGTGCCGACCAGCGAGATGGTCTGCCCACCGAAGAACAGCCGGAAGTTTCTGTGCCGCAGCGCCCGCCATGCGTGCGAGAAATCTCCCTTCGCCGGGACGGTCTGCGATGCTTCGGGTTGAGTTGGTTGTGCGATTTCGGAGGCCATGGTTTCGGAAAGCCGGTTTGGGGGCAAATTCTCAGCAGAGCTGAATCGCAACAGACTGCATCAAGCCGTCAGATGCTTCTTGAGGAATTCGAGCGATCGTTCGCGAGCCAGCTTTGCCGCGTCCGCGTTGTAGCTAGCGCGATCGTTGCAGCTGAACCCGTGCCCTGCCCCCTCATACCAGAAAATCGGAATCTCCGGATAAACCGCGGCAACCTTCGCGTCGATTTCATTCTTCGGAATGTGCGTATCATCCAGACCGAAGTGGAGAATGATGGGCGCCTTCGGTTTCTCGCCGGCGAATGTCGCGATGTAACCGCCGTAGTAGCCCACCGCGACATCGGGATCGAGCCGCGCCGCCGCAAGCCACGCGAGGCTTCCGCCGAGGCAGTAGCCGATCACGCCGACTTTTTTCCCGCTTTCGCGGCGCGCGTATTCAAGAGCCGCGGCAACGTCCTTCACATAGTCGTCCGTGTTGCCGCCGCGGGCCAGGGCAATTCCCTTCTGCAGATCTTCCGGTGTGTAGCCCAGTTCAACGCCCCGTTGCATCCGGTCGAAGAGCGCTGGAGCAACCGCGAGAAATCCATCCTTCGCAAAACCGTCGGTTACAGAGCGGATATGGCTGTTCACGCCAAACGCTTCCTGGATCACAACGAGTCCGGCAATCGGTTCGCCGGCGGGACGCGCAACGTATCCGTCCAGTTCGTGACCGTCCGATGCCCGCAGCGTTACATGTTCGCCCATGGTTTCTCCCTGAAGAGGTTCTTAGCCGTCGCTACTCATTCGGATGCGCGAAGGACGGCATCGATTCCGGACCTGTGTGCTCATCATCGCGCAGGATCGCCCAGTAGCTGTTGCGCGCCACCACTCGCGCCCCGTAATCCTGCGTCAGCTTCACCTGGATCGCGTGCAGCCCCGGCGTCAGATCGGTCGGATGAAAGCTCAGAATGTAGCGATTCCGCGCGTGGCTCGCAACCTCCGCCACCCGCGTCTCAAACCCCTTCTCTTTCGTGAAAGGATCGTACTCGCCCCCGCTCAGCGCCGCCAGGGTCTTCGGCGTATTCCGGCGCATCGCGTTCACCGTCATCACCAGCGGAGCCAGGATATTCAGCTCATCGCCGCCATTCGCATTGCCGCGTCCCCAGTCGATGATCTCCGCCTTCGAAGGCGAAAACACCAGGCTCAGCACCAGCGTATTGCTCGTCCCAATCCGCTCCACCAGTTGAGGAATATTGAAGTGGTGGCTGCCATGGTCGCGCGATTCGCTGATCAGCAGCAACACCCGCCGATGATTGTCCGGCTGCTGCTCCAGCAGATTGACCGAGTAGCCAACCGCATCCAGAATCGCCGCGCAGCCGTCGCCGGCAGGCATCTGCTTCAGGTCGCGCGTGATCGAATCGAGATCCTGCCCGAACGGTTCCACCCAAGTCGCTTTTGAATCGAAGGCCACCAGCGCAACATCGCCCCGCCCGTCGCGCGTGAAAAGCTCGAGCAGCGGCCCCAGCTTGCCGATTTTGTCGAACTCCAGCGGTGCGTCGCGCCCCCGCTCAATGCAGACCACCAGCGACACCGGCTGCGTGTCCAGATCGTCGTCCACGTGAACCTTCTGCGCGACACCATTATCGAAAACCGAAAAATCCTGGGGCTTCAATCCGTAGAGGACTTCGCCGTTCGGCTTCTCCACCAGCGTGGGCACAATCACCACGCTGGTGCTGACGCGAAAGGTCGGCAGGTTCTCGTTAGGATCGGCAGGAAATTCCTGAGGCTGCGCCTGCTCGCCCTGCTGCGGCCGGCTTTCGGGCTGGCCTTGCTGTTGGTTGGCGGGCTCGCCGGGGAAAGGCTCCGCCTGCTGTTGTTGCGGCTGCTGAGCAGGCTGGCTGGGCGGTTCGCCCGGAAAAGGCTGCTGTGCAGAGCACAACGCCGTCCAACAAAAGAACATCGAGAGAACCACCACAGCCCAGCGGGATCCCCAACCCGCCCTCGCCTGGCGTGATGGGGCAAAGCTTCGCGTCATACCGTCATTACATCAGACGGCACGGCATTCCATCAGGCATGCTAAAGCAGTGTGAAGTTACGGAAGGTTCCAGCTCTCAGATGCCGGCGTACCAGGCATAGCCGCCCTCCGGCGAAGCCGAGCCCAAACCTTTACCGAAGTGCTTGAGCGAGTCGGTCACCGTCACTCGCGTGATGTATTTCACGCTCTTATAACCAAGCTGCCGCGGCACTCGCAGACGCAACGGGCCTCCGAACCCCACCGGAAGTTCGCCGCCGTTCATGCCCATGGTGAGGAAGGTATGCGGATGCAGAGCATCGGCCATGTCCACGCTCTCCCACCAGTCCGGCTGGATCGAGTAGTACACAACATAGCGCGCCTGCGGCAGAACCCCGACCTCGTTCAGCACCCCAGCCAGCGGCGTTCCAATCCACTCCGCGATATACGACCAGCCCTCCTCGCAAGCCACTTCCGTGATCTGGCTGTGAGTGGGAAGACTCCGGAGATCGGCAAGCGAAAACGACGCCGGATGAGCGACCATGCCATCCACGCTCAGCCGCCAGTCCTTGAACCCGCCGCCCTGTAGCTTTTTGAACGCATCGCTCGGCGGTGCGGTCTCGTTGGCAAATGGATCCTTCGAAATCATGCTGCGCGGAAACTCGCGCGCCGGCGCGTGCGTCGTCAGCAGCCTTTGGGCAGCGTAGGTCAGCGTCTCGCCGGCGCCGTAAACCCCACCGTGATCCGGCGGGATCAGTCCATAGCGCTGCGCCAGGCCAGCAGCGGTAGCCAGGCCCGCCACGCCGGCAGTCGCGGCAACTCCGCCGGTGATCAGCTTGCGGCGCGAGATTGGGCTCATGATTTGTCCTCCAGCTTTCCGCGAATCGGGGCAGCCTCGGCACGGCCCGTGATCATGGCCCGCATGCGGCTCCAGAAACCGGCCATCGCAATCATCGTAACGTGAACAATAAGGAAGAGCAGCAGCAGTCCAGAAACGAAGAAATGGATGGTGCGCGCGGACTGGCGTCCGCCCAGCAGGATCACCGACTCAGGAACCGCGGCCGTGAACGCGGGAGACATCGCAAGCCCGGTCCAGATCACAAGCGGAAAAAGAACGAAAATCACCGCCAGGTATGCCGTCCGTTGAACAACGTTATAAGAGCGCGCGTCCGCCGCATCGGGCGGTGCGCGACGAAAATATCTTGCGAACACGCCTCGAAACGCCCGCCAATACCCACCCCACGACCGCTCGCCCTTTACCGGCAGCAGATTGCTGCGAAAGTGCCGCGTCCACAATCCATAGACCAGATAGACCAGCCCCGTCAGTACCGCAACCCATGCGGCTTCGAAGTGTAGATACCGGCTCCAGCCATTCTGATCCGGCATCACGTAGTTGTAGCCGGTTGGTACCGTATCGCGCGACGAGGCAATGGGGATGGTGAACAGCGGCCGTGTCATCACATTGCCGACCTCGCCCCAGTAGAAACGCGGATGGGAGATAACGATCTCGCCGCCGGTGATGAGCAGAGCCAGGAAGGCGACCACCGTAAGCCAGTGCGTCACGCGAACCACCGCAGAGTGGCGCGGCCCAACCTGCCGCGGTGTTTCCGATTTTGGAGGCGACGCAACGGCGGACATTGCGGGGAGCATAGCACAAACCGCACGCGGTTGAGCCAGGTTAATCTCTGCTGTCGGTCCGTCCGCTCAGTCGTAGTCGCCGCGAAGCCCGCTCTGCCCCGGACGAAACGGCGCATAGGGATCGCTGCCCGGCTGCCCCGCCCTCTTCCGGCTGTCGATCGCATCGCGCTCCGCAAAAAACGCCGGCGTCGGACTGTAGTCGTAGTCGAACGGCAGCGGTCTTTCCGGCTTCCCATCGGGCCGCCCATTCTTTGGACCGTTCAGCCACGTGTACCGATCGGTGATGCCCCAGGTCAGCGCCACGTTGACGTTTGGTTCGGCCAACATCATGGTCAGATAATCGCGATAGGTCTTCGCCACAGCAGCGTCACGATCCGCGACCGAATCGGCCAGCTTGCGGTCGTTCACGTCGAGCTCGGTGATAAAGACCTGCAACCCCATCTCGCGCAACTCGCGCACAAAATGCTGCAACCCCGCTCCCGGCGCATCGCCCGCTGACAGGTGGCTCTGCACGCCCACAGCGTCGATCGGCACGCCGCGCGCTTTGAGCCGACGCACCAGCATCATCACCTGTCCACGTTTGTCGATCTGCTCCGGCGTATCCAGTTCGATGCCGTAATCGTTGTAGGTGAGCAGCGCGGTCGCATCCGCCTGGCGCGCCGTGCGAAAAGCCAGCTCGATATATCCCGGCCCAGCCAGCTGCAGCCACGGCGAGTCGCGCAGCCCATCCGCCCGCCCGCTCTTCACATCGATCGCTTCGTTCACCACGTCCCACGAATGCAGCTTCCCGGCATAGCGTCCGGCCACCGTGAGAATGTGCTGCGTGAGGAATTGCGCCGCGTTGTCTTTGGTCACTGTACCGGCAAACCACGAAGGCAGCGCCTCATGCCAGCACAAATTGTGCCCGCGCACCTTTTGATCGTGCGAAAGCGCGAAGACCACCACGTCGTCCGCCTTGCGAAAATCGTACTGGTCGGGAGTGGGGCGGAGCGGTCCCCACTTCAAAGCGTTTTCAGGAACCAGAATGCTCGCCTGCTCGGCCACCGTGCGCGCATAATCGGGTTCGCCGTCAAGCTTTTCGGGAACCACTGCGCAGCCCACCAGCATGCCGTGCTCCGCCGCATGCGCGCGCAATGAGCGCGGGCCTCCGACCTGTGTCAGTGTGGGAGCCGCAGCTCCGTTGTTGACTGGGTCGGCCTTCGCTTTGCCGCAACCAAGGGGAAGAGCGCTTGCCAAGCCGCCGGCTGCTGCCACTGCCGCCGCATTCATCAGGAACTCGCGCCTGGTTTTTGGGCTTGCTTGTACGCCTTCTCTTCCGCTCACACCCGCATGCTCCGCCATCATTCTCCTGCTCCATGCCGCTGATCTGCGCCGGCCTTCTTCCATGACTCCATGCGGCTCGTCCAATGCAGGAAGCGCAGTAGGTTTCCCTTCTCCCGCCAGACAAAGCTGAACACGTCGCGCCCCTTCAGCTCTTCAGCTTTTTGGCCGGAGTAGGTCTCGATGCGCCACTTCAGATATTCGCTGCGCCAGGGGCGGAAGCGGTGACCGCTGGTGGCATTCCAGAGAAATCGCAAAGACACAAACAATGCGGGGGATCCTTTGAGGTTGAGTATAGCCGCGCGGATGGGGCGAGTTGGCAGGACGCAGCAGGCAGGAACATCACGACTGAGGCGAGGACATACCGGCAAGCTTACGCAGAGCCTCGCGGTATTCGCGCATCACTTTTCTGCCCTCACGCAATTGACGCTCGAATTCGGCAGAGTTCTGATCCGATGCCGGGTTGTTTGAGACCGCAATGCACCTCGGCCACTCAGTACCGGTAGAAATCAATATCGAAGTGAATTTTCGGCGGTACTGATGAGGCTCCCCGCCGCTCAGATATTCATGACAGAGTCTTCAATCGCCCGCCGCACATTGCCCTCAGCGCGAGCCAGCCTCCGCACCGCCTCAGGCTTGTCCACTCCCGCCTTCAGCATTACCAGAGCCACCGGCACGCTGCGTCCGGCGGATTTGATCACCTCGACCGCCTGCTCGCGCCCGACGTTGCAGGCTCGCATCAGAATCCCGATGCCGCGCTCGATCAGCTTCGAGTTATGCATGTGCACGTTCACCATGAGGTTCTCGTACACATAACCCAGCCGCGTCATGGCGCCGGTCGTGATCATGTTGGTGATCATCTTCTGCGCCGTGGCCGCCTTCAACCGCGTCGAGCCGGAGATGACCTCGGGGCCGACCTCCGCCACGATGCAGGTTTCCGCCGCGTGGGCCAGCGGCGTGTTGGGATTGCAGGTAATGCACGCGGTCTTCGCGCCCAGCGTCCGCGCATAAGCGACGGCGGAGACTACATAAGGCGTCCGCCCGCTCGCCGAAAGGCCGATCACCACGTCCTTGCGGCTGGGCCGGCGCCGCGCGATGTCGCGCTTGCCCAGTTCCTCGGAATCCTCGTTGACTTCGACCGGCGAAGCCAGGGCCTTCGGGCCTCCGGCCATGATGTACTGCACGGTTTGTGGACTGGTAGAGAAGTAGGCGGGAATTTCGCAGGCATCAAGAGCAGCCAGGCGGCCACTCGAGCCCGCGCCTATATAGATCAGGCGCCCACCCTCGCGCAAACTGTGGGCGACCATGTCGATTACCTCGGCAATTTCCGGGATCGCCTTCTTTACGGCCGCCGCGACCTTTTGATCTTCCTGATTGATGATGCGCGCGACTTCCAGCGCCGACCGCGTATCCAGGCCGCGCGTGGCTTCATTCGCCTTTTCGGTGAGCAGGTCCTGAATATCCGCCGACCGTCCATTGGACCCGTTCGAACCACTGGAACCGTTCGAACCGTTGGACGATCCGTTCTTCGATCCTTCAGCGGCCTCGGGATTTGAATTGACTGTAGTTCCCATTTTTTCCGGGTTTTGGCCGTACAGGCCCTCGATAATTCTAACGCCTTATCTCATGCACGCATAATCAATTTTGTTGAACGAAAGTGGTACCGTTTCTCCATCGAAACGGGAAAGCAACCGGTTACAGCGCCTACCAGGTGTGCTGCCCCACCGATCCCTGGCCCGCTTCAATCCCCCGAATCTTTCCGTCCCGCATATGAATGATGCGGTCGGCGATCGACGCGGCCTCCGGATTGTGGGTGATCATCAGCACCGTCTGGCGAAACTCCTTATTAGACCGCCGCAACATCTCAAGGACAGCATCCGAATTCTCCGTATCGAGGTTCCCCGTCGGCTCGTCGGCCAGCACAATCGAAGGCCGCGTGATCAGCGCGCGCGCAATCGCCACCCGCTGCTGCTCGCCCCCTGAGAGTTCCGAAGGGCGGTGGTTGAGCCGTCCCGCGATGTTCAGCAAACCGGTGAGCTGGTCCAGAAACTTACCATCCAGAGGCTCGCTGCGTCCGGCAATCTCATACGCAATCTCGATATTGCCGCGCGCTGAAAGCGTCGGCAGCAAATTGAACTTCTGAAAGATGAACCCGATCCGCGACCGGCGCATCTGCGTGCGTTCGCCATCCCCAAGCGCCGCGAAATCCACGCCCCCAATGAACACCTGGCCCGTCGTCGCGCGGGTCAGCCCTCCCAGCAGATAGAAAAGTGTTGACTTGCCGCTGCCGGACGGGCCGACGATCGATACAAATTCACCTTCGTCGACGGAGAACGTCGCGTCGCGCAGCGCCGGAACTTCAAGTCTTCCCGTACGGTAGACCTTGCCGAGGTGCTCGGCGCGAATGATCGCATCCACTCAGCGATTGTAAATGGACCAGCGGTCTTCCACTGGTCCACTCTCAACGCGTGCGCGATGACGGCATCAGATGTCGCTCAGGGTCGAAGCCTGGAAGACCTGCTTCAACCCACTCACGACGCCACGGCCTGCACCATCGGCTGAAAGACCTCCCCATCCGGCGCATCGAAGGCCGGCCGGAGCGACTTCTTCGGACCTCGCTTGCGCGCGATCATCACCCGGATTCGCTCCAGCATCTCACTCGGCGTTGAACTGCCCTTAGGCAGGAAGGCATCGGCGCGGTTGGCATGGTCGAACACCTTCACGCTGCCGCTGATCAGGATCATCGGCACCTCAGGCGCGATTTCCTTCATCCGCCGCACCAGTTCGTTTCCATCCATGTTCGGCATCACCAGATCGCTCAGAACAAGATCGATGCCGCCTCCGCGAAATCGATCCACCGCCTCTTTTCCATTGCGGGCAGCTACCACCCGATAGCCTCCACGGGTTTCCAGCAGGAATTTGCGTACAGCCAGAGCCTGTTCATTATCGTCAACACACAGAATCGTCTTCTTGGGTCTCATGTTTCTCCTGGCAATCCCCGCACAAGGCGGTCGTACTGCGGCGAGGCGCAAGGCAGAGGCGCCCGTCAGCGGGTTGATCGATCACCGCATCCCGGCGTTACGGCACTCGCGGCGCCTGCCTGCTCTAACCAGCACGCGAGGCCGCGAGCCCGCCGTGTTGGCAGGATGCGGGGAACAGTGCGGTGGGCTCCGGCGTCGTCGATGGCTCGCGGTGACATCCGCGCTCGTTCCCGCACTGATTCCGTGCTTGTTCCCGGAATGATGGCGGGCGGCGGTGACGCGCTCAGGCTGCTTCGTTACTGTTCCAATTCAGTTTTCAGCTAAGGCAAAAGTAACGTTCCTTTTTGAAACGCCACGTCAGATTACGAAGCTCTACCCACCCTGTAAATGGCGAAAATTTAGAGAACAAATGGCGCGTTTTTAGCAGGACTTGCACCGGCCTCTGTTATAGGCCGATGAATATTGCCTCACACGCATGCCGGCTCTGTTGAAAGGATGTGGATCACGCAGGGAAAAGCCGGTTTTTTGCAGCGTTTGCGGTGCGCCCCGCAAACTGCGATCAGCCCGGCGCCACGCGTCCGAGCCTCAACAATCGCTTTTTCAGCGATGGAAAATCTGCAGCATCATCTCCGACTGCACCTGATTCAGCTGCTGAATCGTCGCTTCGAGCGTCGGACGGTCGTCGAGCGACGCACCCGTCATCAGCTCCTTTAGCCGGAACGCGGTGTGGCGGATGAGAATCTCCGCGTTCTTCAGCTTCTTCGCATCCCGCAGCAGGCTCATCTGGATCTTGCCCGCGTACCCCTGCGCCGCCTTGAGCGAAGCCGAAGCGTGCTCGACATCGCCGGACTGAAATTGCGCGGTCGCCACCTCGGTCATCGAGTGCACCAACTCTGCGTAAATGTACGGCTGTTCGTTGGGAGAGGCGACGGACGCCCTGGCCTCTAAATCCGCCAATTCGTGCGCATCGGGAGCGCGGTCATCCATGCCATGGGCCCAGGCGAGACTAGCGGGGAGAACCACAGCGGCAACCACAGCGAGAACTCGCATGGTGCACCTCCGGGGGGAGCGTTCGGAAAACCATAACTCAGATGGAGTGCTTCGCGCCAGTGCCTCTAAAAATAAACCTGCCGCAGTCACTCAAAAAAGTAACCTCGGCATAGAGGCTGTTAGCACTATCGGGATGGGCCCTGGTTGCGAAACACCCCCGAGAACGGGACTGCGAACGCGCGCCTGTGGGCACCGATCACTTGGCAAGGGCGGCAAGCCGGTGCTTTGCCTGCCACTCCTGATCCGGGAATTTTCCCTGGGCAGCGGCCAGAAAGCGCTGATAGTAGTCCGCTGCTGGTTTCCTTTGATGGAGATTATCGTACGCAGTTGCCCAGAGAAATAAACTTGCCGGATTTTCTTCCGCGTACTTCGATCGGGTCGTAAGAGCTGCCAGTTCGTCCTGATATTGGTGCGTCTCGGAATCCGCAAAGGCGATCCCCGACCAGGCGTCGACGTCCTCCGGCCGCGCCGCCACCGCTTTCCTGAACGCCGCGATGGCCTCGTCGTAGCGCTGCCGCCGGATCAGAATTTGCCCCCGCGCATCGAGCAGCGCCGGATCGTTGGGGGCCTGCGCCAGCAACTGCTGGTTGAGCGCATCGGCTTCGTCCAGATTCCCTGCCTGGAAGTCAGCATCGGCCAGCATCGTGGCCACCGAACGGCTGTCGGGCTCGAGCTTGTGGAGCTTCTCCAGCACCGCTAGTGCATCCGCCGGCTTGCCCTCGGCGTTCAGAATGGCGGCCAGCTGAGTATTCAGGACCGGATCGGCAGGGTCACGACGCAAGGCCCCTTCCACCACCGCCTGGGCATCGGAATAGCGCTTCTGGTCGATCAGCAGGTGCGCCAGACCTGCGTTCGCGCCCGGCAGATTGGGGTCGGCATCGATGGCCTTGCGATATTCCTGCTCCGCAATCTCACCATCGCCAGCGGCTTCGGCGATCTCAGCCGCAAGCAGCGTGTCCGCCGGAGTCTCCGGAGTCAACTTCAGCGCATCCACCAGCGCATCCCGCGCGCCGGTGGGGTCTGTGGACCGGACCAAATTCGCCAGCGCCCGGTCGGCGTGCGCTTTGGCGGCAGGGTTCGGCGGATTCGGCTCCAGCTGCGCGGCCGCGTAGAGCTGCTCGCGCGCGGCCTGCGTGTCCCTCTCGTCCCCCTTTGAAGCCAGGAGCAGCCCGAGCGCCATATGCGCCTCAAACTGCTTCGGGTCGGCGGCGACGGCTTTGCGGTACCAGTCTTCCGCCGAATCCGCGTTGCCCTGCGCATCCTCAACAAAACCGCGGTCGAAGAGGGCCCGCGCATCTTGAGGATGCGCCGAGAGATAGAGCTCGAGGCGGGCCGTAGCCAGCGTGTAGTTCTTCACTTCGATGGCGGTTTCAACGTCGCCGAGCGGATCGGAGGCCTGCTGCTTTTGGTCCTGGTCGTCGATGGTGGTGCCGGGTGGGAGCGGGACGGGTTGGGCTGCGGCAATATGCAATGACGCCACGACAAGGAGCGCACAGACGAGTCGCTTCATTGGAAGACTTCGCTTTCTGTGGCGTGCGCCAGTTCTGTTGCAGCATGGCCGCCCAGCACACGTCCCAGCCATTGCCCTGTATGCGAAAGCTCCTCGCAGGTAATCTCCTCCGGCGTCCCGGTAGCCACCACCTGGCCGCCCTGCCATCCGCCCTCCGGCCCCAGATCGATCACCCAGTCCGCCGATTTGATCACGTCGAGGTTGTGCTCGATCACTACCAGCGAACCGCCGGAGTCGATCAGCTTGCGAAACGCAACCAGCAGCTTTCCTACATCGTCGAAATGCAGCCCGGTGGTCGGTTCGTCGAGGATATACAGGACCCGACTGCCACCGCCCTTCCTGCCCTCCGCCGAACGCGATTCGGACCGCGTTGCCGCCAGGTGCGCCGCCAGCTTCACCCGCTGCGCTTCCCCGCCCGAAAGCGTCGTCGCCGGCTGCCCCAGTCGCACGTAGCCCAGCCCAATCTCCTCGAGCACCGCCAGCTTGTCGACAATCTTCGGGTGCCCCGCAAAGAACCGCAGGGCCTCGCGCACCGTCATCTGCAGCACGTCATAAATGCTCCGGCCCTTGTAATGGATCTCCAGCGTGCTCGCCTTGTAGCGCGTCCCATTGCATTCCTCGCAGGGCAGCTCCACATCCGCCAGGAACTGCATCTCGACCGTCACCGTCCCGTCGCCCTCGCACACATCGCAGCGGCCGCCCGGCACATTGAATGAGAAGTGCCCCGGGGCGTACCCCCGCCGCTGCGCCTCTGGCTGCGCCGCGAACAGCTCGCGAACCGCATCGAACGCCTTGATATACGTCACTGGATTCGACCTGGGCGTCCGTCCGATCGGCGTCTGATCGACCAGCACAATATCGTTCAGCCGCTCCACGCCCTTGATGTCCCGATAAACTCCAGTCGGATCGCCGCCTTCAATCCGCCCCAGCCGATGCGCGACCGCCTTGTACAGCACATCGTGTACGAGCGTCGACTTCCCCGACCCCGAAACGCCGGTAATCGCAACCAGCAGGTTCAGCGGAATGTCCACGTCGATGCCTTTCAGGTTGTGGGCGCGCGCCCCCTTCAGCCGCAGCCACTCCTTCGCCTGCCCCGGCGTATGACGCCGTACCGGCACCGGGATGGTCAGGTGACCGCTGAGATAGCGCCCGGTGATGGAAGCAGGATTCGCCGCGACCTCCTCCACCGTTCCCGCCGCCAGCACCTTGCCGCCGAATTCCCCGGCGCCCGGACCGAGATCGAGCAGATAATCCGCCGCACGCAGCACATCCGGATCGTGCTCGACCACCAGGATCGTGTTGCCCAGATCGCGCAGCTCATTCAGAATTCGAATCAGCCGCGCCGTGTCTCTCGGATGCAACCCGATCGACGGCTCATCCAGCACATAGAGCGCGCCCACCAGACGCGATCCCAGCGATGTCGCCAGCTGAATCCGCTGCGATTCCCCTCCGGACAACGTCGACGCCAGCCGATCCAGGGTCAGATAATCGAGGCCGACGGCGTCGAGAAATGTCAGACGCTGCCGAATCTCTTCCAGAATGCTCCCCGCGATCTCCTCCTGCATGGGAGACAGCCGCAGCGAACTGAAAAACCGCGCCGCCCCACCAATCGTCAGCGCCGCCGCCTCGCAGATGTTCTTGCCAATCTCGCTTCCCTGCTCGCCGATGCGGACAACTCGCGCCTCCGCCCTCAGCCGCTGCCCCTTGCATTCCGGACAAAGCGCGTACCCCCGATATTTGCTCAGCATCACCCGCACGTGCAGCTTGTACTTCTTGCGCTCCAGCAGCGCAAAGAAACCATGCACGCCAGGAAACGATCCGTCGCCGTCGAGCACAAACGCCTGCTGGTCCGACGTCAGGTCCCACCACGGCACGTCCATCGGAATCCCATTGGCCTTCGCAGCCCGCCGCAGCTCCGTCAGGTACGAGCGGTACTTCGGCCGATTCCACGGATCGATCGCGCCCTCATCGAGAGTCTTCGCCTTGTCGGGAATGATCAGATCCAGGTCGAAGTCGATGGTGTTGCCAAACCCCTGGCATCGCGGGCAAGCGCCATATGGATTGTTGAACGAAAACAACGTCGGCTCCGGCTCGCGATAGACCCGATGACAGGTCTTGCACTCGAAGGCCGCCGAGAATCGCAGCCGTTCGCGGGGCGTGGTCCCTTCCGCCTCGCGCGGGACAATTTCAAAGAGAATCTCCCCCGACTCGCGATAGCCGATCTCCGCCGCATCCACGATCCGCGCCCGATTCTCCGCCGCAACCACGATGCGATCCACCAGCACAAACACCGGCAGCGCAAAATTGATCTCCAGCAACGACTCCGGCGTCGAGAACTCGTAAATCGCGCCGTTCTGGTAGAGCCGGTTGAACCCTCGTTTGCGCAGGTCGAATAGCCTCTCGCGCAATGGATCCGGCAGCGTCGCAGATCCCGCCGCCGCAACCGCCTTCTCCTGCTTTGCGGCCTTTCGTCCGCGTCCTGCGGCCTTCTTCTTCGGCGCAGCCTCACCGGCGCTCGTCCCGGCCTTCGATTCAGCAGGCGTAGTCGCCAGCGGCTGAACCGGAAACAGCGCATGGAGCCGCACTCCCTCCCCCAGCGCAAGAATCGCCGAGGCGATTTCGTCCATCGTGTCGCGCTTCACGATCCCATTGCACACCGTGCAGTGAACCACTCCGCAACGTGCCCACAGCAGCCGCATGTAATCGAAGATCTCCGTCGCCGTCGCCACCGTCGACCGCGGATTCCGCGTCGTATTTTTCTGCCGGATGGCGATCGCCGGGGCCAGCCCGTCGATCAGGTCCACATCCGGCTTCTCGATGCGCTCCAGAAACTGCCGCGCATACGCCGACAGCGACTCGACATACCGCCGCTGCCCCTCGGCATAGATCGTGTCGAAGGCGAGACTCGACTTGCCCGACCCCGAAACCCCGGAAACCACGGTCAGCTTCCCGTGGGGAATCGAGCAGTCGATGTTTTTCAGGTTGTGGGTCCGCGCGCCGCGGATGATGATCTCGTCGCTCAATGGCCGGGTCTCAACGCTTCAGGGAAAAGTGCCCCAGTTTGATTATAGGGGCGGCGTCGAGCCTCTCGGCCTGTGTTAAAAATTGAACCCTATGCACCTGACCGGAGCCTTGATTCTGCTGCTGTTCATCGTCCTGCTCGCCGCCGTCATGTTGTTGTTCCTGCACCTGACGCGCGCCGGACGCATCCTTCACGAGCGCATTCCCGATCGGCCACGCCGCCGCCTCTTTCTCGCCGCGGTCAGCTTCTTCATCACCTTCCTCGGCGTACGCCTCCTCGTCTGGGCCATCGTTCACCACATCGGCCCCTTCGGCTGGGTCATGGTCGGCGGCCGCCATATCCATCACCTGGTTTGGGGAATCCTGCTTCTGCTCGCCGTCGGTTATTCCGAGATGGCCGAGATCGGCGACGGTTCCACGCCCGGATCGCTCTTCCTGAGCCGCCTAATCTCCATCTCTTTCGGCATGGGCGCAGCCCTTACGCTCGATGAATTCGCGCTCTGGCTCAACCTGAGCGCGGACGCTTACTGGACGCGCCAGGGACGCGAGAGCATCGACGCTGTCATCCTGTTTGGCGCGCTGCTGGCCATCGGCGCGCGTGGCGCTCCGTTGTTCACGAAGCCAAAGGCCACCACCACCAAACCAAACTGACTCCGATTCGGCTATGCCACCGGCTCGGGTCTGAGACTGCTCATGCACCAGTGAAGTCATCCGCAAGCGCTGGCGTCTCACCCCGCGACGGCCTGTTCCGCCACGCTCAACCTGCCGATAGATACCGGTGGCATGGTGGTGTACACCTTGGCTCCCATTGCACGATTGATGGCTATCCCGCTGGTCAGCCAGACTGTCAGAATGGTGGTCATGCACTGGCAGGCTGCGTGGGTCCTCCTCGTCTTCATGGCAACGTGCGCAGCGGTGATCCTTTTCCTGCTGCACCGGACCCGCGCCGGCCGCGTCCTGCACGAGCGCATCCCCGATCGCCCGCGCCGTCGCCTCTTTCTGGCCGCGCTGGGCTTCGCCCTCACCTTCCTGGGCGTGCGCCTCCTTGTCCTCCTCATCCTCTTTCACATCGGACCCTTCGGATGGGTGATCGTGGCCGGCACTCACATCCACCATCTCGTCTGGGGCATTCTCCTGCTCCTCATCTCCGGCTACGCCATGGTCGCGGAGGTGGGCACAAGCGCCACACCTGCCTCGCTCTTTGCCGGCCGCCTCATCGCCATCCTCTATGGCATGGGAGCCGCCCTCACCCTGGACGAGTTCACCATGTGGCTCAGCATCAGGGACTCCGTCTGGTCCTTCCAGAGCCGCGCCAGCATCGACGCCGTAATTATTTTCGGCGCGCTGCTCGCCGTCGGAGCGTGGGGCGCTCCGTTGTGGACCCAGCGCCCAGGCAAAACGCGGCACAAACGCACGCAGAAAACCGCGGCTCGTTGAATCGAACTGAATCACAACGACACAACAAACTTGATCCGGACGTGTCGGTTCAGCGTGACCGCGTAGAATCTGTGCCAATTCCACGGAGAGCGAAAAACCATGCGCCGGTACCATCACATCGGAATTCCCACGACCGAAGCAAAGCCTGGCGAGACCCACTTGAAACACCTGAAGCTATTTGTCGTCAGCCACGACAAGAGCGAATTTGGCGTCGAGTGGATGCGTTTCGAAGCGGACGCGGCCATCCCCGATCTCGTCCGGCAAGTTCCACACGTGGCGTTTGAAGTGTCGGATCTCGCCGCCGAGCTTGCCGGCCGCGAAATCCTGATTCCTCCCAACAGCCCATCCGACGGTGTCCGCGTCGCGTTCATCGTCGAAAACGGCGCGCCCATCGAACTGCTCGAATTCACCGACCCCAACCATCCTGCCCGCCTGCGGAACAGCATCTGACCGAGACATCCCCCCTGAGCTAAGTCGACGATTTGGACGAGGCTGCTTAAGCGCCAATCCTAGTCCCGCTAGACCGGCGACCGGCGGCCGATGATCCGCGCGCTTTGCCTTCTCAGATCTTGATGAACCAACTCGGATCAATGGTTACTTCTTCAACCATTCTGGTGGTCACCCCAAGCTTCAGGCTCTTTAGGAGATCGCAGAGATAGTCGCCGTCAATGAGGTCAATTGCCGGTGCTCCATCACGTGTTGCCTCCTTTTTTGCCTCAGCCGTGAACGTTCCAGTCGTTATGAACAGGCCCTTGTCCGTGCGGCCGACCATCGCGCCGCGGAAGTCTCGGATTGCGCCTGCCGAGACGCTTCCTTTGTACCTCTTACATTGAAAGTAAACCTGGAACGAAAGTAGTGCGAGGCGCAGCACTCCAACGCCGTCGATGCCGCCGTCGCCACTTCGTCCAGTCACTTCTACTTTCACGAACCCTGATTCGCGAAGGACGCGTTGCGCCAAGCGTTCGAAAGCGTCTGGCCTGAGTTGGCTAGTCAACACTGGCAACAACCCGTCCTTCCAATCCCCCAATTCTGGTGACAGATCTTCTGTTTCCTGGTGATCCTTCGGGTTTTTTCCTTTCTCGGCCTTGTAGAGCTTTCTGACTTCAGGTGGAATCTGTTCAACCTCGTTTGCTGTGAGAGCGTTGCCTTTTTCTGTGATCGCCCACACACCGTGGGTGGGATTTTCGAGTGCACCTGCCTTTCCGAGGTAGGTTCTTGCCCACGCAAGGCGATAACCCAATTTCGTCTGACGCTCGGTGTGCATGATGTTCTGGACCACATCAGGAAAGTGCTCCAACTCAATCACTTTATCCAGTAGTTCGTCATTTGTTGCAGACCCACCAAGGGCTTTGATTGCCTTTAGAGCCGGCCACATGAGTTTGTCATACGTCGGCACTTTTGCTTCAGAGGGCATGTCGGTCTACTCCGCTTTGAAACTCAAATCTGATGACAAATGTTGCGCCTGTTTCCAGTGAAGGCTTGAAACAGCCTCTGTCGAAGATCGGCCAATACAGAATGAAGGTTAACAATCAGCATAAACCTTGCGGTCGTCAGCCATGATGACCTACAGCTGGAAACTCGGAGTCAACTGACGAGTACGGCCGAGGCGCCTATCGAGTCCGTCTGAAGTTCGAATTGCACCTCCCCTCAGGATCGTCCGATCCAAAAGCTCACCAACTTTCAGCGCGCAATCGTACTCGACCAGAAGTTTATTCCTGCACGATTCCAGCCAATCAAGGAAAAATCCCATGAAACCACCGAAGCTCTATGAGGCGCTTCATGCGCTCATTGGCGAATGCGTACCCCTGCACATCTGGGGCGCGTGCGGCGTTGGGAAGTCGCAGATCGTCTCCCAGGTCGCCAACGATCTCGGCTACGACTTTCTAGATGTACGGGCCGTGCAACTTGATCCGGTCGACTTACGCGGCCTTCCTCGAATCGCAGCGGATCAGACGGAATGGGCGCCCCCGAAATTTCTCCCGACAACCGGCAAGGGCACCCTCTTCCTCGATGAATTGACTTCTGCGCCGCAGATGACCCAGGCGGGTTGCTACCAGCTGGTGCTCGACCGGAAGCTCGGCGAATATACGCTGCCCGATGACTGGGTTGTCGCAGCTCACCCCCTCGATAGCGCCTCTTGAAGGGCAGGCGAGCACTTACCACTTTTCAACAGCAGCCAGCCAACGCGTTCCAAGCAAGCTCCCTGAATCTCCTGTTGCTATCGTTCTCGCGCTCGCCTCGCCTGTTCCCTCCCTTGATTCCCGCCCCATTTCCTCGCCATTCACAACCCTCGCCACGTTATAGTCAAAGCGGCGATTCTCACGACCTTGCTCAGGCGTGTCGAAAACCAACACAGGCAGCGCGAGCGCAACGGTTCTCGATGAGCCGTCGGCGGACTTCTATCGTCCGGCGGCCGGCCGCGATTCCGACACGCGTCCCTCCCGTCCGGCTCGGCCAGCCGCCGATCCCGAAGACGATGCAGGTGAGCCCTTCCTGCGCAGCCGCCGCCGTGTCCCCGTCCGCCGCGGCCTCATTCCCTCATGGGCCCGCACCCGCTGGGGAATGCCGCTGTTCGCAGCCACAGTCCTTATCGCCCTGGGCGCGATAGTTGCCCTGGCCCTGGCCGTCCGCAACTCCCTCGAGCGCGATCCTGGCTTCCGCATCGAATCCGCCGCCTCCATCCAAACCCTCAGCAACAGCGCCGGATCCCCAGCGAGCCCGCTCGCTGGCGCTGAGCTGACCCGCGCCGATCTGCTCTCCGTCTTCGGCTCCGATGTCGGGCGCAATCTCTTCCTCGTGCCTCTGGCGAGGCGCCGCGCACAGCTCGAGCAGATTCCCTGGGTCGAGAACGCCACGGTGATGCGCCTGCTCCCCAATCAGCTGCGCGTGGCGATCACCGAGCGCACTCCCATCGCTTTCGTTCAGGTCCATGGCCGCATCCAGCTGGCCGACGCCAACGGCGTCATCCTCAACATGGCGCCTCTCGAGATGGCCGCCCGGCGCTACTCTTTTCCGGTCGCCAGCGGCATCAGCCCCGCCGATCCTCTTTCCGTCCGCGGCGCGCGGATGCACATTTACCAGCGCTTCATCGCCGATCTTGATTCATCCGGCGAACACATCTCGTCCCAGCTGAGCGAAGTCGATCTCTCCGATCCCGACGACGTTCGCGCTACCGTTCCATCGAACGGTTCGGACCTCCTTCTCCATTTTGGCCAGGAAGATTTCCTCGCCCGCTGGCGCAGCTACCAGGCGCACATCGCTGTGTGGCAGCAGCAATATCCACATCTGGCCTCCATCGACCTTCGCTACGATCATCAAGTGGTCCTGAAGATGGCCGGCGATCCCGGCGCCGCTCCCGAAGCAAATTCCAGCCCGAAACCAGCCGAAGCCGCTCCGAAAACCACCCACACTGCCACGGCCGAGCACGGCCCGAAGTCACACAAGCCCGAGCGTCTAATACACAATCCGCTTCTGAAAGCCCACGAAGCACCAGCGAAACCCCACCCAGGCCGGGGGCCAGCGTGAGCCAGCAGGACAACATCATCGCCGTGCTCGACGCGGGCAGCTCGAAAGTCCGCGCCATGATTGCGGAGGTTCACGAAGGCGCGCTCCGCTACCGCGGCCACGGCGTCGCGGACGCGGCCGGCATGCGCAAAGGCCTCATCTCCGACCTCGGCCCGGCGGCATCGGCCATCGATCGCGCGGCGGTTGCCGCGGAAACCTCGGCGCAGACCGTCATCGAACGCTGCGTCGCCGCTGTCGGCGGACCCCACATTCGCGGCGTCAACAGCCGCGGCGGCATCAGCCTTGGCACCCGCCTGCGCGAGATCACCCGCGAGGACGTCCGCGCCGCCGTCGATCGCGCCCGCTCCATCGCCCTGCCGGCCGATCGCGAGATCCTTCACCTGCTCCCGCAGCAATTTATCCTCGATGAGCAGCCCGGCATCCTCGACCCGGTCGGCATGGTCGGCAATCGCCTCGAAGTCAATCTCCACATCGCCACCAGCTCCGCCAGCGCCCAGCAGAGCATCATTACCAGCGCCAACCGCGCCGGCCTCGAAGTCACAGAAACAGTCTTCGAAGCCCTCGCCGCCGCCGAAGCCACCCTCTCCGCCGACGAGCGCGAACTGGGGGTCTGCCTGCTCGACATCGGCGCCTCCACCTCCGAGCTCGTCGTCTTCTTCGAAGGCTCAGTCGCCCACACCTCTGTCGTTCCCATCGGCGGCGATCACTTCACCAACGATCTCGCCGTCGGCCTCCACGTCACCGCGCCAGAAGCCGAATGGCTCAAGTGCAATTACGGCCACGCCGTCGTCACCTCCGTTTCCCAGGACAATGAAGTAGAAATCACCGGCCTGCCCGGCTATCAGCCGCGCACCGTCAGCCAGCGCCTTATCAGCGAGATTCTCGAGCCCCGCGCACGCGAACTGTTTCAATTGCTCCGCGACAACCTCCGCCAGGGCGGCGTGCTCGAAGCTCTCGGCGCCGGTTGCGCACTCACCGGAGGCGGTGCCCGCCTGCCTGGGCTTCTGGAAACAGCGGAGAGTCTGCTCCGCGTCCAGGCTCGCCTCGCATCGCCCGTGCCCCTCTCGCGCATGCCCGCTGAGCTGGCCGCGCCTGAATTTTCGGTCCTCACAGGAACCTTGCTCTATGCCCACCGCACCAGCCTTACCCGTGCGGCGGAAAACCAGGGACTGCGCGCCAAGTTGCGCGCCATTCTAGCCGGTAGTGTCTAGCGAAGGAGTCGATGCCCATGAAAACCCCCACCCCCACCCAGCCCGAAGAAATCCGCATCCAGTATCACGAAGAAATCCTCCGCGGCGCGAAGATTAAGGTCATCGGCGTCGGCGGCGGCGGCGGCAACGCCGTCAACCGCATGATCGCCGCCAGCATGGAAGGCGTCGAGTTCATCGCCGCCAACACCGACCGTCAGGCGCTCCAGCTTTCCCACGCCCCGGTCAAGCTGCAGCTCGGCGCCAAGCTCACCAGTGGCCTCGGTGCGGGCGCCAATCCCGACGTCGGCCGCCGCGCTGCGCTCGAAGACTCGGAAAAAATTCTCGATGCCCTCGAAGGCGCGGACATGGTCTTCGTCACCGCCGGCCTCGGCGGCGGCACCGGAACCGGCGCGGCCCCCGTCATCGCCTCGCTCGCCAGCGAAATGGGCGCCCTCACCGTCGCCGTCGTCACTCGCCCCTTCTCCTTTGAAGGCAAGCGTCGCATGGCCCAGGCCGAGCGCGGCATGCAGGAACTCCTCGACAGCGTCGACACCATGATCGTCATCCCCAACGAAAAACTCCTCGCCGTCGCCAAGGACGCAGGCTTCTTCGAGTCCTTCCGCATCGCCGACGATGTTCTCCGCCAGGGCGTGCAGGGCATCTCCGACATCATCACCATCCCCGGAATCATCAACCGCGACTTTGCCGACGTAAAAACCACCATGGCAGGCATGGGTTACGCTGTCATGGGCACCGCCGTTCGCAGCGGATCCAATCGCGCTATCGAGGCCGCCCAGGCCGCCATGGCCTCCCCGCTCCTTGAAGCCGGCGCGATCGACGGCGCACGCGGCATCCTCATCAACATCACCGGCTCTTCGTCTCTGAAGCTGAGCGAAGTCAACGAAGCCTCCACCCTCATCCAGAACGCAGCCCACGAAGACGCCAACATCATCTTCGGCGCGGTGCTCGACTCGACCATGGCCGAGGACGTCAAGATCACCGTCATCGCCACCGGCTTCCGCCAGGGATCCGCCGAACGCCGTGAGCAGTTGCTTGCCGCCGCCCTTCGCCAGGAAGTCATAGCTCCGCGCATCGAATCCCGCCCCGCTACGCCCCGCTTCGCCAGCGAGGAGCAGGACGAGGAGTTCGTCGCGACTGCCGCTCCGCCGCAACCCAACACCCTGATTCCCATCTCCGCCCGTGAGTTTGTCTCCGCCTTCCGCGTTGATGATTTCGCGAGCCAGGAACCGGAAATCTCGACGGCGGCAGAGGAGAACGGAACACTCGCTGCGGTGGCCATCGCCGAAGTTCCCGAACAGCCCACCGAGTACACCCCAACTCATCCGGCGTTTATCGAGGAACCCAGCGAAAACCTCGACATTCCCGCCTTCTTACGAAAAGGTACCCTTTGACACTCCGCAGCGGTACCCTTTTTGCCGTCTCCGGGCGGGTGACTGCCCTGTGACCGGAAAGAGGCACCGAAATCCGCGAAAATGTACTGGACAGACAACAGTTTCCGGTTATAGTGAACCAATAGTTCCCGCCTCCCATCCAAGCACTTGCAGTTCGGCAACCCCCGAATCCGCAACTGGGTGGGTGTCTTCAGGGTTTGGACGAAGAATAATGGCGAGAACCTTAATTCCCAATGCGGGAAGCTGTAGCCCGCGGCGGGAACGGTCGATAAAGAACGGTACGAAAGAAAGCTTTCGCCAGATTGGGTTCTGCGGCATCATCAGTCAGCCTGTCTGGACTTTGCAATTGCGAGTTGCCCGATGAAGCGTGTTCTTCTGCCTTGCCTTCTCTCTGCCCTGGTCGTTCAGCCGCTCCTCTTCGCGGCTTCCACTACCACGACCCACCGGACCACCCACCGTTCCCACAGCCGCGTCCATGAATCGGCTACCGCGCGTCACCACCTCGCCAACCTGCAGCACAGCGAGCGCGTTACCGGCGCACACCTTTCGACCGCCAGCCTGACGACCGTGCGCCACCACGGCTACGTGCGCCACACACGCCATCATTATTACGAGCGCTTCACCGCCAGCTCCTTCGCCAATACCGATCTCACCGCCGGCGACATCACGGCGGGTGAGGATCCCATCGTCCGCCAGGCCGCCATTGACGCCCTCGGCGACATGAACGGCACCGTCGTCGCCATCGATCCCTCGAACGGCCGCATCCTGGCCATGGTCAACCAGAAGCTGGCCCTCTCCAGCGGCGCCGAACCCTGCTCCACCATTAAGCTCTCTGTCGCCCTCGCCGCCCTCGACGAAGGCATCGTCACCAAAGACACGCCCGTCAACCTCGGTGGAAGCTACCACCTCAATCTCACCGAAGCTCTGGCCCACTCCAACAACGCCTATTTTGAGACCCTCGGCCGCCGCCTTGGCTTCGACCGCGTTCGCCACTACGCCACCGAATTCGGCCTCGGCGAACTGGCGGGCTACAACATTGAAGGCGAGCAGCCCGGCATCTATCCGGATCAGCCGCTGGCTGAGAACCTCGGCGGCGTCGGCCGCATGTGCTCCTTCGGCGAAGGCGTCTCGATGACCCCGCTGCAGCTCGGAGCCCTCGTCGCGGCCATCGCCAATGGTGGCACCCTTTACTATCTCCAGCACCCAACAAACCCGTCCGAAGCGCTGACCCTTCAACCCCGCATTAAGCGAACCCTCGACATCGCACCCATCCTTCCCGAGATTCATGACGGAATGCAGGCCGCTGTGCAGTACGGCACCGCCCGCTCCCTGCGCGCTAACTTCAACGAGTTCCCAGTCCTCGGCAAGACCGGCACCTGCTCTAACGACGGCACCCGCTTCGGCTGGTTCGCTTCCTACGCGGACACGCAATATGGCCGCATCGTCGCCGTCTTCTTCCTCGAAGGCGGACGCCCCACCTTCGGCCCCAAAGCCGCTGAGCTCACCGGCGTCTTCTACCGCAATCTTTGGGACTCAAGCTACTTCGCCGCCAAACAAGCGCCCGTAACCTCCGACGCTGCTCCAGCCACCGCGGTCGGCGCTCCTCAGTAAACGCGATAGCTGTCATCCCAGGCGAAAGACCAGGCAATGAAAATCCCCGCCTCAAAGGTGGGGATTTTCTGCACTCGCATTGACCCGTGTAAATTCCGTGCCTCGGCCACCCCCGACCGCAAACCCAAAAACTTAAAAGCAGCCAAGGCCAGGTTCACCCCACAGCAAGAAGCAAACGCTCTGGCCACAAGATTCGGCAAGATGATTCTCCGCTGCTAAGACCCAAAAGTACCGCCTGGCCAGCCGGGAGTTTCCATCTTTCCCTCACCCATACTGAATTCTCCCTATGACTCAGCCAGAGTCTCGTTGTCCCCGGGTGCCAACCAACGCAGCCGGAACGACAAGCCCCACCTGGTGGGCGTACCTAACCGTTCTCTACGCGTGCCTTTATGTCCGAATAAGCCACCTCAATCAGCGCGCGTAGCGATGCTGCGTCCGTGGTCTTTCCCGGTCTCAGCTTCACATGGCGCATGAACTTGCCACTGCCTTCCAGCAAGCCCGCCGGATCCGCCAGCTCCGCGCCCTGAAAGAACCCCACATTCACATGCGAAGTAAACACGTTGACGTATCCGAAAGGCACATCGCCCAGACATGCCACCGGACACCCATCATGCAGAATCTCCCGCACCTCGTCGCCGCACTTTCGCATAACCTCGAACCACTCCCGCGCGATGGCCCCTGATTCCCCACTATGCTCCTTCATCCACCGATCGATGGCGGGGTCGCGTTCGACAGTCCCGTTGAACCGCAACAACTCCGTTCTCACCAACGCTCCATCTTCGCTTTCGAAAATTCATGTTACACGGCGCCCCTGGTTCAGTGCAGAGCCGGCAACGAAACCAAATTCAGACAGCAACTCTGAACCCCGTCAACCCCGGCGTCACCGCACCGCGGTCCGAACATATCCCGCATGCGATCGTCGAGTTGGCCCGGGGGCATCGTTACGAGACGAAGCGGTGCGGCGGGGGGGGGTGGTGGACCGGTTGCGAGTTGGTACCTTGCCCTCTTTCTTGCCGCCGCCCTCTCGCCCTCCCCCCCGTATCTGCGCGATGCGAACTCTCAACACCCAAACTGTCTTAAATGATGGTCGATGTGTTTCCAGTTCAGCGCATTCCAGTCATCAATCGTGAGCGTGCCAAAGATGAAGTGATCCGGACCCTTCCCGCGCGGCAACCCCGCCATGCGCTCCATCCGATCCACCACGCCCCGCCGGTCCGCCTCGAAATTCCCAGGCGATGTCTGCAGCAACTCCGCCGGCGCCTTCGCCCCCTTCGGCATGGGAATCACGTAAATCGCCAGATGCTTCAACGGAAAATGCCGCAGCACCCGCGGTCCCGTCGGCGGTACCGCTGGCCCACCCAGCCCCGTATCGAGCGAATCCGATAAGTGACACACCATCCGCGGCGCATCGAAGCTCCCCCACTGCGCCTTCGACTCAGGAGTCAATCGTCCCAACCGCTCCACCAACCCCCGCCGCACCGATTCGTCCCGTAACGTCGGCATGCCCCACTACCCCCGTACCACCGCCCATTCTCACTCAGCAATGCGCCCCCGTCCAGCGCCAACGAGTCACTAAGCAGGCCATGGAGGCGCGGCTCTACCTCCCAAATCCCCGATCCGCTCTGTTTTGAAAGGGCGCAGCTTCAGCTGTGCCACGTAAGCTACGAAATGAGTCCGGCTTTAGCCGCTGAGAGCTTTGCCGGGTAAGTTTACTGCCACCCTTCACGCGCAATTCGCTCGCCTTCGAAGTTAGCCTCCAAATTGATCTTCTTCCTGTTCAGCATATCTCCGGGTATAGTTACACTCAATCCAGCGGTGGACCAACAGCGCGCCCGGGCCGTTCGAACAGTGCAATTCCTGAAGGCGTAGCAATGGCATCTGAGAAACCCAAAGAACGAGATCAGGACGCGGGTCGCGTCGCCGCCGGAGCTGCGGCCTCTGTCGACACCCCAGAGAGCCGGCTTGAAACGGGTGCCGTTCCCAAATCGACTACCACCGCACGGCTCATCGGCCCCTATTATCTGCTCGAGCTGATCGGCGAAGGCGGCATGGGCGAGGTCTGGCTCGCCGAGCAGAAGGAACCAGTACGCCGCCGCGTGGCCATCAAGCTAATTAAGGCAGGTATGGACACACGCGAAGTCGTAGCGCGTTTCGAGTCCGAGCGCCAGGCCCTGGCTCTGATGGATCACCCCGCCATTGCCAAGGTCTTCGATGCAGGCTCAACCACCGAAGGCCGGCCCTACTTCGTCATGGAGTATGTCGCGGGTACGCCTATCACCACCTATTGCGACCGGCACAAACTGACCACACGGCAGCGGCTGGAACTCTTCATTCAGGTCTGCGACGGGGTCCAGCATGCGCATCAGAAGGCCATCATCCATCGCGACCTGAAGCCCTCGAACATTCTGGTAAGCGAAGTGGATGGCAAACCGACGCCTAGGATCATCGACTTCGGCCTGGCTAAGGCCACGTCGCGTCCTCTCACCGATGCCAGCATCTATACGCAGGTGGGCGCGGTACTCGGCACGCTCGACTATATGAGCCCGGAGCAGGCCGACTCGGGCGGCGAGGATATCGACACCCGCAGCGATGTGTACTCGCTCGGCGTGGTGCTCTATCAGTTGCTGGTCGGCGCGCTACCGCTTGATTTGAAGAAGCTCGCTCACGAAGAGATGCTGCGCCGGCTGCGTGAACAGGATGTGCCTCGGCCCAGTTCGCGAATCCTCGCCCGGGGCCGCGACTCGGCCATCACCGCGCTTAACCGCGGCACCGATCCTCCATCGCTGATGCGGCAGCTGCGCGGCGATCCCGATGCCGTAGCCCTGAAGGCGCTTGAGAAAGACCGCAAACGGCGCTATGGCTCGCCCTCGGAACTGGCCGAAGACATTGGAAGGTATCTGCGCGACGAGCCGGTCGCCGCGCATGCGCCCAGCGCCGGGTATCGTGCGCGGAAGTACATCCGCCGCCATCGGCTCGGCGTAGCCCTCTCCGCGGCGACCGTACTTCTCCTCGCTGGCGCCGCCATCACCGAAGCAGTCCAGTTGCGGCGAATCACCCAGGAGCGGAACCGCGCCACCCGCGAGCGCGACCGCGCGAACCGGATCGCAGATTTCATGGTCGGCATTTTCGGCGCGGCGCACCCCTACGCAACACCCGGCCACATCGTCACCGCCCGAGAAATTCTGGACAACGGCGCAAAAGAAATCGGTAGCGACATGAGCAATGATCCGGAACTGCAGGCCAAAATGATGCATGCAATGGGGGCTTCCTACAACGGTCTGGGGGAGTACTCCCGTGCACAATCCGAGCTCGAGGGGGCTTTGAAAATTCGCCAACTGGTTCTGGGACCCGAAGCCCGAGACACAGCCCATTCGATGTTCCTCTTGGCTTGCACTCTCGCGTTTGAAGGGAATGAAGCGGAAGCGGAGAAGCTCCTGCGCAGGACGCTTGACATTCAGCGCCGGATTCTCGGCCCCGATGACCCAGAGACGCTAACAACGGTGTCTGAGCTGGCGGCGAGTCTGAAGCTGCAATATCATTCCTCCGAAGCCGAGAAACTCTACCGCGAGGCCTATAACAGCCAGCGCCGCATCGACGGGCCAGAGTCCGGTAACACCCTGTATTCGATGAGCGCGCTGGGAAGCACCCTGGGCGACGAGGGACGATACGCCGATGGGGAGAAACTCCTGCGGGAAGCCCTCGACATCGATCGCCGCGTATTCGGCGAGGACGACTGGAACACGATGTTTACGATGGCGTGCTTATCCTATCTTCTAAGGCAGGACGGACGTTACGAAGACGCGGAGAAGCTGAACCGCGAAAACCTCGCAATCCATCGCCGCGTGCTTGGTCCGGAGCACCTGCACACGGCGGAAAGCATCGAAGATCTTGCCGTAACCCTCAGCTACGAGGGTCGATACGACGAAGCGCAACGACTGTTCCGCGAAGCGGTCCAGACGGTGCGCAAAGCGAACGAAGCGACCGCGATTGCCAACGCCTGGTATAGCTTCGCCTGCGGGGCGGCTGTCGCAGGGCACCGCGATCAGGCGCTCGGGTATCTGCGTCAGGCAATCGAACTCGGATACACCCATTCCGACGTGATCGCAGCCGACCCAGACCTCAAGTCCCTGCGCGGCGATCCCCGCTTCGACGCCCTCCTCGCCAAAGCCACCCAGATCACCGCCGCCAGGGCGCAGTGAATTCCTGACTTTCTCCAAACGCGAGCCCGACTACCAGTCCGTTCCCCGACCCCAAGTACTTCCGTACCGTCCACTCCCCCGAATTCCCTTGCCCCCAATTCTCCGAATACCTATCCTGAGAACGGAGGAAAGCTCTGTCCGCTACGCGAACAGAGCTTTTCCTTTCTCGGAAGCTTTTGAGCGTCCATCGATCCAGCGACCCTCGGCCCAGGCCGAGCTCGAACAAAATCGGCTCTTTGAAATTCCGGCAGGCCGCGCAACCTTCAATGCGCTGGGACGCGGTACAAACCGCCTGCCCGCAGACGGTCTCAAGTCCCCGGGCTCCTGGCTCCGAGCTCCCGGCTCCGAGCCCGCGATTGCTCGGCAGCGATCGCGGTAACGGGTACCCAAAGAAAAAGGTTACTATGGAAATCGCACAAAACAAAGGGCGTGCCAGACCACCCCCCCAGGGGTCCTACCCAGGCTCACCGCACGAAGTGCAGAATCACCTGGTTGGTGGCCAAAGCCGCCAGATAAGCCAGCACGCTCATGTAGACAAACTGCAGCGCCGGCCAGCGCCAGCTGTTCGTCTCCCGCCGCACAATCGCAATCGTCGAGGTGCACTGCAGCGCAAACGCAAAGAAAACCACCAGCGCCATCGCCCCGCCCAGCGTCAGATCGTGCCGCAGCGCCGCCTGCAATCCCAGCGACTGCGTCGCCGGATCGGCCCCGTACAGCGTGCCCAGCGTCCCCACAATCACCTCGCGCGCCATCACCGACGTCAGCAGCCCAATCCCGATCTTCCAGTTGAACCCCAGCGGCTTAATCGCCGGCTCAATGAACTGCCCCAGCCGTCCGATCACGCTCTGCGCCAGGTCCGCATGAAACGGAATGTGGCTCAGAAACCAGAGCACAATCGTAACTGCCAGAATCACCGTGCCCGCCTGCTTCAGAAACACCTGGCCGCGATCCATCAGCCGCAATCCCAGCGAGCGCAACGTCGGCAGCCGATACTGCGGCAGCTCCAGAATAAAGGGCGCCGAAGAAGCCTTCAATATCGACGACTTCAGCAGCCACGCCGTCCCGAGCGCCGCCACAAACCCCAGCACGTAGAGCGATAGCATCACCGCTGCCCGCAGCCCGAACAGATCGCCCAGAATCGGCTTGTTCGGAATGAACGCCGCGATCATCAGCATGTAGATCGGCAGCCGCGCCGAGCACGTCATAAACGGAGCCACCAGGATCGTCGCAAACCGGTCGCGCTTGTTCTCAATCGTCCGCGTCGCCATAATCGCCGGCACCGCGCACGCATACGCCGACAACAGCGGAATAAACGCCTTTCCGTTCAGCCCGATCGACCGCATCACCCGATCCGCAATCAGCGCCGCGCGCGCCAGATAACCCGAGTCCTCAAGCACGCCGATAAACAGAAAAAGCAGGAGGATCTGTGGCACAAACACCAGCACCGAAGCCACACCGCGCCACACTCCGTCGATCAGCAGCGACTCCACCCAGTTGTGGCCCAGCAACGCCCCAACCCTGTCGCCCGCCCCGTTCAGCACATCCCCAAACCCGTCGCTCAGCGGCTGCCCGATCGAGAACACCACCTGGAATACGGCGAACACCACCGCGAGAAAAATCAGCGGCCCCCAGATTCGGTGCAGCAGCACGCCATCGATCCGCTTCGTCCACTCCGAAGAGATCGGCGCCTTGTACTTCGTCCGCGTGCTGATCCCCGTCGCCCATTGCCGGTACGACCTGGGATTCCCCATCACCGGCAGCTCGATGCGCCCCGCCGCCGGAGCCGCAGGCCTGCCCGCCTCCGCATTCCCATGCGAGCCGTTTCCGTTGACCGGCGGCTCAGCCTTGCGATTCAGAAAACGCGTGATGGAATCGAGTCCCGCACCCCGCGTCGCCGAGATCTTCGCCACCGGCACGCCCAACTCCTGCGCCAGCGCCAGCGTGTCCACCACCCCGCCGCGCGCCTCCATCAGGTCGCTCATGTTCAGCAACACCAGCGTCGGCAATCCCAGGCTCAGCACCGGAGCCGCCAGCATCAGCTGTCTTCTCAGCTGCAGCGAATCCAGCACCAGAAGGATCGCATCCGGCGCTGGCGTTCCCGGCATCTCGCCGTGCAGCACCTCGACCGCCACCCGCGCATCTTCTGAATAAGAATCCAGTCCGTAGATGCCAGGCAGATCGATCAGCGTCAGGTCGCCGCGGCCAATCCCGTTCAGCCGCCCCACACGCTGCTCCACCGTCACGCCCGGATAATTCGCAACCTTCTGCCGCAGCCCCGTCAGCCGGTTGAACAAAGTCGACTTCCCCGAGTTCGGCGGCCCCACCAGCGCGACCGTGCGAATCCGTCCCGCCACCCGCGGTTCAATCGGGACTTCAATCGTCGCTGGGCTGCAGCAGTCGCTCATCTACCTGGTCTCGTATTCGCGAACCCGAATCGCCTGTGCCGTGTCGCGCCGAAGCGCCACTTCGAATCCGTCAATCGAATACACCGTCGGATCCCCCGCAGGCGCCCGCCTCACCACCACCACCCTCGCCTCCGGAACGAACCCCATATGCATCAGGTGATGCTGGATCTCCCCAGGCAGCTCCAGTGACTCCACCACGCCGGTCGTTCCTATCGGCAATTCGCTCAGCAGACTCAACTTCCATGCTCCGGACAGCTCGATCTCGTCCTCGGCCTCGGCCCCAAAACCCGATAATAACGCAATTGCGACCATTTTGCTCCTATATTGCCAGGCACACGCAGAATACGGTCGCTGTTCACGTGGGCGCCGTGACCCATATCACACCCTCCGTCTGCCGAATCCAGAACGGTCATAGCATCGAGTAGACGCGCCAAATCGGGTTCCTCGCCAAATGGCGCGCCAGACCAGCGGATCGAACGACTCCCCAACTCACTCCGAATCGTATTGAAGGGCCACGACTCCAAAAGCCTGCGAAAAAGATGAGCCCTCTTTGAATCCGCATGGCCGCCGGCCGCAAAACTTCCAAAACAGAGAAACGGTTTTAAGCCACTGAGTGTCTACGGAGGGATGATCAACAGGAGAAGGTCTGCCGATTCGACGCATTGCCTTTTTCGCAATCGTTTCAGCCCAGTTGTATTTGAAGCAATACTGGGTCCGGCCTTAGCCGCGACCGGCAGTTTTATCTTTAGATTCGCCGACCTTCTCCGTAAGCTTATTACAAATGGCAATGCGTGGAGGTTCCACCCAACCCGCACAGTCTGTCTCCCGTAATCTGCTCAGAGCGCAAACGCCACCGTCTCGCCCACCGCCAATTTATGCTTCGCTATCGAACCCAACGGCAGCTCCAGAGCATACTTGGAAGGCTCATGCCCGCCGTAGCTAGGACAATTAGTCGACTTACCCTTGCACGGCGGCGTATCGGGGCTCATCTCCACAATCCGGTGATCCGCATCCATCCAAACAATGTCCAGCCCAATCCTGCAGTGGTACATCCAGTACGGATGCTTCCCAGCATCCTGATGCACAAACAGCATCCCCCGGCCATCCGGTAAACGCGTCCGGCCCATCAGCCCATACTCCATCTGCGCCTCGGTCGTCGCCAGCTCCACATGCACCGTTGACCCATCCGGCAGCATCACCAGCGTGTCAGCGGGGCGAGGCGCGACATAAGGAACCACCAGGTCCTGCGCCCAGGCCGGTGGCGCCGCCGGCAACCACATCGCAGCAAGCGCAACCACGCATCCACAGGATCCAAGACGCAACCCCATCTCTCCACTCTACCGCTGCTGAATCGCAAAGCGCCCGGCACAGATCCAGAGTCGTCTCGATGTGAAAGAAGATGGAAAACGGAATAAGGACCCCGGGAGGTAGACCTGAACGCTATTTGCAGGCTTGCCTGACCGCTGATCGCCGACCGTTCTCTGAACCCTGCGTCCCGTGCTCAGATCGCTGCTCTTAGACCGCCGCCTCAGCCTCAGCCACCGTCGGCTTCAGCGTCAGCAGCGCATCCACTTTCGTCATCTTGAACAGCTCCATTACCCGCCCGTTCACGCCAGCCACAATCAGCTTCTTCCCAGCCCGCTGGCACGATACGAAGTAGTTGATGATCGCGCCCATCCCCGCCGAATCCATGTACGGCACGGATGTCAGGTCCAGAATCAGCGTCGGCGGAGGATCGGCTCTTATCGCGGCTTGAAAATCGAAAAGACTGCTGAGTGTGAGCGGGCCCGTCAGGCGCAAAATCCTGCACCCCGGTGCCTGCCCTGCGACGCTTTCAAGCGTCAAAGGTTCGGCGGGCATAGCTGAAAATATAAAGGTTGTTCCGATCCTTAACCGTTACAATTCCATGAATTGCGCATGCCCTCCTCGGAACATTCCCTCTCACTCCCGCGTCTATCCTCCAGCCTTGCTTTTTCTCCACAACGCAGGAGAATAGTTCCAGACTGCGTGCACACCTCGCTCTCATCGCGGAACCATCCTCTCCCGCTGCTCCTCCTCATCGCAGCCCTCCTCCTCGCGCTTCGAGCTCCCGCGCAGGAGATTCAGCAGGATATCTCCGCCGCGACCGGCTACTCTGTCCGCGGAACTGTTGTGAACGCCATCGGCGGCCAACCCATCGCGCGCGCGCTCGTATCTCTCAGCGGGAATTACGCCACACTCACCGGCAGCGGCGGAGAGTTCTCCTTCGACAACGTCCCAGCCGGTGATGCTTCAGTCTCCGTGATGAAGCCCGACTACCAGGGCTTGGGCGGACCCACGGGAATGGCTTTTTTGGTAAAGATCGGCGGCCGGCACTTTCCGCAAATCCCTCCCCGTCAGATTGAAGTCGGCCCGGACATGCCGACCCTCACCTTGCGCATCACTCCCCTCGCCATGATCTCCGGCCACGTCACCCTCTCCACCGCGGATCCCGCCGACGGCATCCGCATCCAGGTCTTTTCCCGTCAGTTCCAGAACGGCCGCGCCACCTGGAGCCCCGAGGGCGAAGCCACAACCCGCAGCGATGGCTCTTTCCGCATCCCAGACCTTTCACCTGGCAGCTACATGCTCGCCACCCAGGCCTCCCTTGATCGTCCCGGTTATGCCGGCCGCGGCAGCGGCGCCGTCTGGGGGTATCCATCCCTCTATTACCCCGGCGTTACCGATGTTGCCTCCGCTGGCATCATCACCCTCACCGCCGGTCAGCAGGGCGAAGCCGACCTCACCCTCACCCGCCAGCAGTTCTTCCCCGTCACCGCGCTCGTCCGCAGCGCGTCGGACTCTACGGTTAACTTCGACATCCTCAACAGCGGAGGCCAATCCACCGGCCTTCCCGAAAGTTTTAATCGACGCGAAGGCATCGTGCGCGCAGACATCCCCAACGGCACGTGGGCCATGGAAGCTCACGCATACGGCCGAACCGCGGAGTGGGGCCGAACCGACTTCCAAGTCAACGGTGCGCCCGTCTCCTTCGCCATCAGTATCCTGCCCGTCCCGAAAATCCCCGTCATTATCCATCGCGAATTCGCCACGAACTCCGATGCCTCAGGCGCCAGCATCATCGATTCCGGCCCCGGCATGAACCTCTTCCTCGTTCCCGCCGACGGCCTCGCTCTCGGACGATCTGGCGGCAGCATGAATCAGGAGGGCGACGCACAATGGCTGAACATCAACCAGCCCGGCCACTACTGGGTCGAAGCCCAGGCTTTTCCGCCCACCTATATCAGCTCCATCACCAGCGGTGGCGCCGATCTTGCCAGCAGCCCTCTCGTTGTTATTCCCGGCAGCGATCCCATGCCCATCGAAGTCACCCTCCGCAACGACCCAGGCACCATCACCGGTCAAATCTCCGGCCAGGGCGCCGCGACCTTCGGCACACCCGGCGAGCAAGCACACGTCTGGCTCTACGCCATTCCCCTCTTCCCCACCGCTGGCAATCTTCCCGAGGGCTCGATGCAGGCCTCTGGCCAGTTCACTATCCCTAACCTCGCCCCCGGCTCCTATCGTGTTGTCGCCTGCGACGCACCACAGGAGATCGACTTCCACTCCACCGAAGGCCTCGCCGCCTGGGCAGCCAAGGGTCAAACCATCACCGTCGATCCGGGCGGAACCGCCAGCGTCGAACTCGAAGTCCTCCACACCACGGCGACAGCCCAATGAATCAAACCCCGGCCCAAACACCAACCCGCACGCCACAGCGGAACCCAGCCCGCGCCATTACTCTCGCGTCTCTGCTTCTTGGCCTCTCCTCATTACTGGCCGCCCAGGTTCCCCCGCCCCCACCTCCACCAGCAGCCACCCAAGCCGTAACCCCGCTATCCGAGCCCGAGCCATCCTCAACGGCTTCCGGCCCCGGCTCCTGGTCCATCACGGGCACCGTCGTCAGCGCAACGGCAGGCACGCCTCTCGATCGCGCCGACGTCACCCTCTCCACAACCGGTCCGCGAGGCTCGCAGATCGCCGAATCCCTCACCTCAGAAAATGGCAGCTTCCGCTTCGACCATCTCCAGGCCGGCAAGTACCTCCTCCAGGCCTCTCGCCGCGGCTACATCGCCGCCGGCTATCAGGAACACGACGGCTTCTTCACCGGCATCGTCGTCGGCCGCAATCTCGATTCCCACGATCTCCGCCTCCAGCTCTTTCCCACCGCCATCATTGCCGGTGTCGTCACCGATGAATCCGGAGAGCCAATCGGCGGCGCTCAGGTTCATCTCTACCGCGTCGATCAGACCAATGGCGAAGGAAAAGTCGTCGGCTCGGGCTCAGACAACACCGACGACACCGGCACCTATGAATTCGCTCACCTCAAAGGCGGCACTTATTACATCGGCGTCTCCGCCTCGCCCTGGTACGCCTTCCATCCTCCGCGCAAGACCGACGCGAGCGGCGCGCCCCTGCCCGACGATCAACAGCCCCACTCGCCTCTCGATGTCGCCTACCCCATCACCTTTTACGCTAACGCCACCGACTCTGCCTCGGCCACGCCCATTCAGCTCAACCCAGGCGATCGCACCGGGATCAACTTCTCCCTCCATGCCGTCCCCGCCATCCACATCATGGTGCAGGCGCGTCCACCGGACCGGCCAGGCCACGGCATGGCTATGCCCACGCTCACCCAGCAAGTCTTTAGCTCAGACCTGATACAACAGGGCAGCGTCACATGGATGAGCGGTCCCAATCACGGCCAGCCCGTTGGCGACTTCAGTGGCGTCGCCCCTGGCCAATATGTCCTGCACCAGTATGGGCAGCAGGGCGAGTCTCCTCGTTCCGTCAGCGTCGACCTCACCACCGACCAGGTCGTCGACTTCTCTTCCACTTCCTCCGTCAGCGGCGTTGACGTCTCAGGCAAATTCGTCATGGCGTCGTCGGATCCCCTGCCCGTCCGAACCAGCGTCATGCTCGTCCCCGCGAACGGAGGTCCATCCCCCGCTCCCACCCGCATCGATAACGCCGGTGCTTTCACTCTTCACGGCGTATCGCCCGGCACCTATGAGGTCCAGGTCCACGCCCCCGGAAGCTCACTCGCTGTCACGCAGATGGCCGCGACCGGCGCGGAAGTTTCGGGCAGTCACATTGCAGTCGCCAGCGACCCTGTCCTGCTAGCCGCCACCATCGCCAGCGGGTCGACCACCCTCAACGGCTACGCCAAACGCGGCGACAGAGGCTTCGGCGGCGCAATGATCCTGCTCGTACCCCAGGATTCCCGCGACACGCATGAACTCTTCCGCCGCGATCAGAGCAACTCCGACGGCAGCTTTACTCTGAGTCGCGTCATTCCCGGCAACTACACCCTGGTCGCCATCGAAGACGGCTGGACCCTTGACTGGGCTCGCCCCGAAGTCATCGCCCCGTATTTAGCCCGCGGCCTAAGCATCCAGGTCACCGGCAATAAAAAAGACCAGACCATCCCCACAGCCGTCGAAGTCCAGCCTCGCTGACAGCTGATGAATTCCCCGTCATTCTCCACGCTCTCCCTGTCCTCCGTGGTGAACGGGCAGACAGTGGCTCACCCCACCCGCACAACAATCAGCGAAGCCTCATCCTGTAGCTTGCCCCCGCGGAACTTCGTCACCGCCGCCAGAATCTTCTGGCTCGTCTCCGCCGCTCCCAGCCCTCGCGCGCTCTCCACCGTCTCGATCAGCCGCTGATACCCAAACTCCTCGCGCCGCCGATTCTCCGCCACCAGAATCCCATCCGTCACCAGCACAAGGCAGTCGCCGGACCGCAGCTCCACCTCCTGGTTCTGATAAAGCCAGTGCGAAAAAATCCCGATGACTCCGCTGAAACTGGCCGGAAATTCAACTCCGCCGTCACCACGCACCAGCACTGGCAGGCAGTGTCCCGCGCTCTCGTAGCGCATCCGCCGCTCGCCCCGCTCCAGCATCGCGTAGAACATCGTGATGTACCGCGTCTGCGGACCCGCAGGCCCGCACAGCGCCTGGTTGACCTGCGTGCAAAGCTCCGCCGGCGACCCCGCATGGGAGCCAAACTCCCGCACCGCGGCCTGCAATCGGCCCGTCATCGTCACCGCGTTCAGCCCTTTGCCCGATACATCCGCTATGCAAACCCCAACGCGGTCCGGACCCAGGGCAAACACATCGACGTAATCCCCGCTCACCTCCGCCGACGGCTGCCACGCGCACGCAATGTCAAAACCCTCCAGCTGCGGCGTCGACCCGGGTAAAAGCCGCGACTGAATGGCCCGTGCCTGGTCCTGCTCCGCCCTACGCCCCCCACGTATCGGCAATCCGGGCAATCGAAATCCGCGCAGCCCTCGTCTTGCTTCCGCTCCACTTCGCATATTCCAGCCAGCGTATCAGCGCCGGCCGCGAACCAGCCAGAATATTTGCGCCTCCACCGCCCGCAAAGAGAAAGGGCGCACCCGATATGGATGCGCCCTTCGCAAATGCTTGAGGCTCGCTCTTCCGCTGAACGCCATACGCTAAAAGCTGTCCGCGAAGAGCTTCTCGCTGCTCTTTGCCGGCTTTACGCTCGCCGCTCGCTGCTTCAGGAAGCCTTCTCGTCCCCGCCCTCGGCCTTCTCGCTTTCGGCCATCGCCTTCTGCATCTCCTCGCGGCGCTTCGTCCGAGCCTCGGCGCGCTTCTGGCGCTTCTCGTCGAGCACCTGCTCTGCGTCCACCAACTCGATATAAACCTTCTCCGCCCCATCACCGCGCTGGAAACCCGCGCGAATAATCCGCAGATAACCACCGTTCCGATCCCCATACCGCGGCGCAACCGTGTCAAACAGACGAGTCACCGCCTCGCTTGTCTGCAAATACGAAAGCGCCTGGCGCCGCGCATGAAGGTCGCCCTTCTTGCCCAGTGTGATCAGCTTCTCCACGTGCGGCCGAGCGGCTTTGGCTTTCGCCACCGTGGTCTGGACCCGATCCTCCAAAAGAATGGACGTCACCAGATTCCGCAGCAGCGCGCGCCGATGGCTCGGGTTCCGTCCCAGTTTGTATCCTGCATTGCGATGACGCATGGCAATCTCTCTATCTGAACAATCTGAATTTCGTCTCGAACTCTTCGGGAAGTCGGGAACAGGTTTTCTACTCCCTGTCCCTGCTCCTGGGTTTTCGGGCTTCTTTCTATTCCCTATTCCCTTTTGCCTACTCCCTGTTCCTGGGCGCTTCTACTCCCTGCTCCCTATTGCCTACTCCCTGCCTCTAGAAGTTCTCCGTCTCGGGCTGAATCGGCAAATCCGAGTCCAGTCCTTCGTCCTCGTCGTCGTCGAATCGGCTGTAGCTCGCGGCAAGCTGCGCGGCCGGCAACACGCTCGTCGGTCCCGGCACCGCATTCCCCTGCTCGTCGATCCGCATCCCCAGCGACAACCCCATCTGCGCCAGGATTTCCTTGATTTCGTTCAGCGACTTCCGCCCGAAATTCTTCGTCTTCAGCATCTCGGCTTCGGTCTTCTGCACCAACTCGCCGATAGTCTGAATATTCGCATTCTTCAGGCAGTTGTAACTGCGTACGCTCAGCTCCAGCTCTTCCACGCTCCGGTTCAGGTTCTCGTTCTTCAGCTGAATCCGGCCCTCATCGGCCATGTGCTCCGCTTCGATCTCTTCCTCGAAATTGATGAAGATGCTCATATGATCCTTGAGCAGCTTCGCCGCCAGGCCAATCGAATCCGCCGGCAGCACCGACCCATTCGTCCACACTTCCAGCGTCAGCTTGTCATAGTCCGTAATTTGACCAAGACGCGCCGCATCCACCGCAAAGTTCACCTTCCGCACCGGCGAGTGCACCGAGTCCACAGGAATAAACCCGATCCCCAGATCTGAATCGAAGTTCTTGTCCGCCGATACGTACCCGCGGCCCCGCTTCAGCCGCATCTCCATGCTCAACCGGCCGCCTTCGCTCACGGTTGCGATATAGACTTCCTTGTCGAGAATTTCAACGTCCCCATCGGCTTCGATCATGCCGGCGGTGACCACCCCAGGCTGTTCCGCATTCAGATAAAGCGCCTTCGGGCCGTCTCCGTTCAGTTTGAATGGAATCTGCTTCAGGTTCAGCAGAATGTCGGTCGCGTCTTCCACTACGCCCGTGATCGACTGGAATTCGTGCAGAACTCCCTCGATCCGAACCGCCGTCACTGCCGCGCCTTCTATCGACGAAAGCAGCGTCCGCCGCAGTGCGTTGCCAATCGTGGTGCCGAACCCGCGCTCGAACGGCTGCGCGCTGAACTTGCCATACTTCTCGGTTAGCGTCTCGGTCTCAACCGCCAGACGTTTCGGTTTTTGAAATCCTCTCCAAAGCATATCGATATCTCCGCACAGCGAGCGCCGCGATGCATTTTGCAGCGGCTGTGCCGTTTCACTCCATGATTGAATTCACGCCTCGCGGCGTCCTGCATTTCCTACCGCACTTACCAGAGGTCAGGGAGCAGGTTTTCTAAACCCTAATCCCAAACTCTAAACTCTCTTACTTGCTGTACAACTCCACAATCAGCTGCTCATTCACCGGCAAGTTAATATCTTCCCTCTTGGGTAGCGACATCACCTTCCCGCTTAGGTTATTGGGATCGATCGTCAGCCACGATGGCGCCGGCTGATGGCTGGCAAACTCCCGCGAACTCTCCACCACTGTCAGCTTCGTGCTGTTCGGACGAATCTTGATCTCGTCCCCCACGCCCACCTGGAACGAAGGAATGTTCACCTTGCGCCCATTCACTTCAATGTGTCCGTGGCGAACCAGCTGCCGAGCCTGGCGCCGCGAGCTGGCAAAACCCAGCCGAAAAGTCACATTATCCAGACGCCGTTCCAGCTGCTGCAACAGCAATTCGCCGGTTACGCCGGGTGTGCGCGCAGCCTTCTCGTAATAGGCGCGGAACTGCCCTTCCAGGGCAAAGTAGATGCGGCGCGCCTTCTGCTTCTCGCGCAGCTGCAGGCCGTAGCCTACGATCTTCGCCTTGCGATCGCGGCCGTGCTGGCCAGGGGCAAAATTGCGCTTCTCAATCGGGCACTTGTCCGTGAAACACTTCGCGCCCTTCAGGAACAGCTTCATGCCTTCTCGCCGGCACAACCGGCAGACAGGCCCCGTATAACGTGCCAATGCAGTTCTCCTTAATTCAGAGGCCGACCGGTTTACGGATCGAAATCCTTCGTCCCGGTCCACTTCCAGTTTACAGTTGTCAGTCGCCAGTTACCAGCAAACCCCACACCGGGGACTAAGAACTGGCAACTGGAGACTTGTCTTATACTCTCCGTCTCTTCGGCGGCCGGCACCCATTATGCGGAATCGGCGTAACATCCCGAATGGACCGTACGTCGATCCCCGCCGCCGCCAGTGCTCTCACCGCGGACTCGCGGCCCGAACCCGGCCCGCTCACCCGCACATCCACCGAACGCACCCCGTGATCCCGCGCCATGTTGGCCGCGTTCATCGCCGCCTGCTGCGCGGCAAACGGAGTGCCCTTGCGCGACCCGCGGAACCCAAGCGAACCCGAACTCTTCCACGACAGCGTGTTGCCCTGCTGATCCGTGATCGTCACAATCGTATTGTTGAACGATGCCTGAATATGCACCAATCCAAACGGCACATTCTTGCGCTCGCGCTTCTTGAACTTCTTGTTCCGCGCGGCCTTCCCGGTCGCGCCCTTCGCTGGTTTCTGGTCGGCCATTAGGTCTTCGCACTCGCTTTCTTCTTGTTCGCCACCGTGCCCTTGCGCGGTCCCTTGCGCGTCCGCGCGTTCGTGTGCGTGCGCTGCCCGCGAACCGGCAAACCACGCCGATGCCGCTGGCCGCGATACGACTGGATATCGACCAGCCGCTTGATGTGCATGTTCACATCCTTGCGGAGATCGCCTTCCACATCGCCCTGTTCTTCAATGACCTGACGAATGCGGTTGACCTCGTCCTCGCCCAGATCCTGGATCTTCTTGAACGGATCGACATTCGCCGCCACCAGAATCTTCACCGCCCGCGGATTCCCGATCCCGTAAATGTAAGTAAGCCCGATCCTCGCCTGCTTGTTCCTCGGCAGATCGACGCCCGCAATACGTGCCATACCCTATCCTTCATTGTGCCCGGGGAAATTCCCCGCGGCGGTTATTCCGGCCCATTCCCGTACCGGAGTGATGAGAGCCTGACCGCCCGTTTACCGGGCCCTGAACTCTGTATTCCGAGCTCTGTTTTCTGTCGGGGTTCATCGCAAGCCTTAACTACGGCTAACTAGCCCCAGCTTCCACCAACTAACGTCCGCGGAAGCTCAGCCCTCGAATGCAGCACCACAGTTATTCGCGCTACAGGCTCCAGGTTTTTCTATTCCCTATTCCCTGTTGCCTGTTGCCTGCCTTTATCCCTGGCGCTGCTTATGCTTCGCAATCTCACAGATCACCCGCACTACTCCCCGCCGATGGATGACCTTGCACTTGTCGCAAATCTTCTTTACCGATGCCCGAACCTTCATAACAACAGCTCCTAGCCGTTAGCTTTTAGCTCCTAGCTCAGGGTTTCAGGCTGCAATGCCTGGCCCGTACCGCCGCTCTGGCTAAGAGCTAACGGCTAACAGCTAATAGCTACTTGTACCTGTAAACAATTCGTCCGCGATTCAAATCGTACGGACTTAGCTCCACCGCCACCCGATCCCCCGGCAGTATACGAATGAAATTCTTCCTCATGCGCCCCGACACGTGAGCCAGCACCTCGTGCCCGCCGCTGCTCTCGAGCTTCACCTTGAACATCGCATTCGGCAACGTCTCCAGCACCGTTGCCATGACCTCAATCGCGTCTTCCTTCGACAATCGTTATCCTTGAACTCGGTTCTGTTGCGTCTCTGCTGCCTCTGCGCCGGAGCCTGCCTCCCGGCCCCTTAAACGCGCCACCGCGGCCATCACTTCCGCCGCCACTGCGCTCACCGGCTGGTCGCCGTCCACTTCTTCAAACCGCCCCTGCGCGCGGTAATGTTCCACCACCGGAGCCGTCTGCGTTTCATACGTCCGCATCCGCTCCCTGAACACTTCCTCAGTATCGTCGGATCGCCGCTCCAGAGGTGTGCCGTCCAGATCGCACTTCCCATCGACCTTCGGCGGTTGCAGGTAGATGTTGTAAATCGTCCCGCAGACCGGGCAGATGCGCCGCCCGGTAATACGGCGCAGTAATACATTGTATCCGACCTGGATGCTCACCGCAATCACCGGCAGCGCACTGGAGTCGGCCCCGATGTGCTTATCCAGCCAGTTCGCCTGCCCCAAAGTCCGCGGATAGCCGTCCAGAATGTAACCTGCCGTCGTATCCGGCTGCTTCAGCCGCTCCGCCACCATCTGGTTCACCAGGTCGTCGGGAACCAGCTTGCCCTCGGCCATGATCTCTTTCGCCTGTAAGCCCAGCGGTGTACCGTGGTCGCGATGGTACCGCAGCAGATCCCCCGTCGAAATCTGTGGAACCCCCCACTTCGCCATCAGCTCTTTCGCCTGCGTTCCCTTGCCCACCCCCGGAGCGCCCAACAGCAAAATCGGCCCAGGCCTTACATCCAGCGTCTCTTTCCTCTCAACACCTGCATCCGCGACTGCTAACGCCATTACCAGGCCCGCCTTCCTCGAATCCTCCCGCTCTTCGGCGAGAAGCCCTCATAGTGCCGCATGATCAACTGCGACTCGACTTGATTCACGGTATCCATCGCCACACCTACAACGATCAGCAGCGATGTACCTCCAAAATAAAAGTTAAAGCCCAGCCCGTTCGTTACCCACAACGGCATCGACTCGAAGAACCGCCCCACCAGCCATAAATGGTTCAGGTGAATGCCGCTGATCAAAATCTGCGGGATGATCGAGATCACAATCAGGTACAGCGCCCCGACCAGCGTAATCCGCGTCAGAATCTCATTCACATAGTCCGACGTCCGCCGCCCTGGCCGAATCCCCGGAATAAACCCGCCATACTTGCGCATGTTGTCCGCGATATCGTCCGGGCGGAACACGATCGAGATATAGAAGTACGCGAAGAAGACGATCGCGATCATGTAAAGCAGCTCGTAAGCCGGCTCGCCCACCCGTAGCGCGTCGAAGGTGCGCGACAGCCACGCGCTGTTCTTCACAAACCCTGCCTGTCCGAACAGCATCGGTGCCGACAACACCGACGCCGCGAAAATTACCGGCATCACGCCGCCCGAGTTCACCTTCAGCGGCAGATGCGTCGACTGGCCACCCATCAGCCGCCGTCCAACAATCCGCTTCGCGTACTGCACCGGAATCCGCCGCTCGCTGCGCTCCACATACACGATGAACGCGACAATCGCCACCATGCCGAAAACCAGCAGCAGCAGCGCCGGAATCGTGAACACCCCAAACCGCTGCGTCTTTGCAGTGGTGTACAGATCCTGAATGCCGCGCGGCAGCCCCACGACAATCCCCGCGAAAATCAGCAGGCTCATCCCGTTGCCGATGCCGCGCTCCGTGATCTGCTCGCCCAGCCACATAATGAAGGTCGTGCCCGCTGTCAGCGTGATCACCGTCATCGCGATGAACCCGAATCCCGGATCGATCACCAGATTGCCCGATGAGCTGCGCAGCGCAATGGCAATCGCTGCCGACTGCACCACACCCAGCAGCACCGTCACGTACCGCGTCCATTGCGTGATCTTGCGGCGTCCGAGCTCGCCTTCCTTCTGGAGCTTTGCCAGCGGCTCATATACCACCGTCAGCAGCTGGAAGATGATCGAGGCCGTGATGTAGGGCATAATGCCCAGCGCGAACACCGTCAGCCGCCGCAGATTGCCGCCGCTGAACAGATCCACCAGCCCCAGCGAGGAGCCCGCCTGGTTATTGAAGAAATTTTCCAGCGCCGCGACGTTCACACCCGGCGTCGTGATGTGCGCGCCCAGCCGATATACCGCCAGAATGCCAAGAGTGAAAAGCACACGCCTGCGCAGGTCGGGAACGCGGAAGATATTCAGAAACTTTTCAAACATGAGTCGCTGCTCTCATCATAGGCTTTTTGCCGCTTTTGGCTCGTCTTTCGCTGGCCTTTAGCTCGACCTTTAGCTCGCTGTTCGCTCGCTGTTTGCTGATCGTTTTTCGCTGATAGGTTTCCGCTGATAGCTTTTCGCTCGTCGTTGGCTAGCTACCTCTCCGCCTTCTTCTTCAGCTTTCCCTTCGGCTTCGCCGGCGCATCTCCGCCCAGCACAATCGCCTTGCCGCCGGCCTTCTCGATCTTCTCCTGCGCCGACTTTGAAAACTTATGCGCGTGCACCTTCACCGCGAGCTTCAGCTCGCCATCGCCCAGAATTTTAATCAGCCCATTCCGCTTCTTTACCAACCCCAGCTCCGTGAACTTCTCGAGCGTCAACTCCTTCTCGCCAAGCTCCGCCAGCCGATCCAGATTCACCACGGTATATTCGGTCCGGAAAATATTCGTGAAGCCGCGCTTCGGCAAACGCCGATGCAGCGGCATCTGGCCACCCTCAAAGCCGCGCATCAGGCTCGATCCCGACCGCGAACCCTGTCCCTTGTGGCCGCGTCCGGATGTCTTACCCGTCCCCGACCCCATACCGCGCCCAATGCGCTTCTTATTGCGGTTGGCCTTCTTCGGCGCTCGCAGATTCGATAAGTTCATGTTCATCCTCGCTCAACGCCGGCACGGAATTTCACCGCCCGACTCGCTTGATGCTTTCGCTAACTTGGTAACTCCCTATCCCGCTAACGGGCTACTCCACAATCCTCACCAGATGCGGTACCGTCTTCACCATCCCCCGGATCGAAGGCGTATCTTCCCGCACCACAATCTGGTTCAGCCGCGTGAACCCCAGCCCCTTGATCACCCGCTTGTGCTTCACCGGCGCCTGAATCTTCGACCGGAAATACTGGATCCGAATCGTCGCCTTCGCCGTGGCCTTCGCCCCAGCCTTAGCTTTAGCCCCAGTCGTCTTCGCCATTGCTTCCTTTTTCGCCTCGGCCATCGCTAAATCTCCTGCGCCGTCTTGCCGCGCATGGCGGCTACCTCGGCGCGATCCCGCAGCTGCACCAGCGCATCGAACGTCGCCTTGATCACGTTGTGCGGATTCGCCGTCCCCAGGCTCTTCGTCAGCACGTTTTGCACCCCCGCCGACGTCATCACCGCCCGCACCGCCCCGCCGGCAATCACTCCCGTGCCTTCCGGAGCCGGCTTCAGCAGCACCCGCCCCGATCCAAACGATCCCAGCACCTGGTGCGGAATCGACGTCTGCGTCAGGTTTACGTGCACCAGATTCTTCTTCGCCGCCTCGATCCCCTTGCGGATCGCCTGCGGAACCTCGCGCGCCTTCCCCGAGCCATAGCCAACAACAGCCGCCCCCGGATCGCCCACCACCACCAGCGCGGCGAACGACATATTCTTGCCGCCCTTCACCACCTTGGTCACGCGGTTGATCGCCACGACCTGATCCTTCAGGTTGTACTGCCCCGAATCCAGCTTCTTCTTCAAGATCGCCATTCGCTTCCCCCAATTCAGGGGTTAGGGTTTAAGGATTAGGGTCTAGGAAACCGAAATCATTCACCGGAACCTGCGTTGCTAATCCCTAACCTCTAATCCCTAATCCCCGCTGTTAAAACTCCAATCCAGCCTCGCGCGCGGCATCCGCCAACGCCTTAATGCGCCCGTGATACAAATAGCCGCCGCGATCGAAAACCACCTTCTTAATGCCCTTTTCCTTCGCGCGCTCCGCGATCATCCTGCCAATTTCCTTGGCAGCGGCCACATTGCCGCCCGTTTTCGCCTTCGCCGCTACCGTCGATGCCGAAACCAGCGTTACGCCCTGCGAATCATCGATCACCTGCGCGTAAATATGGTTCAGCGAGCGATAAACATTCAGCCGCGGCCGCTCCCCCGTCCCCACCATCTTCCGGCGAATCCGCGTATGCACGCGCTGCCGAATCTCGTTTCTCTTCCTCAACGGAATCATTGATTCTCTTCCTTCCTAAAAGCGAAGTTGCCCTGCAACCTCGTTCGGTTATACTACAGCTCTTAGCTACTAGCTCTTAGCTTTTAGCTCCCGGCTCCTGGCTCCAAATCTTCCAATCTGCACTGCCTTAGCTAACAGCTAATAGCTAGCGGCTAGCAGCTATTTCGCGCCCGTCTTACCGACCTTCTTCTTCAGCTTCTCATCGGAGTAACGCACGCCCTTGTTCTTATAAGGATCGGGCTTGCGCAGCGAACGCATATCCGCCGCCACCTGGCCAACCTTCTGCCGGTCGATCCCGCTTACTGTCAGCCGCGTCTGTTTCGCATCCACCGTCGCCGTAACTCCAGTCGGCAAGGGAAACTCAATCGGGTGCGAATACCCCAGCGTGAATACCACCGTGTTCTTCCCCTTCAGTTCCGCACGATACCCAATGCCCACAATGTCCAGATCCTTTGACCAGCCCTTGGTCACACCCTCGACCGCATTCGAAATCAGCGCCCGCGTCAGGCCATGAATCGCCGCCTGCGAATCTGTCTCGCGCACCGCGTTGATGTGACCGTCCGCAGTCTCGAGCTTAATCCCCGCCGGAATCGCCTGCTCCAGCTTGCCCTTCGGGCCCTCAACCACAACCACATTCCCCTGCACCGAGTACTTCACGCCCGACGGCAGCGGTATCGGCTTTTTTCCAATCCTCGACATCTTCAGATCCTTTGCGGCTTGCGAGTCCCGGCTTCGCTTACGCTCAACCGTTCCACTGCAGCCTCGCCGGACCAAAGTCCGGCAGCCTTTAAGCTTTCAGCCGTTAGCTATTAGCCGGCTGTCGGCCAACTTCACCTCGTACCACGCCCCCCTTCGTCCGAAGAGGATGGGTATCTAACAGCTAGTAGCTAGTGGCTACCAGCTGCCTCTACCAGATTTCGCACAACACTTCGCCGCCTACGCCTTCGCGCCTTGCCTGTCGCCCGGTCATCACGCCCTTCGGCGTCGTCATAATGCTGATGCCGAGCCCGCCCTGCACCCGCCGAATCTCGTCGCGTCCAATGTAGACGCGGCATCCCGGGCGCGAAATCCGCTCTAAGTCGCGAATCGCCGCCTCGTTGTTTGCGCCATACTTCAGATAGACGCGCAGTACTGCCCGTCCCTCTTCCTCGGTCGTCTTGAAGTTCGAGATATAGCCCTCTTCTTTAAGAATGCGGGCTATCTCCGCCTTCAGCTTCGAGGCCGGAACATCCAGCTTCTGATGACGCGCCCGTATCGAATTGCGTATCCGCGTCAGAAAATCCGCTACCGGATCGGTCAAACTCATCGTTTCTCCTTCATCCCCCGTTCGCTCTGCCCATCCTGCTCGCTCGGCAGAGAACCCGCGGAAATGTCTTTTCGCCCTGACCTCGGCCTCTCAGCCTTCGGTCTTCACTGTTGTCCCGCGCATAAGCGCGGGCTCCGCCCGACCCGGCCAGCGTCTACCAACTGGACTTCACTACGCCGGGAATCTCGCCCTTCAGTGCCAGACTCCGGAAGCACAGCCGGCAAATCCCGAACTTCCTTAAGAAAGCCCGCGGCCGCCCGCATAGCTGGCAGCGGTTATGCTGCCGGCTCTTGAACTTCGGCTTCCTTGCATCCTTCACTCTTTTTGCAGTTGTCGCCATATCTTCCCTAATCCCTCGCTTACGCCGTCTGCCTGAACGGCAGCCCGAACTGCTTCAGTAACGCGCGCGCCGAGTTATCGTCCCCCGCCGTCGTCACAATCGTGATGTTCATTCCCTTCAGCTTCTCCACCTTCGAGTAATCGATCTCCGGAAAGATCAGCTGATCCCGTATGCCCAGCGTGTAATTGCCCCGTCCATCGAAGCTCTTCGTCGAAACACCCCGAAAATCGCGCACCCGAGGCAGCGCCACCGAGACCAGCCGATCGAGAAACTCGTACATCGTGTCTCCGCGCAGCGTCACCATCGCCCCAATAGGCATGTTCTCGCGCACCTTGAAAGCCGCAATGGACTTCTTGGCCCGCGTCGTTACCGGCTTCTGCCCGGCAATCGCCGCCAGGTCATTGGCCAGCGGATCGAGCATCTTCGAGTTCTGCGTCGCCTCGCCCAACCCCATGTTCACTACGATTTTTTCCAGCCGCGGCACAGCCATTGGGTTCTCAAGCCCCAGTTCCTTCTGGAGCGCGCCCTTGATTTCCTTGTGATACTTCTCTTTCAGTCTCGCTGCCATTTCCGTCTCTCTTCTCTCTGTCTCGCTCTCGGATTGGCCGTGGCCGTCTACCGTTTCGGAGGAGTAGCTCTTAGCTGCTAGCTTTTGTCCTCACCGTACTGCCTGAAAGCTACTGGCTGAAAGCTAATAGCTAATAGCTGCCTTACTTCTTCTTCGCGGCAATCGTTCCGCCGCATTTCTTACAAACCCGCACCTTCACGTCCCCCTCGAACTTATGCGCTATCCGCGTCGGCTGATTGCAGCCGGGACAAACCAGCATCACGTTCGAGCGGTGTACCGACGCCTCCTGCTCCGCAATCCCGCCCTTGGTCCGCCGCTGCGGATTCTCCTTCATGTGCTTCTTCACAATGTGCACATGCTCCACCAGCATCCGCCCGGCATCCGGAAACACACGCAGCACGCGACCCTTCTTGCCGCGGTCGCTCCCCGAGATCACCTGCACAGTATCGTTCCGCTGTATATCCAATCCCGCCATATCTGCTCTCTATCCTGTTCCCTGTTGCCTGTTCCCTGTACTTTGAAGCCTCGCTTCAAAGTACTTCAGGCGCCAGGCTCACAATCTTCAAAAACTTCTTCTCCCGCAGCTCGCGCGCCACCGGTCCGAACACGCGCGTTCCCACCGGCTCTCCGGCATCGTTGATCAGCACCGCCGCGTTGGTATCGAAACGGATGTAAGTCCCATCCCGTCGCCGCGTCTCTTTACGCGTCCGCACCACCACCGCCTTTACCACCTTGCCCTTCTTTACTTGCCCATCGGGCGAAGCTTCCTTCACTGCCGCGGTGATGATGTCGCCCAGCCCCGCCTTCGAACCGCTCGCGCCGCCCAGAGGTAAAATCATCTGCAGCTTGCGCGCGCCGGAGTTATCGGCGACCTCGAGCATCGTTCTCATCTGCACTGCCATGGCACTCTCTCCTTACTTCCGGTCGCGATCTTCAGCCGCGATCCTGAAATCCCATAACTACCGGGTTACTCCGTCGCCGCCGTTACCGCCGCCTCGGCTTCCTGCACCTGAGCCAGCGCTGAACGCCGCACGATCTCCTCGAGATTCCATCGCTTCAGCTTGCTCAGCGGACGCGTCTCGCGAATCCGCACCACATCGCCCAGCCGCGCCAGCTTCTCCTCGTCGTGCGCATAGAACTTCCTGGTCGACCGCACAATGCGCTTGTACTTCGCATGCGCCTTGCGCATCTCCACTTCCACCACGATGGTCTTCTGCATCTTTGTCGAGACCACCTGTCCCACCTTCTCGTTGCGCCGTGATCCCTTCACGGCCGTCGTCCCGGCCGTCTTGCTTCCCGCTATGTTCCCTGCCGTTGCGTTCATCTCTTAACCCTTCTTCACACTCGTGGACCGTGACGCCTTCTTCTTATTTGCCGATGGCTTTGCTGTCGATTTCCGTGCCGTCGGAATCCTGCCGCCTGACTTACGCGCGATTGCTTTCTTCGCAACCTTCTTCTTCGCCGATTTAGCAGTCTTCTTCCTTGCGTGCTTCGCCGGTGCGCTTGCCGCCTCACTCTCCGCCTCCGCATGGTGCTTCGGCGCCACTACCGTGTGAATCCCCAGCTCGCGCTCCCGCTCGATCGTGTTAATCCGCGCCACGTCCTTCTTCAGCTCCCGCAGCTTCTTCACGCCTTCGGTCTGTCCGAGCTTCATCTGAAAGCGCAGCCGGAACAATGCTTCCGCCGCTTTCCGCCCTTCGAGCGCCAGCTCGTCGTCGCTCAGGTTCCGAATCTTCTCTACTTCCATCTCTTCTCTTCTCTCCGGCCGAACCCAGATCCACGGCCCAACCTGTGTCTCAAATTCCGATAACTTCCCGATCCCCGCCAATTACTTCGCCGCTACCGTGACTTTCGCGTCGTGGCGCTGTACGAACTTCGTCTTCAGCGGCAGCTTGTGCGCCGCCAGACGCATCGCTTCCTTCGCCATCTCCACCGTCACGCCTTCCATCTCGAACAGCAATCGCCCCGGCCGAACCACCGCGACCCAGTGATCGGGCGCGCCCTTGCCTTTCCCCATACGAGTTTCGGCCGGCTTCTTCGTTACCGGCTTGTCCGGAAACAAACGCAGCCATATCTTCCCGCCGCGCTTGATAAAACGTGTCATCGCCACGCGGCTGGCTTCGATCTGCCTATCGGTGATGTAACCGCACTCCATCACCTTCAGCCCGAAGTCGCCGAACGACAGCTCGCTCCCGCGCCACGCCTTGCCGCGCATGCGCCCGCGCTGCTGTTTGCGATACTTCACTTTCTTTGGCATCAACATATCGGATTCCTATTCCCGGTTCCCTATTGCCTATTCCCTCTTCCGTGTTCCCTAGAACACGGAAGTCCCCACCGCCGCCTGCGGCTCCCGCCGCTTCTGCTGGTAAATGTCTCCGCGATAAATCCACGTCTTCACGCCAATAATGCCGTAGGTGGTGTGCGCCTCGGCAAACCCGTAATCGATGTCAGCCCTGAGCGTGTGCAGCGGCAACCGTCCCTGCAGATACCACTCCGAACGCGCAATCTCATTCCCGTTCAGCCGGCCACTCACCCGCACCTTAATTCCCTTGCAGCCAAAACGCAGTGCCGAATCCACAGCCTTGCGCATCGCCCGCCGGAAACCCACCCGCTTTTCCAGCTGCAGCGCAATATTCTCCGCCACCAGCTGCGCGTCCAGCTCCGGCTTGTTCACCTCAAGTATGTCGATGAATACATCGCGGTTGGTCCGCTTTTGTAACTCGCCCTTCAGCTTCTCGATCTCCGCGCCCTTGCGCCCGATCACAATGCCCGGCCGCGCGGTGCGAATCATCAGCCGCAGCTTGTTCCCCGGCCGTTCCACTTCGACCGAGCTCACGCCCGCCGCCTTCAGCTTCTCCTTTAGCTCCCGCTTCAGGTGAACGTCCTCGATCAGCAGCCGGCTGTAATCTTTCCCCGCAAACCAGCGCGAGTGCCACGGCTTGTTAATGCCGACCCGGAATCCATAAGGATGGACTTTCTGTCCCATAATTTCTTAACCCTCTCTACTCTGCCTTCTTGCTCGCCTTTAGCTGCCGTTCGCTCGCTCCTGGCCACTGGCCGTTTGCTCGCCTTTCGCTGCTCTTATCTACTTCCTTTTCGCGGACTTCTTCGCCGCGGCTTTCTTCGCCGGCTTGTGTGCAGCCGCCTTCTTTGGCGCCGCCTTCTTAGCCGGAGCTTTCTTCGCTGCCGATTTCTTTCCCGCCGTCTTACCCGCCGTCTGCTTCACCGGCTGCTCCGCGGTCTCCCCTTCCACCCGATGCACCAGCCCGCTCGCCTGATCCCGCTCCGCAACCGCAATCGCTATGTGCGACAGCCGCCGCTGATACCGGTACGCCCTGCCCATCGGAGCCGGCCGGATCCGCTTCATCCGCGGCCCGTCATTCGCCACCGCCGACTTCACGTACAGGTTGTCCAGATCCACATCGAGTCCCTGTTCCTGGCTCAGATGGTTCGCATTCTGCAACGCCGAGCGCAGCACCTTCTCCACCAGCGGCGCAACCGACTTCTTCGCGAACGCCACCGTGTTCAGCGCTTCTTCGACGCCCCGGCCCTTGATCATGTCCAGCACCAGCCGCGCCTTCTGCGGCGATACCCGCTGGAATCGCGCCTCAGCCCGGAACTCCCGTGTCTCTGTCTGCATTCCCTTACTCCAACCTTCCCAACTCGCGCGGCTCCCATACCAGCTTGCCGTTTCTCGCTAACCTTTTCTCGCTAATCGTTTTCCGCCAAAAGCTTTTCGCTCGCACTCGCTTCTCGCTCGCTTTTGGCCGCCTTATTTAGGCTTCGCCGTCGTCTCCGCCGCCTTCATCGAGTGACCCTTGAAGGTCCGCGTCGCAGAGAACTCGCCCAGCTTGTGTCCTACCATGTTTTCCGTCACATACACCGGAATAAACTTCTTGCCGTTGTGAACCGCAATCGTGTGCCCAATCATCTCCGGATGGATCGTCGACCGCCGCGACCACGTCCGCACCACCTTCTTATCGTTCGCGCGGTTCATCGTCTCGATCTTCACCATCAGGTGTACATCCACAAACGCGCCCTTCTTCGTCGACCTTGCCATTAGAAAATCCTCTTCGCTTCTCGCTAACTACTTTTCGCTGATCGTTTCCAGCTTCTTGGCTCGCTCCAGGCTCGCTTTCTGCTCGCCTTTCGCTAAATGCTTTTCGCTAATCGCCTCTGGCTAATCACTGCTAATCGCTTCACCAACTGACTGCTTTTTAGCTGACCGGCTCTTAGCTAAATCACTTGCTCCTGCTGCCGGCCACCCTACTTGCTGCGTCTCGAAACAATAAACGCATCCGTCCGCTTGTTATTCCTCGTCTTGTAACCCCGCGTCGGCTGTCCCCACGGTGTCACCGGATGACGTCCGCCGGAGGTCTTACCCTCGCCACCGCCATGCGGATGGTCCACTGGATTCATGGTTACGCCGCGATTGGTCGGCCGAATTCCCTTCCACCGATTACGCCCCGCCTTGCCGATCGAAACATTCTCGTGGTCGGTATTTCCCACTTGCCCGACCGTCGCCATGCAATCGACCAGCACCCGCCGCGTCTCCCCGGATGGCAGCTTCAGCAGCGCGTAATCGCCTTCCTTCGCCACAAGCTGTGCCTGGGCTCCTGCCGACCGCGCCATCTGCGCGCCCTTGCCAGGCCGCAGCTCAACGTTGTGCACCGTCGTGCCTGCCGGAATATTCTTGAGCGGCAGCGCATTGCCCACCAGAATGTCCGCCTCCGGTCCGCTCATCACCTTCTGACCCACCTTCAGCCCCACAGGCTGCAGGATGTACCGCTTCTCCCCATCCGCATAACTGATCAGCGCAATCCGCGACGAACGCCCCGGATCGTATTCAATCGTAGCCACCGTTCCCGGCACGCCATACTTCTCGCGCTTGAAATCGATCAGCCGCAGCTTCTGCTTATGCCCGCCGCCATGATGACGTATCGTCAGGTCGCCCGAGTTACGCCGACCGCCCGTCCGCAGCTTATTCGTCACCAGTGGCTTGTACGGCTTATCCGTCGTGATCTCGTCCCGCACCAGCGTCGTTTGAAACCGCAGCGTCGGTGTAATCGGTCTGTATGTCTTAATCGGCATTGTTATTCTTCTCTCTGCCCACCGGCTAACTCCGCCGGTTCCCATCTTGCTTATCTATTGCCTGTACCCTGTACCCTGTAACCTGCACCCTGTCTTTAGAGGTTATTCACATAATCCGGCATCTTCTCGCCCGCCTTCAGCCGAACGTACGCCTTCTTCCAGTCAGGACGATAACCCGCGAACTTACCCCGCCGCCGTTCCTTGCCCACCATGTTCGCTGTCCGAACCGCGCGCACCTTTACCTTGAACAGCGCTTCCACAGCCTGCTTCACCTGCGTCTTTGAAGCGTTGGCGGCTACCTCGAACACCAGGGTACCCTCGGTTTCCTTCGCCGCAAGAGCCTTCTCGGTGATCATCGCCCGCTTGATTACCGTATAAGTCGTTGCCGCCATCAGGCCACCTCCGCCTTCCTGCGCGTCGCAGCCGTTTTCTTCAGCGAGTCCTGCAGCTTTTCCAGCGCCGGCCGCGAAAAAATCACCCGCTCCGCACGGAGCAGATCGTACGGATGCACCTCGCTGTTCAACATCAAATCCACGCCCGCAAGATTCCGCGTGCCCTTCTGCAGATTCGGTCCAAGACTCGCACCGCTCTCAACCAGCAACGCTGTCCGCTTCGCCTCGAGCTTATTCAGGGCCGCCCGATACAACTTCGACTTCGGCTCCTCCGCCTCCAGCGACTCAACCACCGTCAGCTTCCCATCGGCAAACTTCACCGCCAGCGCCGAACGCAGCGCACCCAGCAGTTTCTTGCGCGGAAACGCATATTCATGCGAGTGCGGAACCGGCCCGTGTACCGTACCGCCATGCCGCCACAGCGGCGAACGGATCGAACCGATCCGCGCGCGCCCCGTGCCCTTCTGCTTCCAGAGTTTCTTGCCCGACCCCGAGACCAGCTTCCGATTCTTCGTCGCAGCCGTGCCCTGGCGCAGCGCCGCGCGATAATGCTTCACCGCTTCCCACAGCAGCGCCTCGTTCACCTGCCCGAAGACCTCATCGGCCAGCTCAAATGAGCCAACCTTCGCGCCTCCGAGATCCACCACGTCAATATTCGCCATCTTCGTCTCTTTCGACCCAGCTCTTAGCTACTAGCTATTAGCCATTAGTCAGATTCCGGCTAACTCAAACTCGGATTGCAGCACAGTAGCTAATAGCTAAAAGCTAGCAGCTAGCGGCTACCTTACTTCTTCTTACCCGCCGCCTTCTTCGAAGCCTTCAGCGGATCCACCGTCCCGGCGCCCGCAAATCCACGGCGCTCCCTCGGCGGAGCCTTCGCCTTCGTAATCAGCACATATCCATCCCGCGGCCCCGGCACCGCGCCCTCGACCATAATCAGGTTCTCGTCGAGATCGATCCCGCGTATCCGCAGATTCCGTACCGTAACTTTGTCCACGCCCATGTGCCCAGGCATTCTCTGTCCGGGAAACACGCGCGAAGGAAACGACGACGCCCCAATCGAGCCCTGCACCTGGAACATATGTCCGTGCGACTTGGGACCGCCGCCAAAATGATGCCGCCGCACTACCCCCGCAAATCCGCGGCCCTTGCTCGTTCCCTGCACATCCACGTACTTCTCGTCCGAAAAGATATCCACCAACACGCGATCCCCGGCCTTCACTCCATCGGTTCCGGCCTCTTCCCCGGCCCCTGCCTTCGCCGCTTCAATCCCAACTTCTTTCTGTAACCGTACCGGTGCCACATTTGTCTTCGCAAAATGTCCGGCTTGCGGCTTGGTTACCTTGGACGCCTTCACAAACTCCACCAGCCCAATCTGCGCCGCATCGTACCCATCCTTCGTCGCGGTCTTCAGCTGCGTCACCACGCACGGCCCCGCCTGCAACACGGTGATCGGATGTACCTCGCCCTTCTCATCGAAGACCTGCGTCATCCCGACCTTTTTCCCCAAAATTCCGTTAACTGGCATATCTTCCTCTCCTCATCATGCGGAGCCATATGCGCCGCACTGCCGGAATTACCTTAGGTTCTCAATGACCCGTCCTCAGTTGCCAAATTCCCGTGTTGACTGGGGACTGACAACCTGCAACTGACGACTCACTTCTCAAACGCCTTTATCTCCACATCCACGCCCGCCGGCAGATCCAGCTTCATCAGCGCATCCACCGTCTGCTGCGTCGGCTCCAAAATGTCGATCAGCCGCTTGTGCGTGCGAATCTCAAATTCCTCGCGTGACTTCTTGTCCACATGCGGCGACCGCAGCACGCAGTACTTGTTCTTCACAGTGGGGAGCGGAATCGGCCCCGCCACCTGTGCCCCCGTCCGTTTCGCCGTATCGACAATCTCTCCCGTCGATGTGTCGAGCACCCGGTAGTCGTAAGCCTTCAGCCGAATTCGTATTCTCTGTCCAACCATCTCATTTTCTTTCCGCCGTCAACGGAGGCTGGCATGTCGCCGCCTCCGCTAACTTGCTAACTCGCTGCCCGCTTCTTAGCTGACCGCCTCTCAGCTGCCCGCTTCTCCAGCTAAGCAATAATTTCCGAGATGGTGCCCGCGCCCACCGTCCTGCCGCCTTCGCGGATCGCGAACCGCAACCCCTTCTCCATGGCCACCGGCGTGATCAGTTCGATCTCCAGCGACACGTTGTCTCCCGGCATCACCATCTCCGTGCCCGCCGGCAACTTCGCTACGCCGGTCACATCCGTGGTCCGGAAGTAGAACTGCGGACGATACCCGTTGAAGAATGGCGTGTGGCGTCCACCCTCGTCCTTCGACAGAACGTAGATCTCGGCCTTGAACTTCGTGTGCGGCGTAATCGATCCGGTCTTCGCCAGAACCATCCCGCGCTCCACATCCTCTTTCGCGATGCCGCGCAGCAGCAATCCGGCATTGTCTCCGGCCATGCCCTCGTCCAGCTGCTTCTTGAACATCTCGACGCCCGTCACCACCGTCTTGCGCGTGTCGCGGAAGCCCACAATCTCCACTTCCTCGCCCACCTTCACCTTGCCGCGCTCGATCCTGCCCGTCACCACCGTGCCGCGCCCCGAGATCGAGAAGATGTCCTCAATCGGCATCAGGAACGGCTGCTCGATGGCGCGCTTCGGCAGCGGCACCTGCTTGTCCACCGCTTCCATCAGCTCGTCGATCTTCGCTTCCCACTGCGCTTCTCCGTTCAGTGCCCCCAGCGCAGACCCGCGAATGACCGCGACGTCATCGCCCGGGAACTGGTACTTCGACAACAGCTCCCGCACCTCCATCTCCACCAGGTCGGTCAGCTCCGGGTCCTCGACCGCGTCGCACTTGTTGAGGAACACCAGCACGTACGGCACGCCCACCTGGCGCGCCAGCAGCACGTGCTCCTTGGTCTGCGGCATCGGCCCATCGGTTGCCGCCACCACCAGGATCGCGCCGTCCATCTGCGCCGCCCCTGTGATCATGTTCTTGATGTAATCGGCGTGGCCCGGACAATCCACGTGCGCGTAGTGCCGGTTCGCCGTCTCGTATTCCACGTGCGCCGTCGCGATCGTGATGCCGCGCTCCCTTTCCTCAGGCGCGTTGTCGATCGAATCGAACGAGCGAAACGTATTCTTCGGATTGTGCTTCTGCAGCACCTTCGTGATCGCCGCCGTCAGCGTCGTCTTGCCGTGATCGATGTGGCCGATTGTCCCCACGTTCACGTGCGGCTTCGACCGGTCAAATTTTTCCTTCGCCATAAAAGTCCTGTTTCCCTTTCGTAGCTTGTACTACTTGTTTCTCAACGGAGCGCCGGCTGTCCGGCTCCAGCCCCAAAACTTGTCCAGTCAATCCGTTACTTCCCCTGATTCCGCCCGATGATCTCTTCCGATATCATTCGCGGAGCCTCTTCGTAACGCGCAAACTGCATGCTGTACGAAGCCCGCCCCTGCGTCGATGAACGGATGTCGTTCACATATCCGAACATCTCTTTGAGCGGCACCATCGCCTTAATCACCTGCGATCCGCCCACGTGTTCCATCCCCTCAATGCGGCCCCGCCGCGAGTTGATGTCCCCGATGATCGTGCCCATGTGCTCTTCCGGTACCGTCACTTCCACAGCCATCACCGGCTCCAGCAGCACCGGCGAAGCCTTCCGCGCCGCCTCTTTGAATGCCAGCGATCCGGCAATCTTAAAGGCCATTTCGTTCGAGTCGACCTCGTGATAGCTTCCGTCGTACAGGATCGCCTTGAAGTCCACCACTTCGTAACCGGCCAGAATCCCGCCCAGCGCCGCCTCGCGAATGCCATGCTCAATCGGCTTGATGTACTCTTTCGGAACCGTGCCACCACGAATTTCGTTGATGAACTCAACGCCCTTGCCCGTCTCGTTCGGCTCCAGGCGAATCTTCGCGTGTCCGTAGTTCCCCGAGCCGCCCGTCTGCCGAATGTACTTCCCTTCGGCCTCTGAGTGCTTGCGGATCGTCTCGCGGAACGCGACCTTCGGCTCCCCTACATTGGCCTCGACCTTGTGCTCGCGCTTCATGCGATCCACAAGAATCTCCAAATGCAGCTCGCCCATCCCGCTGATGATCGTCTGTCCGGAGTCAACATCCGTCCGCACTTTAAACGTCGGATCTTCCTCGGCCAGCCGCTGCAGCGCCACACCCATCTTTTCCTGATCGGTCTTCGTCTTCGGTTCCACCGCCACCGAAATCACCGGCTCCGGAAAATCAATCGCGCTCAGTGCAATCGCATGGTGCGGATCGCACAGCGTATCGCCCGTCTTGATCTCCTTCAGTCCAACGCAGGCGCAGATATCACCGGCGTATATCTCGGTGATCTCCTCACGCTTGTTGGCGTGCATCTTCACCAGCCGCCCCACGCGCTCCGTCCGCCCCGACCGCGGATTCAGCACCGTATCCCCGGTCTTCAGCGATCCCGAGTACAGCCGGATGAACCCCAGCTTCCCGTACTGATCGTTGATCAGCTTGAACGCCAGCGCCGAAAACGGCTCATCGTCCTTCGCCTCGCGCTTCAGCACCACACCCGCGTGATGTGGATCGATCCCCTCGATCGGCGGAACGTCCAGCGGGCTCGGCAGAAAATCCACCACCGCGTCCAGCAGCGTCTGCACGCCCTTGTTCTTGAACGCCGATCCGCACAGCACCGGGAAAACCTTCATCTCGATCGTCGCCCGCCGCAACGCGCTCTTCAACTCTGCGGCCGTCGGCGTCTCGCCTTCGAGGAACTTGTGCAGCATCTCGTCGTCGTTTTCCGCGACCGTCTCGATCAGCTGCATCCGGAAAGCTTCCGCCTTCTTCTTCAAATCGACCGGAACCTCTTCGGTCGAATACTCGGCGCCCATCGTCTCATCGTGCCAGAGGATCGCCTTCATCTCGATCAGGTCCACAACACCCTTGAACTTCGCCTCGGCCCCGATCGGAATCTGCGTCGCCACCGGCCGCGCGCCCAGCCGCTTCCGGATCGTCTCGATCACGTGCTCGAAGTCCGCGCCCGCCTTATCCATCTTGTTCACGAAGCAAATGCGCGGGACCTTGTACTTGTCGCCCTGCCGCCACACCGTCTCCGTCTGCGGCTGCACGCCGCTCACGGAATCGAACAACGCCACCGCGCCGTCCAGCACCCGCAGCGAACGCTCCACCTCGGCCGTGAAATCCACGTGCCCAGGCGTATCGATAATATTGATCCGAATATCCTTCCAGGTGCAGGTCGTCGCCGCAGACGTGATCGTGATCCCACGCTCCTGCTCCTGCTCCATGTAATCCATCGTCGCCGTGCCTTCATGCACCTCGCCAATACGATGGGTGATCCCCGTGTAATAAAGGATGCGCTCCGTCGTCGTCGTCTTTCCGGCGTCGATGTGCGCCATGATTCCGATGTTCCGGCAACGATTCAGCGGTACTTGTCGCGGCACAATACTCTCTCAATCTTTCGCCGGCTCCATTCCAGAACCGGCGGTCGTTTCTTGCTGCCTATTCGGTTTCGGGTTTCTATTCCCTACTCCCCGTTCCCTAATCCCTAGTAAGAAGCGATCTTCGATCGCTTCTTACCACCTGTAATGCGCAAACGCCTTATTCGCCTCGGCCATCCGATGCACATCTTCCTTCTTCTTCATCGCCGCGCCGCGCCCATTCGCCGCATCCAGCAGCTCGTTCGTCAGCTTGTCGATCATGCCCTTCTCGCCACGCGCCCGGCCGTAACTCACCAGCCACCGGATCGCCAGCGACGTACGCCGCTCCGGATTCACTTCCACCGGAACCTGATAGTTCGCGCCACCCACACGCCGCGTCTTCACCTCAAGCAGCGGCTTGCAGTTCTCCACCGCCTTCTTGAAAAGCGTCAGCGCCTCGGCCCCGCCCTTCTGCTCCAGGTTCGTCATCGCGGTATAAAAAATCCCCTGCGCCGTCGACTTCTTCCCGTCCCACATCATCGAGTCGATGAACTTGGTCACCAGCGTCGAACTGTAAACCGGATCCGCCGCCACTTCCCGCTTCGCGATATGTCCTTTTCTCGGCATGCTCTCTCTGTCCTTCAATCTCTGCCGCTCATCCATCCCCGGCCGCGTTGTTCATGAACGCTGATCGCTGAACGCTGAACGCTTACTTTTTCGCGGCTCCGCCCTTGGCCCGCTTCGTCCCATACTTCGAACGTCCCTGGTTCCGACCAGCAACGCCAACGCTGTCCAGCGTTCCGCGCACCACGTGGTACCGCACCCCAGGCAAATCCTTCACACGTCCCCCGCGGATCAGCACAATCGAGTGCTCCTGCAGATTGTGACCAATCCCAGGAATATAAGTAGTTACCTCAATCCCATTCGTCAGCCGCACACGAGCCACCTTCCGCAGTGCGGAGTTCGGCTTCTTCGGCGTCTGCGTATAAACGCGCGTGCACACCCCGCGCCGCTGCGGCGATCCCTGCAGCGCCGGCGACGCCGTCTTGTACCGTGGCGCCGTCCGCCCTTTTTTCACCAGCTGATTGAATGTCGGCAAACCAAACTCCTTCTTCCTTCAACCATCAAAACCCGTCCAAACTCAAGCGCGGCAAACAAACCGGCCCGCTTCGTTCGCGTCGCCAATCCGTCTCAACCGGATTCGGCACGCGCTGCGATTCCCAAAAAGCCACACGGGGCTCCTCAGGATAGCCGCACGAAGTCCCGATCTGCTTCGCGTCCGCTCTTCTTCCCTGCTCGACGAGAACCTGCGACGGTGACCGAGCGTGCCTTTTAGCCCTCGCGCTCTCTGAGGGCCCCTGGAACAGCCGATTCCGTTTCGAAGTTCCGGCCCGCATAGCCTGCCAAGGGTGGCAGGTGTCGCGAAGCCCGTTGCGATCCAGCTGCGATCAAAACCTCAATCCGGCGTCCGTGAAAACTTCAGCCGTCTCCGGCTCCCACGTCCGCCCTGTCACGCTCCTCCGCCCCGCTTTATACAGACGAAACAGCCATTGACAGACAGCTTTTTGAGAATAGCACAATTCGCCTGGCCGTCAAAGTTGTGCTATCGCTCGGTGGTGGGCCAAATGATTTCCACAGGCCGCTCATGCGGTCTTAAGCAGCCCGTGGAGAATCGACCGGTTGTCGAGAAGTGAAACGAGTTCGCTCACGTCCCACACATGGCTGCTCAATCCAGCTTCCATCGCTGGCGTGACCCGCAGCGTCTGATGCACGCGGCAGTAGTTGTAATACATGAAGTAGATCGCCAGCATGTGCTCATGGTTGGCAAGCTTCTTAGAAAAACCCGAAGTCAAGCGGGTGAACCGCCTCATACTCATTCGCATCGTGAGGTTCTGTCGCTCCACATAGCTGGTAGAGATGTGTTTAGGATCGGGTCGCCCAACGATCACCTTCGTGTCGATACCGATCACTTCGCCGGGGCTATAGCGTGTGTCAGGATTCACAGGATTCCCGTACAGCTTTATCAGCATCGCGTAATCGACATCCGCCCCAAACGCATTCTCAACGGCGTCCACGTAGACGTGGTGCCCGTCAGTGGTCAACTGGATGCGGTTCGACACACGCGACGCTACGTCCTCCAGGAAAGCTTTGGCCCAGTCAGCTCCGCGCTGGCCTACGAGGTACGAGACGATCAGCTTTGAATCGGCATCAAGGGCAGTCCAGGTCCATACATCGCCCCATCCGGCGGCCATCTTTTCCTCTGATACATTTTTTTGCTTGGCCCCCACAAAACTCCAGCATTCGTCGGCCTGAATTCTCTTCGTCTTCACGTTGCGAACGTGCTCGTCGTGGTAAATGGAGCACTGTTCTCCGAGATCAGCAAGAAGCGCCAGGACTGTTCCCTTCGCAACTCCCGTCATGCGGCAAGTGGAGCGAATGCTATTCCCCTCTATCAACGCCATGACGATCTGCGAACGCTGATGATTCGTTAAGCGGCTCATGGAGACCATTATGCGTGAGCGCTTACGCAGTGTCAAACAGAAAAGTTCATGGAACCGTGAAAGTTCATTTTGCCCCATTTCGCCGGAACTTCGCCCGTAGGCGGGCGCAGAGATGAAGATTGGCGCTTGACCGGGGAAGGATTGGAGGTTTACTCTCTATAGAGTTAAGAGGATCGGGGAAGCAGCAGTAACTTTTCTCAGGGGCTACACGCTGCTCCCCGATTCGGGAGGGAGGAGATGCATTTGATAGTGACCACACCCTGACGGGTGAGGGGGCGAGGTGACTCGCCCCTAATGCTCCCCTCTTGTGTCTTCATTACACCATATCACCAGACAGGAGTCAATGGATGGATCAGGGAATCACCAAAGTTATCAAGCAGTTGCGGGAGAAGCGGCAGGACTTTCTCAATAAGGCCAAGAAGATTGAAGAGACAATCGCCTCACTCACGGAAGTCTTTGCCGGGGAGGCCGAATCTGCTAGCGGTACGGCAGTAATTTCTTCTTCTCCGGTCCCGATTGCGCCCAGGGAGTACGCTGGCATGCTCATTGGGGAGGCTGCTGTGAAGTTCCTTCGCAAAGCTGGTTCGCCGCAGAAGACAAGGGTGATCGCCGACGCGCTGGAGGCTGGTGGGCTTAAGTCCGCCGATATGTATCGCGCTGTCTACAACGCACTCGACACCGGCGATGCCGCTGAGCAGGATGAAGAAAAACGCTGGAGGCTTAAGGAGTGGCCGCAAGGATAACCAATGGCAAAATCAACGTTCGACGAAGGTAAACCAAAAACCGCAAAAGCGGAAGTGCTCAGGCGCGAGAGGATTGTCATGGCGGAAATGGACAAGCTGCTCGCGCTCACCGATGAGGATGAGTTCTCTAACACAGTGGAGACTGTCTATGGGATCAAGCGCGGCTCGCCGCAGCACGAGGGACTTCTTGCGATCTGGCGGGAGACTTCAGCTTCGCGGTAACAGCTTTAGTGACCACGGACATCAGCTGTGCTGTCTTCTCATTTTTCTCCGCTTCACTAAAACCTAAGTCGGTCATGTGCTGTTCGAGAAGTTGAGCGATTTTTCTCAATCCCGCCTCCCGCTTTAGCTTCACCGAATCAGGTGAAGTTTTTCCGGCCCATCTAGCTTGCGCCGCGCGTGACGCCGATGCCCTCCTAGCCTCGGGAGTCATCTTCGCAGCTCTGCGCCTCCCGCCTATTTTCCCGCCTATACTTCCCATCTCTGCCATGATGCGTTTCCGATCTGTGCCCGACAATGGTCCCAGGGTGGAACCCGTTGCGGTTTCGGCAACCCTTAGGGCAGTTTGAGCAAAATCTGATTTGCGTAAGCGCTTAGGCATATACCTATTGTGCTTTACGCGGTGCGCAAAATGCAACCCTCCCGGTACCTACTGTGGAAATCACCTGACCCATCACCTATCGCTCTTTTGATTTCGCGGAATATGGCTGCTAACAACAGGGGTTGCGAATATTACCCATTTTCGTTGTACCCGAATTCAATTGTGGAGAGCTGAGTTGCCAGTGCTCCGCTGAATTTCACCCCTGAGGCATCCCCGCCAAGTAGACAAGTCCGCCCGTCCCAACGACAGGTTGTGCCGACTGTAAAATAGCCTCACCGGGCGATCACCCACTTCTGGTCTGTCAGTCTTACGGGTGGTATTCGCAAGCCGGGCGGTGAGCAGACCGCTCTCTTCAAATCGATGGATAAAAACAGTTGAAAGTCTTAAGAATCCTCTGGGCGGCCGTGGCAGTCTCGGCGCTTTTTCTTGCCTCTGGTTCGCGCGTTGAGGCTCAACAGAGCCTCACCGGCGATCAGGTCAAGGCCAAATTTGAAGCCGATAATCCCACCCTGCAGGCCGACGAGTCCAATGTCCAGGAGATGAAGGCCGAAGAGATCACTGCATATTTGCGGCCTAACCCGCAGTTCACGTTCTCTCAGGACGGCACACAAATCGCGGCCAACGAACTTCCGGAAGAGCTCCCGCAAGCGCCTGGAGCGCCACCTTCGGCTGCCTCCGCACCCGCTCCTTTAACTCTGGCGCAGGTGCTGGATGTCGCGCGGGCAAAGAATCCGTCGCTGCTGTCCGCCGAGCAGCACGTCGACGCCACCAAAGCAGCGGAAATCACAGCTGGCCTACGGCAGAACCCCAGCTTCACCGTTTCTGGCGCCGACATCACTTTGCCTGCCAGCAACCCGGCCAGCCCCTACTCCTACTCGGCCAATGTCACCCGCCTGTTTGAGCGCGGGCAAAAGCGCCGCTGGCGCCTCGACTCCGCGCGGGCCACTACTGACGTAACCCGCAGCCAGTATAACGATCAGGTGCGCCAAACCGTGCTGCAGATCAAGAACGCTTTCACCAATATGCTCATCGCCAAAGAGGCGCTGCGCATCGCGCAGGATAACCTCGAGAGCTACAACAAAACTGTTGACCTGAGCCGGGTACGCTTCAATGCCGGCGACATCAGCAAGACCGACTTCGAGCGCATCGATCTGCAACTCGCCGAATTTGAATCCGATTACGACAACGCAAAGCTCGACCTCATCCAGGCCAGCGATTCCCTGCAGCTGCTCATGGGAGTGGAAAAACCCACTCCGGCCTTCGACATCACCGGCAATACAATTCCGCCCGATCTGAGCACCAGGCTCGAGCAGGTTGAGCAGGAGGCGCTGGCTGCGCGCCCCGATTACCTCGCCGCCCGCCAATCTGTAACCGTGGCGGATGCAAATGTGAAGCTCGCCGATGCCCAGGGCACCACCGATCCCACCATTGGCGGCGAGTACGAGCGCACCGCGAGCTACAACAGCGCCGGTTTTCAAATTTCCATTCCCCTGCGCATCTTCGACCGCAATCAGGGCGAAAAGGAGCGAACTCGGTTTGAGGCGCAGTCTTCCCGCTTTGCTGAAATCGCAGCGCGCAATCAGGTCTTCAACGATGTGGATCAGGCTTGGGCCGCTTACGATGCCGCGATCGACCTCGCCAAACGCTACAACAGCCACTACACCGACGAGGCCCAGCGCGTGCGCGACAACATCGAATTCAGCTATCGCAACGGCGGCTCCACGCTGCTCGACTATCTCGATGCGCTGCGCGACTACCGCCAGGTGAATCTCGACGCGCTTACTGCCAATCAGCAGGTCTGGCTCAGCCTTCACCAGCTCAGCTTCGCCGCTGCTACGGAGATCGTCCCATGAAACGGCACAAGCTCTCCTCATTCTCTCTTCTTTTAGCCGCCGCGCCCGTTCTGCTCATTGCCACAGCGTGCAATCATGACGAAGCTCCGCCGCCAACGGCCACACCGAAGGAGCAGGTGGTCGAAACCGTCACCGTCCACCCTCAGCCCGTCGCAAGCCAGATGGTTCTCGCCGCGCGCATTCAGGCCAACCCTACTGACATGGTGCACATTTATCCGCTCATCAGCGGCCGCGTGCTCTCGCTCAGAATTCTTCCCGGGCAGGAAGTCCGCAAGGGACAAAGCATCGGCACCCTGCAGAGCAGCGACGCCGCCCAGGCCCGCTCCGATTTTGAGAAAGCAAGAATTGAAGCTGCCCGCGCCGATCTGCAGCTCAACCGCGCCAAAGAATTGTTGCAGCATGAGGTCCTGGCCCAGAAGGACTATGACGACCTGAAGGCACTCGACGACTCCGACCACTCCGAACTGGAGCGCGCCCGCCAGGCGCTACACCTGCTGGGCTTCAGCGAAAACGACACTTCCGACGTCGTCCCCATCCTCGCGCCTATCTCCGGCGTGGTCCTCGACGTCGGGACCGGTCCCGGCGAACTGCAGCGTTCCCTCGACAACGCCACAGCCATCGCCACCATCGCCAACATCGACTCCATCTGGGTGGTGGGCGACATCTTTCCCCGCGATGTGGGATCGATTCACGCCGGGGAACCGACGGACATCACCGTCAATGGCTATCCGGGGCTCACCCTCCATGGTCCCATCGACAACATCTCCGACGCCGTCGATCCGGTGTCCCTCACGCTGAAGGTCCGCGTCGTGCTCCCTAATCCTGGCCATCGGCTCAAGCCGCAAATGTACGCGAACATGGCGGTCACCGGCCGCCAGCGAAACGTCATCGTCGTCCCCGCGACCGCCGTCATCCAGAACGGACGCGAAGTCTTCGTTTTCGTCGAGACAGCGCCCGGCAAATACGAACGCCGCGCCGTCACCCTGGGCCAAACCCACGCCGACACCGACGAGATCGCTCACGGCCTGAATGACGGAGACCAGGTCGTCAGCAGCGGAGCAGAGCTTCTGCGCGCGCAAGAGGCGCAGTAACCATGCAGTCTCTCATCCGCGTCCTGCTCCGCTACCGTAACGTGGTCCTCATCGTTTTTCTCGCGATGCTCGGCATCGGCGCCTACGCCTTTCTGCAACTCGACATCGAAGCTTACCCCGACCCCTCGCCGCCCATGGTCGAGTTCATCACCCAGAATCCCTCCTGGTCTGCGGAAGAGATGGAACAGCAGGTCACCATCCCGATGGAGACCGGCCTGTACGGCACCCCGGAACTCGACCAGATCCGCTCCATCAGCATCTTCGGCCTCAGCGACGTGAAGATGTATTTCACCTTCGACAGCGATTACTTCATCGATCGCCAGGAGGCTCTCAATCGCCTGCAGCAAGTCAGCCTCCCGAACAACCTGCAGCCGCAGCTCTCGCCGGAATCCCCGGTTGGCGAAATCTACCGATATCAGCTCACCGGTCCAGGCTACTCGCTCAATGAACTGAAAGCCACTCAGGACTGGCTTCTCCTGCGCGAGATCAAACAAGTCCCAGGCATCATCGACGTCGCCACCTTCGGTGGAACTACCCGCCAGTATCAGGCCGAAATCGATCCCAATAAGTTGCTCACCTACGGCATCACCATGACCCAGGTGGTGAACTCCATCACCAGCAGCAACGCCAACGCCGGCGGCAACTACCTCACTATCGGCAGCCAGAGCGTCAACGTTCGTGGCATCGGTCTGCTGCATTCGCTCGACGACATGCGCAACATCGTCGTTGCCGAGCACAACGGCGTCCCCGTCCTGCTGCGCGATGTCTCCGATGTCCGCGAAGGCCATCAGCCCCGCCTCGGCAAAGTCGGCCGCAGCGACTTCGACCATCATGACGATCCGGACATCGTTCAGGCCATCGTGCTTCTGCAAAAAGGCGCAAAATCCCTCCCCGCGCTCGCTGCTCTGCGCGAAAAAATCGACCGCCTCAATCACGGCAATCTCCTGCCGCCGGGCATGCACATCAGCACCATCTACGACCGCACCCATCTCATCAACATCACCACGTCCACCGTGCGTCACATCGTGATCCTGGGTTTGACTCTTGTCACGCTGGTGCTGCTCAGCATGCTGGGCGACTGGCGCATCACGCTCATCGCCGCCATCACCATCCCCTTTGCGGTGCTCTTCGCATTCAGCCTGATGGTGCTGACCAATCAGTCCGCGAACCTGATTTCCATTGGCGCGATCGACTTCGGCATCCTCGTCGACGCGTCCATCGTGGTCCTTGAAAGCGTTTACCGCAAAGTCACCCGGCGCATCGAAGGCGAAGAAATTTTCGATCTCATCCTGGCAGGCGTTGGCGACGCTGCCACGCCCGTTCTGTTCGCCACGCTCATCATCCTCGTCGCATTTATCCCGCTGTTCACGATGCAGGGCGTGCCCGGCAAAATCTTCGCGCCCATGTCCGTTACCTATGGATTCGCCCTGACCGGCGCGCTCCTTTTCGCCCTCGTCTTCGCTCCCGTTCTCGCCTCCCTCGCCGTGCCTAAAAACATCAAAGGCGACACCAAAGAGACCTGGCTCAGTGGCTTTTTTCGCCGCCACTACGGCCGCGGCCTGAACCGTGCACTTCGCTTTAAAGCAATTACCTGGATCATTGCCTTTCTCGCCCTCGGCTGCGCTGCTGTCCTCTTCCACTTTGTCGGCGGCGAATTCATGCCGGCACTCGAGGAAGGGAATCTGTGGATTCGCGCCGATATGCAACAGGACATCTCATTTCAGTCATCGGAAAAAATGTCCGACGACATTCGCGCCGTTCTCCGCGCTTATCCCGAAGTTACCCAGGTTGTCTCGCAGATGGGCCGTCCCGACGATGGCACCGATGTGAGCACCTTCAATAACATCGAATTTCTCGCCGACCTCAAGCCGGTTGGCCAGTGGCGCCCCGGGTTCCATGGCAAAAAAGACGACCTGATCGCCGCCATCAGTCACAGCTTCGAGCAGTTCCCCGGAGTCGATTTCAATTTTTCCCAGAACATCCAGGACAATGTCGAAGAAGCAATGTCCGGCGTCAAGGGAGAAAACTCACTCAAGCTCTTCGGCAACGACTTCGACGAACTCACGCGCATCGCCGGACAAATCTCCGGAATCATGCAGAAAGTCCCAGGTATCACTGACGTCGGTGTATTCGACGTCACCGGTCAGCCGAGCCTGCTGGTTTCCATCGACCGCACGAAGGCGGCGCGCTACGGCCTTCAGCCCCAGGACATCAACAACGTGGTGCAGGCTGCCGTCGGGGGCGCCCCGGTTACCCAAATCATCGACAACGACCGCCGCTTCGACTTTGCCGTTCGCTATGGCGCGGATTTCCGCAGCACTCCAGACGAGATCGCCCGCATTCTGCTCCCCACACCTGACGGCAACCAGGTGCAGCTCGGCATGGTGGCCGACGTAACCATCCGCAACGGCGCCTTTATGATCTACCACGAGGCCGGCCGCCGCTACATTCCCATCAAGTTCAGCGTACGGGGCCGTGATCTTGCCAGCGCCATCCAGGATCTCCAGGCCCGCATGGCTGACCAGGTCAAGCTGCCTACAGGCTACGAATACACGTGGGCGGGCGAGTTCGACAGCCTCAAAAAAGAACAGCGCCGCCTCGCCATCATCATCCCCGTCAGCCTCGCTGTCATCATGGTGTTGCTTTACATCCAGTTCCGCACCTGGCGCGATGCTTTCATCGTGATTGCAACACTCCCCTTCGCCGCCATCGGCGGCATCCTCTCGCTCTTCATCACACATACGGCCTTCAGCATCTCTGCTGCCGTAGGATTCACCTCACTCACAGGCGTCGCTACCCTCGGAGCGGTCGTTTTTCTCTCCGGCATCCGCCGCGCCCAGCGAGAAGAAGGGATCGAGCACGGCCTCGAAAAAGGCTGTCTCGACGAGATGCGCCCCGTCGTCATGGCCTGCATGGCGGCCGGCATCGGACTTCTTCCCGCCGCCGTCGCCACCAGCATCGGCGCGCAGGCGCAGCAGCCGCTGGCGCGCGTGGTTGTGGGAGGCATGGTCACCACCGTCTTCGCGATCCTGTTTGTGATGCCCCTTCTGGTGCTCCTCTTCACCTCAAAGCAGGATTTTGCTCGCGAACTGCGCAATAACAGTCTCGAAGAAATCTGAGGTTCACTGCCCCGCGGAACTGACGGTCCTTTAAGCGCTATCTCCTGCACCCTGGTTCCCTGCACCTTGGTTCCCTCTTCCCTGTACTCTGTTTCCCATGACCCTCGACCGCCGCCAGTTCCTCTCCGTAACCGGCAGCTTCGGCCTCGCCTCCACCCTCTTCCCCGGCATCCTCTATACGCTCGCCGCCCAGGCCGCTCCCGAAGCCGCAGCCCAAACCCCCGCCCAGCCCACCGAGCCCCAACTCCCCAAAATCACCCCCGAAATGATCGACCAGGCCGCTGCCCTCGCCGCCATCGTCATCCCCGCTGAAGACAAAGCCGCCATGCTCGAAGGCCTCAACCAGCAGCGCGACGGCTACCAGGCCATCCGCAAGCTCGACCTCCCCAACTCCATTCCCCCCGCCTACGTCTTCGATCCCCTCCCGCCAGGCGCGACCATCAATACCCAGCGCGAAAAGCCCATCTACAGCCAGGCCCCAGCCGCCCTCACCGTCCCCGCCAATCTCGAAGACCTCGCCTTCGAGCCCGCCATGCACCTGGCCGACCTCATCCGCCGCCGCAAAATCTCCTCCACCAACCTCACCCAGATGTACCTCACCCGCCTCAAGCGCTACGACCCCATCCTCCACTTCAACGTCACCCTCACTGAAGACCGCGCCCTCGCCCACGCCCTCGAAGCCGACGCCGACGCCAAGAAGGGGAAGTACCGCGGCCCCCTCCACGGTCTCCCATGGGGCGCAAAGGATCTCCTCGCCGTCAAAGGCTACCCCACCACCTGGGGCGCCGGCGGCTTCGAGAAACAGTCCATCGATGAAGACGCCACCGTCGTTCAGCGCCTCGACCAGGCCGGAGCCGTCCTCGTCGCCAAGCTCACCCTCGGCGCTCTCGCCATGGGCGACGTCTGGTTCGGAGGCCGCACCCGCAACCCCTGGAATCCCAAACAAGGCTCCAGCGGCTCCTCCGCCGGTCCTGCATCCGCCACGGCCGCCGGCTGCGTAGCATTCTCCATAGGCTCTGAGACCCTCGGCTCTATCTCCTCACCCTCCACCCGCTGCGGATGCACCGGCCTCCGCCCCACCTTCGGCTTCGTCCCCCGCACCGGCGCCATGGCCCTCAGCTGGACCATGGATAAGCTCGGCCCCATCTGCCGCGCCGTCGAAGACTGCGCCGCCGTCCTCGAAGCCATCTACGGTCCCGACGGCCAGGACCTCTCCGTCCGCGACGCCGCCTTCAACTGGAACGCCGATCTCGACTGGAAATCCCTCCGCATCGGCTACCTCAAAGCCAGCTTCGATCCGGACGAGGCCCCACCCCCCGAAAAACCCATCCCCGCCAACGAATCCGCCGAAGACAAGAAGAAACGCGAACAGCGCGACCACGAAGCCGCCTCCTACCGTGCCCGCCGCGCCTACGACCGCAAATACGACCTCGCCGCCCTCGACAAGCTCCGCGCCATGGGCGTCAACCTCATCCCCCTCGACCTGCCCAAACTCCCTTACGGAGCCATGACCAGCCTGCTCACCGCCGAAGCCGCCGCCTCTTTCGACGACCTCACCCGCTCCGGCCGCGACAAACTCCTCACCGCACAGGGCCCCGAAGACTGGCCCAATGCCTTCCGCATCTCCCGCTTCTATCCTGCCGTTGAATACATCCAGGCCAACCGTGCCCGCAGCCTCGCCATCCGCCAGGTCTCAGCCCTCTTCGAACAAGCCGACGTCATCGTCGCCTCCACCAACTCCGAGCAACTCGTCGTCACCAATCTCACCGGCCACCCTGCCTGCATCGTCCCCAACGGCCTGCGCGGCGCTGACGCCCCAGCCCCACCCCCCATCGATACCGGCGACGACGACCAGATCGGAGGCCCCGGCACCCCCGTCAGCCTCACCTTCCTCGCCAACCACTATCAGGACGCGAAGTTATGCGCCTTCGCCCGCGCGTATCAGCAAGCCACCGGCTATGAAAACCTCCACCCAAAACTGTGAGAGGTCCAAGCGGGCTGGGCCGCTCCAAACCCGCTCTTCCATCCAGTTCCCAGGGGACTTTTTGCCTGGATTTTCCGTTTTGGATGGGTAAGCCAGAGGCCCCTCCCCCGGGCATATGGATCTGCGCAGGGACCTCAAAACAGGGAGGTTAGCGGTGTTATCGAGTTTGATATCTCCTCTTTGTTCACCCTTCTGCGTTTCCAACAGGGCTTTGGGGCGTAGAGCCGATTTGATTCGCTTCTGTTGCAGCGGGGGTTTTGAGATCGTTGCTCGCTGGATTGCTTGCCGGGGTGTTGGCCGGGGTGGGTTGGGTTTGGGCCGGGTCACGGGAGCGGGATCCGCGCAGGCCTTGAGGCTGGCGATGACCTGGTCGCCTGGGTAGAGGGGATCGGAGGGGTCCATTTTCATCTCGCCGGCGCAGTAGGCGCATTTGTGGGAATGTTTGGGGCCGTCGCACCAGTAGGTGTCAAAGGGGCAGACAGGATTTTTGCGTTTGAGGTGGGGATCGGGGAGGCCGGCGGCGAGGGCGGCGGCTGTCTCCTGGGCTTTGCGCGCGTCGTCCGCTTTGTAGAGCTCGAGTTTGTGGGCGTGGGTGCGCTTGATCCACTCTTCGGGGTCTTCTTTCATTTCTTCTTCGGTGAGCCAGCCGGAAGCCGGGTAGTCGGCGGCGCAGGTGGGTTTGGGCTGACCGAGTTCCTCACATTGCTTCTCGTAGAGGTATTTGGAGAAGGACCACTGGGGCTCGAAGGTTCCGGTGGGGCCCTGGTATTTTTCGATGGGGGCGAGGTGTTCGCCATCGGGGGTGGTGACGACATCGGCGACGGGTTCCTGGAGGTTTGCGGGGGCTGCGGATTTTGCATTAGGGGTGGCGGGGCGCGGGAGGGTGAAGGCGGCGACCTGGCAGACGTAGGCGAGAGTGCGGGCGGAGGCATTGTCGAGGGCGCCCGAGAAGATGCCGTGGGAGAGCTGGGAGAGGACGAGCTGGATGGCGGAGTGGTCCTCAAGGAGGGGCATAACGATTTTGGAGCCCTTCCTGGGGCACTCGGGGTGGCGATAGTGGCTGTGGGTGTAGCAGAAGTCGCCGTTGTCGCCGAGGGTCCAGGAGTTGCACTGGGTGCCGTTGGTGCGGAGGGAGCGGCAGCGGCGTTTGGGTTTGGGGGCGGTGGGGGTGGGGGCTTCGGGGGAGGTGAGTGTGGGGGTGGACATGGGGTTTCCTTTTTAGGAGCGTTCAGCGTTCAGCGTTCAGCGATCAGCGGTACGAGCGTTCAGCGTTCAGCGGTACGAGCGTTCAGCGTTCAGCGGTAGGAGCGTTCAGCGTTCAGCGGTACGAGCGTTCAGCGTTCAGCGATCAGCGTTCAGGAAGGCTCCCGGGCGCGGAGATTTTGGGTGTGTGCAAAGGAAAAGCCTCGCGGTGGCGAGGCTTTTTCGAGGGCATAGTTTTCCCTGTTGTCAGGATAGGAATTTTCGGAGGGTGGGGGCAAGGGAAATTTGGGGGGTCGGGGGTACGGAGGTAATGGAGGTGGGAGGGTTTTAGGGGAGGAATTGGGGGGGATTTGGCGCTGCCTGGCTTTTTTGTTTTGCTCTGATCGAGCTTGCTTCAGCGGACTACAACATATGTGACCAGGATAGCTGCGATGGCGAGAGCGGCGATCCGGAGGCGATGTCTCTGGTCCCAGGTGCGATGTATTCCGCTGCCAGTCGGGGACGCCTTCTGCCACGCGGCTGTTCAGCGGAACCAGGAAAAGGATCGATGCCACCGAGGTAAGAACCCAGTCGCATCCGCTGTGAGCAGGATTGCTCGGCCGGGCATGCGCCAGCAGAGCCAGGCCTGGATAACGAGAAGCAGGGTAGAGACCGGGTACCAGACCGGCATCACCTTACCAAGGACGAGGGCAAAACGGCTCAGCATCTCCAATTGGGATTGGGGTTCGAGCCGCTCCGCGGCAGGGTGCACGAATGCAGATACAGAAAACTCGACGCCTACCAGGGTAAGGACGACGAAGAGGGTGGCAACGTTGACGAGGTGCATAAGGGGCTCCTATTGAGGGTTCGTTTGAGATGCTGGTGAATTGGAACCGATGCAGAAATGAGGGCTGGTTTATCTGGGTATAAGGAGGGTGTTCGCTGCGCGAACACGGGCGGTTCTTGTTGTCCGCTGCGGCTGTCGCCTGCGCGGACGGCCTGCGGCAGCATGGTTGGCGCTTCGCGCCGGTTGTTTATGGCACGACCGAAGTCGTGCCCTGATACAAGGTACAGACCGGGCAGAGAGGTAACAGGGTGGACCGGGGACATGGGTAACACTTCGTGTCGCGAGCAAGGGCATGTAGAAGTCGGAGATGCCCTGGAGAGTGAGCGGAGTGGTGGAAGAACGA
>Ga0182016_10000207_pt1 | contig 72798 bp, 48 predicted proteins | sample 712S2MmetaG_FD_120491 | JGI IMG/M metagenome (GOLD analysis project Ga0182016, IMG submission 120491) | Permafrost microbial communities from Stordalen Mire, Sweden - 712S2M metaG | ecosystem: Environmental > Terrestrial > Soil > Wetlands > Permafrost | place: Sweden: Stordalen | collected...
ACGGTCCAGTGCCCACAATACCCGCTCACGCAAATCCTGCGAATACGATTGCATCCTGCCTCCTCTCTCTTGGCAGGATCATTATCGCATATTCTGTAAATACTTAAATTAGAAACGCTCTAGCCTCAATGTAATCCTCCACTCTTCGACCGGGGCATTCGCTCTGGCGAAAATGCAGGTCTCAAGGAATGTCGCCTAAGTAGCTGTTCAAGGGCAAATTCAAGGAGAAGGCGCCGCTGTAGTTTCCGGTTGGAAGCTTCCGGCCTGCTCGCGCTGTTTGCGCAGAGCTTCGTCACGTTGTTTGTTTACGAGAGTTCTGGTCTGCTGCGCTTCATTCTGGGATTCTGCGTGAAGCCCAAGGTGAGCATAGACCTGGCTCAACTGGTAATGGGCTGCAACGAATTGCGGGTTCAGTTCGACAACGTGCTCGAACGCTTTTCGGGCCTCCGGCCAATCCTGTTTGGATGCGTAGATCTTCCCGAGCTCAAACGATGGATCAGGAGATCTTGGATCCAACTGTTCCGCACGTTCAAGCGCGACGATAGCTTCGCCCTCGCGACCCAATCGGCTGGCCAGGAAGCCAAAGTAGTATTCGAGGAGATAGCGGCCCGGCCTCGTTGAACGCGCTGCTTCAAGAATGCGAATTGCGTCAGTGTCATTGCTCTGGCGTGCATAAGTCTGCGCAAGGCCAACATACCCAGCATCGAGTTCCGGATTGTCGGCAAGCGCCGCATTGAAAGCGTCGCGTGCGGCGGTATAATCTCCCTTGATCATTTCAACTGCGCCCAACCTCAACTTTACTGGCGAAGTTGAAGCAGTCTCGGTTGTTCCAGACTGGATGAATTGGATCGCCTCATCATAGCGATCCGTGTCCATTAGCAAACGCGTGTAGTCCAGCGTTCGATCCGGGTTGGAGGGATCGGCCACGGCGGCAGCACGATAAGCTTCAAGGGCCTCGGGCATCTTTTCCTGCATCTCGAATGATGAGCCGAGGAACATGAGCGCGTCTGCATTTGAGGGGCGCTCATCGTGAAGCGAGGACAGTAGCTTGGATGCCGCGGCGAACTGCCCATCGTAGAGCAACGCCAGCGCGAGGTTGTACCGGCTCTCCCATGAAGGATCGAGCGCAGCAATCCGCTGGAAGCACTGCACCGCCTGCCCATGGAACGCATGCCGCGATAGAAGCAATGCAATCTCGTACTCCCGCACGAGTGTGAGCCGATTGGCTGCTTCCATGCTCTTTATGCGGCTGGAGGCATCGTCAACCTTCCCCAGACGAATTTCTGCTTCAATCAAGCCAGCCTCGGCATCAGGGTCGTTTTGGATCAGGTCTCCTGAATGAGAAGCCTCATCGAGCGTGGCGTCGTCATGGTTGGTGGCGAGCGCAAGCAGGAAGAGATAGTAATGGACAAATGGATCGCTGGGATCGAGGCGCGATGCCGCCCGCAACTCCGACTCAGCAGGACCATATTGCTTTGCAGTGAGCAGATTGAAGCCAAGGTTCCGATGCGGCCCTGCCTGCGAGGGGTTAAGCCGAATCGCATTGCGATAATGGATAGCGGCCGTGTCTGGGTGATTGAGCTGAGTCTCTGTGATGCCAAGCAGATTCTCGATCGTGGCATCCCGGGGAGCGAGTCGATGCGCCTCTTCCAACCTGGGTAAAGCTTGATCGAAATGACCCTGTCGGATAAGCCTCACCCCATCGTCCAAAGCCTTATTCTGCGCGGCGAGTGAACACGCAGATGCGAGAAACACGGCGGAGAGAGCGAAGATTAGATTTCGGCTCATTTCTTCGCCCCGTCGTCGGCATGATCGTCGGTGGTTGCAATGGCCGATCTCTCGGTCTTGATGGCGCGCACCTGGGCAAAGAGCTTCGCGGCTTCAGCCGTCTTGCCCTCAGCGCGCATGACTTGCGCAAGCTGATAGTGCACACCGCCGTCAGGATCATGCGCGAGATCGCGCCTTAGAATCTCTTCAGCCTGGGCATAGTTCTTTTGAGTTGCGTAGGCTTGGCCGAGTTGCTGATATGCAGGCCAGAGATCAGGCTTGCTGCGAATTGCCAACTCAAGATGCGGAATTGCCTCTGCTGTGCGATCTTTCGCGACAAGGACAGCGCCCAGTTCCCCGTTGGCCTCGGGATGTCCCGGATCGATCTCCAGTTGACGCGTCAATTCGGCGAATGCATGATCTGCATCTCCATGTCTCCAGTAGAGGTGACCGAGCCAAAAGTGTACATCGGGAAGGTTTGGACGGGCCGCAGCGACTGCTTGATACTCGGCCAGAGCCTTCTCATCCTCTTCGCGGTCGACATACAGCTGGCCCAGCAACTGATGCACATGGTAGGAATCCGGAGCGACTGCGAGTAAACGGGCGATTTGCATCATGGCGACTTGACGGCGCACAACAACCAACTCGTAGCGCGCAGAAAGATCGCTTGCGTGAAGTGCCAACCAGCGAAGAAGCGATGCCTCGGCCACGTCATAGCGGTGTTGATGCATTGCATCCATAGCCTGGGCAAAAGCACTCGATGCCGGTTTGGCGATGCGCGGAGCAGGGGGAAGGCGCTGATAGGCTTGGTCAGCTGCGGCGTCATCTCCTGATATTGCATATAGACCCGCGAGTGCAATATCTCTTGCGATGCTTGATGGCTGCATGCCCTTCAGCTTCTCCTCTGCTGCGGTACAGAGCGCGAGAAGGTCGGCGCTCACTTCGCTATCAGAGGTGCGGCCTTCAACTGGAAGCCCGAGTGCATCGAGGGCTTCGATTTGGTCAACCTTGAGAGCCCGCTCAACGCGGGAAAGTCCGTCTGGCAATTGTCCGGAGAGAATCATCAACTCGCCGCTTTTTGCCAGCACGGTCGCCGAATTTGGAGAAAGCGCTGCGGCCTGCTCGAGTTGCTCTAGTGCGGCCGGCAGTTTGGCTTGATCCAGAAGAACCTCAGCTAGATCGAGGTGGGAATCGACCGAGTTCGGGTCGCGCTGAATGGCGCGGCGCAGATGGCCCTCGGCTTTAGCCCAATCGTGGTCAACGGCATAGGTGCTGGCGTAGATTCGATCCGAGATAGCTGTTCCAGCGGAGTCTTCCAGTAGCTGCTCGGATTGCTGTTTGGCTGCCTTGCCGTAGGCCTCACCGAGGGAGAAGAGCAAATCGGGATCATCTGGAAACTGCGCAGAAGCTTTTCGCAATTGAAGTAAAGCTGCATCCATTTGTCCCGAGTTCCAGAGCGCCGTTCCCAACCAACTCTCGGCCTGTTTGTCCTGTGGATCCTTTCGAACAGCCTCGCGCAAGAGCGGCACTCCCTGTGCTGGATGATTCAGCCGAACTTCATCGATCCCTAGCCAAAGGCTAATTCCGCGCATGCCGGGCCTGAGTTTGCCAGCGGTTGACAGCTCGCGCGCGGAATCGTCGAATTTTGACTCGGCGTAGTAGACCAACCCAAGATTCACGTATGCTTCGGGCAATCGGGGAGCAAGCTTCAAGACAGCAAGATACTCATGCACTGCATCATCGAGCTGGCCCAACTGCTGTGCCCGCTGCGCAGCGAAAAAATGTTCCTGAACCTGATTCTGGATTTGCGAACTGACAACCTGAGCTGAGCCGACAATCGAGATCACAAAAGCAATCGGAATCGCAGCGAAAGAGAACAGAAAACGCCGGCTGCAGATACGAAACATGGATTGATAGTAGTGTATTTCCACGTCACCGATTGCCATTGCGCGATCCTGTGCGGGGGTTTTCAAATGACCTGATCATCCTTGCGTCTGAATTATGTGATGCGCAAAAAGTACAACACTCCCGAGCCTCGAAGAGGTCCGGGAGTGTTGGGTTGTATTCAAATCTTCAACGCAACCAGGCAGGTTTGCCCAGCAACGTCAGAAGGCGACCCGCAACGAACCCTGGATGTTTCTCGGACCATAAGCAAGGCCTCCGGCGTTCCCGAAGTCTGTGTTGGTATTGGTTCCCGGGTTGCAGGCAATGCCCTGCGAGGGATTGGGAGTACAACTCACTGTCGTATCGAAGTTGCTGAAGCGGTGCCGGTTGAAGACGTCAAAGAACTCCACGCGGAAATCGGTGTGGACTCGTTCGGTGAACATGGGGATTGCCTTGGTGACGTTGAAGTCTTCGCTTTTATTGAAGAGTTCGCGTACGCCAAGAGCTTTGGGCGCGTCGCCGAAGGTAAAGTTAGCGGCTGGAGTAAAGGCAGCCTGGTTGAGGAGGCGGCTCGTGGCCCAAACAAACTTACCGTGAAGCGCGTTGACTTTCTGTCCGGATACGATGTTTGGACGGCTGGATGAACCGGTTGCGCCCGCGCCTCCGGCGAAGATGCCCGAGTTCCAGTTCTGCGAGGTTACAGCGAGTGGGGTGCCGCTCTGGTACTTCTGGACGGCGGCAATCTTCCATCCACCAGCCAATACGTTGACGGCTCCGCCCTGGTTGGCGAACTTCTTGCCTTTTCCGAAGGGCAGCTCGTAAGTCCAGGCCAGGACTACGCGCTGCGGTATGTCGAACTGGCTAAGGGCCTTTTCGACCTTCAGATTGTAGGTGTTCAGCGCTCCGCCATTGCCGTTACCTTCCCAGCCGGCCTCGGACGGATACTCCGAGTCGGCATTGGTGAGGTTTTTCGACACACTGTAGCTGGCCAGTACGCTCAGCCCTGCACTGGTTCGCTTGGTGACCTGAGCCTGAAGCGCATTGTAGGTGTAGTCGCCGAAGGGATCGTCCATGGTTGCTGAGTCCACCGAGACGGTTCCGTACTGCGGGAAGGGTCGCAGGGCCTGAGAAACAGTTGCGTTGCCGCCCCACGCGGCATTGAAACCGGGATACGGTTCGGCTACAGGTGCCTGGCCAGCGCATGCCGGATCGCTGGCATACTGAGTGAGGGTGTCGGAAAGACATGCGCCGAGAGCCAGATTATTCGGATTGCCCTGGTTGGGGTCATGGAGGAATGCCTGCAGGTGGTCGCCATGACCGCCTACGTAGGCCACGTCAAGAATGGTCTGCAATGGCAACTGGCGCTGAATATCGAGGGTCCAGTTTTGGATGGTGCCGGGGCGGTCGACCTTCGAATCGATGAAGAGGGCGTTGCCCTGCGTGTTCATGACCGTGGGGTCAATAAAGGGTGGCAGGTTGCCAGGGTAGGCCGTGATCTGCGAGAGCACAACGGTCGGGACCTGGAGGTCGGGGTTGTTTGGGTAGGTGTAGCTGGAGAAGAAGCCCTGGCTGTCGTTCTCAGCAAAGCCGCCAACGCGCTGTGTGGAGAAGTAAATGCCGTATCCGGCGCGGACGACGGTGTTGGGATCAACCGCATAGGCGAGGCCAACGCGGGGACCGAAGGCCTTTTTGAAGCTCGACTGCGGGGAGTCGCCGCCTAGGCGTCCCGTGCCTTTGCCTAAGAAGACGTACGCTCCGGGGATGCCACCCGCCCCTGGGTTCGGCAGGGTTGGGTCCACATAGGACATACGGTTTTGCGCCTCGGTCACCGGGATTGGCATGTCGTAGCGCAAACCAAGGTTGAGGGTGAGTTTGCTATTGACCTTCCAGTCGTCGGTGCCGTAGAAGGCAAGATACTTGGCGCGCCATCCGTTGACCTGGGGAATGTCGATATACGCGTTGGAGGCTGCGCCAAGATAGAAGCTGGCGAAGCCGAAGCCGGAGTTTCCATCTGTCGGAGTGCTGGTGGGGCCCTGGGCGAAGTTGAACTGGCCAGCGCTGCCGGTCGCGATATTGAGGTTGAACTGCGCGGCGCGGAACTCGCCGCCAAACTTGAAGCTGTGGCGGCCCTTCTGCCACGAGACCGCGTCGTCGTATTGAAAGACGTTGTCATCGAAGGCGCTGGCGCCATCGCTTGGGGTGTTGATGCCGTTGCCTGGATAGTTGTAGCTGAAGCGCGGGAAGACGGCATCGCCTACGCCTTTGAGGCCGAACTTGCTGGCCCAGTCGCCGCCATATCCACCGTCACCTGAGCCCTCAACGCGATGGCGACGAGTGAAGCCGGCGTTGAAGTGGTTGAGCATGGTGGGCGTAATGAGGAGGTCATAACCCAGACGCAGATACTTGTTGCCCTGCGTGTTGCCGCCAGTGTAGAGCGGCCCGAGGCTTTGGGTGCTGACGTAAGGCATGTTGCCGGTGAAGTAACCGCCTGTGATTTTGTTGCGTGCGTTTATGTTCTCGTCAATGCGTACGGACCACTCATCGGCCTGCTCGTGATTGGAACTGACGTCATTGATATTGAAGTAAGGGCTGGTGGCGGAGGAGGGGGCAGAGGGCATCACCTTGGAGGCGGCTGCAAAGACTGGATCCGCGGCCTCGGTTATCTTGTTGTTCGGATAAGCCTGGCAGGGCTTTCCCTGGTTCGCGCCAGTGCAGGTGGTGTAGTCGTAAATAATGTGGGCCTGGAAGTTTTGGCCGTTGGCGGTCACAGGGGTTAGAAGTGCCGAGAAGTCGCCGCCGAGCATGGCCTGGGTGGGCGCCGACAGCAGCGTGGTGCCGCCGTTTTCTTGGCGGAAGCCCTCGTAATTGAAGAAGAAGAAGGTCTTGTCTTTGCCGTTATAAAGCCAGGGAATGCGCACCGGCCCTCCGACACTTGCGCCGAAGTCGTTCTGGGTGTCGGTGGGCGTTTTGTAGATGTCTTTCCCAGCTTGGGCGTTTTGGTAGTCGTTGGTCCAGTTGTTGGCATCGATGGCGCTGTTCTTGATCAGATCGTAGACCGATCCGTGAAGACTGTTGGTTCCTTGCTTGGATACGAGATTGACTACGCCACCGCTGGCGCTTCCAAACTCGGCGTCAAAGGTGTTGGTCATGACCTTGAACTCGGAGACGGCCTCGACGCTGAAGTTATAGGTGACCTGCATGTTGGCCGAGGCTAGCTCGGTGGTGGCGCCGTCGAGCAAGATGTCTTCACCGCCCGTTTGTCCGCCACTGAGCTTGAAGTTTCCGGCGGGTGGCGAGGAAGGGTTGTTACTCATGGTGCCGGCGAATCCGGGCGCGAGTGCCGCAAACTCGAGCGGGTTTCGGATCTCACCGCCGAAGGGTAGTGGAAGCGATTCCAAAGCATCCGGCGACATCGAGAATCCGACAACGGTGGATTCAGTCTCCAGATGGGATGCATCGCCATTTACAACGACAGAAGCTGTTTCCGCGCCTACCTTCAACACGGCGTTCACCGTTGAAGTGCTGGCAACATCCACAGCAATGCCGCTCTGTGTATAGGACTCGAATCCTGGCGCGGTGGCGGTAACCGTATAACTTCCTGGGGGAAGCTCGTTGAAGGTGAACTGGCCCTCTGCGTTGGACGTGGTTGAGTAGGCGCTGCCTGTATTTGTTTCCTTCAGTTTGACCGCGGCTGCCGGGATGTACGCCCCGTTCCCATCCTTCACTGCTCCGGTCAAAGTTCCTCGACCCGATTGGGCCACGACGGGGACGGTTGCTATGAAGCCAATCGCCACCAACAGCAGTAATATTAGGCGCCACATTTTTTGTGCCGCCGGTCGAGTGTGATTCATGATGACTCCTCTGAACGTTTGCATTGTTTTTCAGGCCTCCAACTTGCTTGCAGTAAGAATTTCGACGAGGGGAGTGCCACTGCTCGCCGCCGGTAGACCCCGGAGAATTCGGTTCGCGACCCAGATTGACAGCAACTGCAGCAGTGCGATCACAGGCAAGGCATACTTGAGAGCCGCAACACCCGACCCCCAAAATGCAATGCCCAGGAATAAGCTGCAGCCCAGGGCGCGTCCGAGAAAGAGCCCAAACTCGTGGTTGAAGATGTAGGCGTACTGGTTGCGTCCTTCGATATGGGAGACGACGTCGACCACCTGGAGCTGGATTGGATAGTAGGCAAGGTCCAGCAACGGTTTAGCCAGCAGCAGACACCCTATGAAGATGAGTACGCCAACGGCGTTGAACAGCAGGGTATTGGTGATTGCGCCTAGGAAGAAGAGAAGAAGGCCGGCAGAGAAAACAAAGATGCGATGTTTAGGCGCGGCCATTCGACCGGCGAGGTACATGAGGCATGCAGAGAAGACGCCGCCAATGGCCTGCGTAGTGCCCAGGGTTCCTTCTTCGCCCACAAGCAGCATGATGAGCATGGCCGGCGCGGTAACGATGTATCCCTGAGCGAGGCCCTTGAGCAGGGCCAACTGAAGCATCTTCCACCACAACGGATGAAAGTGGAAGAAGACAAACTTTGCTTGCTTTGGATTGAGGAACGTCCCCCGTTCGAGGATGACCGCAGAGAGAATGGTCAGACAGAAAACAACGATGGCAATGATGTGATAAGCGCGATTTGCAACCCCGCCCAGCCAGCCATAAAGAGCAGTGCCGCTGATGAAGATGCCTATGAGCGCCGGAACTGCAACGGCGGCCAGCGATGCAACGAAGTTCTCCACGCCGTAGTAGTAGTTGCGGTTGCTGTCGTTGGTTGCGGTCAGCGCAAGGTATCCGCGATTTGCCCAGAAGATGCCGGTGGCCAATCCCATGGTGAAGCCCGAGGTGGCAACGCCGATGGGAGTGAGGATGCTCAATTGCATCATGAGCATCATGGCCGCACCGGACAGCAGCATGCCGGCGGCATACAGGTGCTTGGCGCCAACGCGGCCCAGCAGCTTGCCATTGATAAAGAATGCCAACGGAGTGGCTGCGTAAATCGATAACTGGTATGTGACTACCTTGGCCACGGCGTGCGAGTTACGCATCACATATGCGGCAACAAAAATCTCAATCACCGGCAGCACAAGGGCGTAGATCATGTTCGACACCATCAGTACCTGCATGGAGTGCGAGCATTTAAGGAAGACCTCAAATTCCTTTCGCAGGTGGTTCATGGCTTCGCTCCGCTGGGCAGCGCAAGCGTGGCCAGGATGTCTGATATCGACAGATGCGCAGCACAGATCACGCTGTCGGCCGCGCCGTAGTACATCGTTATTCGGTCACCATCGACCACATGACCGTTGGTGAAGATGACCTGACCGAAGAATCCCTCCAACTCGTAAGGAGTTGCCGGCTCCATGATGGGAGTCTCAGAGCGCGCAAGGACTCGCCAGGGCTCGTCGAGATCAAGCAGCAAAGCGCCAAGGCAGTAGCGATTTTCTTTGGTCGCGCCGTGGTATATCTCCAGCCAGCCCTCGGAGGTACGAATCGGCGCAGCGCCGGCTCCAACGCGAGCACTATCCCAGTAACCCGGGCGGCTGTGGGCCAGGCAGCGGTGGTGACCCCAGTGCGCGAGGTCAGGTGACTCGGCCAGCCAGATGTAATTGCCGCCCAGTTCCGGACTGCTGGGGCGGTGCAGCGCGTAATACTTGCCGCCAATCTTCTCCTCGAAGATCGCGCAATCCTTGTTGTGGGGCGGGAAGATCATGCCCAGATGGTCGAAGTCCGCCCAGTCGCGCGTTATCCTCAATCCGACGCCGACACCATTGCTAGACACCTGCGTATACGTCAGGTAGTAGGTATCGCCGATCTGCGCCACACGGCAGTCCTCGATCCCATAGGTCTCGAGTTCCCCGCTTCCCATGAACGGCTTGCTGCCCTCTGGTTCGGTGAAGTGAATCCCGTCGTCGCTCGAAAGCAACCGAAGATGGGAGAGCGTGGTCAGGTAGTCTCGTCCGTCGAAACTGATAACCCGGGGATCGCTCAGGTCGAGCCTTGGATCGCTCGAATCAAACTCGAGCACCTCAAGGCGGCCGTCGGGACTGAGGATGGGAAATGACGTCTTGCCAGGAATCTGCGCGGGGCGCTCGGCAACGCGCACCAGAAGCCAGACCTTGCCCTGGTACCGGAACACCCCCGGATTCAGCAGACAGGTGACCTCCATGCCCTCCACACTGGGGCGAAGGTCCTGCGGCCTGAGGATGGGGTTCTCGCCAAAGCGTTGAGCTAGGTCTTTCATCTGGGCCTTCGTGACACTTGGGGGTCTTGCCTTCACGCCGCCATTTCGAGACGGGTCGAAACAGAGTTCGGAAGACTCCAGCAACACTCAACGAAGTCACACAGCTCTGAAAAGGGACTCACGGCGAAAATCATTGAGCATCAATGCGAATTACATGTGATTCGCCGAAGAATAAGGCAATGTTGATAGGGATTTCGCGCACTCACCATCGAGCTGAATTCTCTACGCGAACCAGGAGAGATCGGTGTGGGATCACTTTGGTCTTGCGTGATGATCCTCGCGCAGAGTGCATCAATCCGCTGCCCCTCATTGAGTTTCGCGTGATGCATTGCTTGTGCTAGGATGCGTCGAGTGAACGGTGTTCCCCAATAGTGAGCAATTCTGCTCACTATTGGATTCAGTCAGGTCATGCAGATGGGGATCGAAGGAGAATGACGGAAGTTGATCAGGCTCTTCGGGCAGACGCGCGCTGGCAATTGATCGAACGAATTGTCGCCAGCCCACCCTTCCAGAAGTCGGCGCGGCTAAGGGATTTGCTGTGCTTTCTTGCCGAGAGGTCTCTCCACGGGCATACACAGGATCTGACCGAACACCGAATCGGAAGCGCAGTCTTCGGCAAAGCTCAGGATTATAGTGTCGTTGACGATAGTTCGGTCCGCGTTCACGTGCGCCAGTTGCGTCTCAAGCTGCACGAGTATTTTGATGGGGAAGGCCGCAGCGAACCGGTCATCGTCGAAATTCCGAAAGGTGCATACACCACCCTCTTTCGGAATGTTGGACACGACGGAGTTGCGGAACCGGTAGCATCTGGCGCTGGTCAAGTTTCATGGATTCGGCTGCTACCCTGGGCTCTGGCCGCATTGTTTCTGATCAGCACTCTGGCGGCTTGGTTTCACCGTCCGACTGCTACGGTCCCACCTCCTCCTCCATGGCCTTTGGCGGCGCTCTTCGATTCAACCAATAACCCGGTTCAGTTGGTAGTTGCCGATATCAATTACGGCATGTTGCGACTGGTGGATGAGCAGCCGGTGACGCTCGAGCAGTATTTGAGCGCATCCTATCGGAGCGGCGCGGCATTTACCAATGCCCACCCTACAGCCCGCGACGAGCGCGTAAACAAATACCTTTCCGGCTCACTCCTAACTTCCTACGCAGACGTTGTGGTAGTGGACACGCTGTTGCGCCTGAGTGGCAATTCGCGAGATCGGCTCGCGGTTCGCTCTGCCAGGGAGTTGCGTCCCCGCGACCTTGAACAAGGCGCATTTGTCTTCGTTGGCAGTCCGAGTTCAAACCCCTGGGTGTCCTATTTTCAAGACAAACTTAACTTTCGTGAAGGCGAAGGCAAAGTGGGAGAAAGCCTCAAGTTCTTCCAGAATGTGCACCCGAAACCGGGAGAAGAGGCGACCTACCAGGGTTTGGCCTTCACCGGAAGTTCAGGAGAAGACTACGCCACCATCTCACTCTTGCCACTTGCCAACGGCCGCGGCAGCGTCCTCATCCTACAAGGATTGCAACAGGAGGGGACCGAGGCTGCCGGATTGTTCCTGGCCGATGCCAGCAACCGGCAAAAGCTCCAGGAGGCGCTCGGCTTCTCCGGCTCCCCTTCCCAGCCCATCTATTTCGAGGCTCTCATCCGGACTCAGGCAGTGGCAGGCGCCCCAAATGCAACGTCGATTGTTGCCACACGCGTGATTCACCCGTAAACGAAAGCGGATCACTCGCCACCATCCACATAAGGTTGGGGGATCCAGCTCTACGTCCGCATCTCGATTACCAGCGCTTCAAGCGGACGCAATGTCAACTCTGGTGCCTCCGCATGGGTGTGCAGGAATTTCTTGCGCATTAGATCGTAAGCTCGGTGTCCACCATTCGCGGTCGAAAGCGTTGCGCGCTTCTCTTCGGGCCACGGATTGTAGTAAAGAAATGCCGGTGGCAAGTCTGGCTCCATGAAGTCAGTTTTGCCCAGGTCCCAGCGTAGCAGCCATGGATCTGACTGCGGCTGAATCATCTTGTCCAGCCACATCACGTAGGCGCCGCCATAGATTGAGCGGTGCCCGGCAAAGTCGCCGGTCGCGTAGGGACTTTGCCCCTTTTCTTCGCGGCTCAACCGCTCGTATGGGAACATCGGTGGCAGTTCTGGACGGCTCTGATTCTCGCGCGGCAAGTACTCCGGATAGAACAAGCGCATGTTTGCCGCAACGTTCAATGCAAGCCGCGCCACATCGCCAGCCAACTCCGGGCGGAATCGGACCGCTGGAATGAGATACGGCAGCGTAACCATCGACTCCATACTGTAGGTTTGGCCGGCAGGTTCAGTGCGGAACCCCGCCATCAGCCCGTTTACCTCGTGGCCGCCCCATTTGCCAGTAGCCATCAGTCCGACCTTCGGGTCAAGCACAAATCGCAAGGCCTTTTTGGCATTCGTTGGATAGCCCATTGCCTCCAACCGCGCGGCTGCCAGCACGGCCATGGACCCGCTTGGTACCTCATACCAGGGATTCGCTGTGAAATCGAGGTAGCGATCAATCGCGATCTTGGCTTCGGCTAGAAACGCTTCTTTCCCGGTCAGCTTCCACGCCAGCAGCATCACATAACTGTATCCGCCCACGGCATCGGGTTGCCGATAGATGTCCTGGTTGGTGAAGGCCGCACCCTTTGCAAAATCGTAACCCTGAGTATTGAAGTCATAGTGCAACTGCTGCGCCATGTCCTTCAGCCGCGTTGCACTTTTCTCCACTCGCGCCAGCCATTCAGCATCCTTTGCAAAGCGCAACCGGATCAACCCATAAGCCATCGCGGTCACATTCATCAGGTACCAGTATTCGCAGAGTGTTGCCCCGGCTCCATCAAGAAACAGCCCATACGGCTCGCTGAAGTAGCCCTTCAATGATGCCGCCAGCCCGGGTAGCCCCTCTCCGCGCAGCTCCTTACCAAGTGCCATCGGCGCGTAGGTTGTGAGTCCACCATCTTGCTCGCCTTCAAGAGCCGACGGAAACACCTGACGGCCGTCCTTCGCGGTCGTGTTCAATCCATGCGCAGGGTCCATAACCCAGGCATCAAAAGCATTGGCCAACGCCCGGAAATCAAGCGGACGTTCCTCTGGCCGAGCCGGCAGTCCGCTCCATCCAGCCGCTTCTTCGGCCCAGGCGAGTTCCTTGTCTGCCCATCCGGTGAGCCCCAGTGCCGCCACTCCGGCCAGAAACTCCCTGCGATTGAACGACCAGTTTCGACCGTCCATCTCACTCTTCTCTCCGTCCGCATTTTCCACTTGCATTCCTCTTCTCATCAATCTTGAGCTTCTGCTGCTTAGCCGGTACTCTCTTCCGTTTGGTCGCAGGGTTCATTGCAAACAGACACCATTCTCGATAACGATTGCGAAACCGCCAAGGGCTTAACGTCGAAATCAACGCACGAAACATTGAATTCACATGTGAATCGCATGGGGTCGCAGCGTCTGTCGGCTCTCGTGATCGGAGTCCACCTACAGACGCCTGTCGCGAATGTGCAAGCGGGTTGACTTGAAGTGGAGGCGAGGGGAGGAAGAGGCGCATGTCCTATGGGCGCCTGCATGGAGGACTTTCCAAATCGGATGAGGGAACCGGGAGCAATTGCAGAATCAAGCGAGTCTCAATTACCCATAGAGCGCTTGTCAAGCAGCCCGGAGCATTCGCATAAAGTATAGATTCCAGGGTGGTGGGCGAGGCGGGGATCGAACCCACAACCCCCGGCTTAGAAGGCCGGTGCTCTATCCGATTGAGCTACTCGCCCGATCCTTCATTATTGTAGCGTCGATTGAGCGCAGAGGACATTGGCAAATGGGGGTAGCGCTGCTTCGAGGGCGGCGAGCGCTCCGAGCGCTCCGAGCGCAGTTGATCCGCTACCGGTCAAGTAAGCAGTGACGGCCAGGTGCATGCGGGCTGGAGGCGTGAATGCTCGGCGAATGATGAGGTCAGCGCGGCATGAGCGCAGTGGCAGGGCACGTAAGCCAGCTACCCAGGATTTACAGACGGCAGCGATTGCGTCTGTCGATGGCCATTGATCTTGGATCCGAGGAAGCAGGTCGATATAGCAGCCGTGGGTGTGGGCCGTGCCCCCAGGCGCAGCGTCGAACTCGTCCGTGTCGAATTGTTCAACGTCGGCGCTTCTCCACACGCCGCATTTGCTGGTCCACATCGGCGAGTTTGCGTCGTTGAGACGGATGAGCACGTCACCGAGGATTGGAAGCTCCATGGCTTCTGGGATGTCAATGATGCTTGCAGGGCTCCGACGCAGATCGACGAAGCCTGGCCACCGTGCCTCAATCACGGGCGCGTCGCCACCAATCTCAAACTCCCAATCAGCTTCCACGCGATTCCCCAGCCACGGCCCGCAACCATCGGATCACTGTCGCTTCAGCCCAGTGAATCTCTTCGCCGCGATCCCGAGACAGATACGCGCAGTGCCCTCCGCGCTCCGTCTCGATAAACTCAATCCACGGATTTGCGAGTAACTTTTCTCTAGTCTCGGGAAAAAACCGGATGAATGGATCGTCTGCCGCTACCAAAACCAGCGAAGGCACTACTACGCGATCTACAACGCGAGCACTCGCCGCGCGATAGTAATAGTCGTCCGCATCGCGAAATCCGCAAAAGCGCGCAACGATCTTTTGATCGAAGTCTCGCAGTGATCCAACACTACCAACTGCCGACGGGTCTCCATAGACTGCCGGAAAGAGCGCAGCCTTCCGCCGGAATCGCCGCATCAGACCACGGAGAAACCTTGCTTCGTAGAGCCGGTTCTTCGGCTCGTGAAGAGCATCGCTGCCCGCTGCCAAGTCAATCGCGGGGCAAACTGTAGCCACTGCAGTCAGCGGCGCTTGCTCGCCGCATTCACCAGCAAGTTTGAGCGCCAGGTTTCCGCCCATCGAGTAGCCCACAAGGGCGACCCGATTCAACTGCCATCGCCGGGCGAAGTACTCGACTACGGCGCGAACATCGCCCGACAGCCCCGAGTGGTAGAGCGTGGGTGTCAGGTGTTCGGTCTCGCCGCAATTGCGCATGTTCATCCGCACAACGTTCCACCCCGCATCCCAGGCACGCGCCGCAATGCCCCGCATATATCCCGAGTCGGACGAACCCTCGAGCCCATGCACCAACACCAGGGTCAGTCGGCTCGACCGCACCTCTTCCGGCTGCCAATTGGAGTGGCACAGCACCCGGCTTCCATCCGCGGCGTCCACCAGGACTGTCTCCGACTCGGCAGGAACGTGGAACGGCAGGCGGGGATAGAAATTCCCAACGATGGTCTGGAGATGCGCGTTTGCCAGCCAGCGGCGCGGCTGGAACGGCCGAAGCCACGCGGCCGGGCGCAACTCGATCCTAACCGGGTCGGAAGCGAGTATCCCTTGGTTATCGCTAAGATTATCAGGCACTTGGACTCGACAAAGGCGGGGATCAGCTGGGTGTCGATTGGGGCGGCTAGTGGGGATCGAACCCACGACATCCTGAGCCACAGTCAGGCGTTCTGCCGCTGAACTATAGCCGCCATGTACCCTAAAGATTGTAGCATCGAATCGGCCTCGCCATGCCCTGGCCGGGCCCACGGTGCCAGCTCGGTTCCCAGGGAAGAGGCGCCCATGCCACAGTTCGGTCCAAACGTGCCCCGCCCCGCAGGCCAAAACACCAATCCAGCCTCGAGCGATCAAGTAGCGAATAACCCACAGGGTGGCGCTGCACGCACGGGCGATGGACGCACTATTTCGATGCAGGGCGTCATTCAGGGGCCGGGCCGCTGGAATCGCGGAGCCTGGTGGTTTCGCGATTCCGCGCTCCAATCTCTTGAGACCCTTCTCGACGAAGCCTTCCGGATTCCTGGCACGAACTTTCGATTTGGCATCGACGGCATTATCGGCCTCGTTCCGGGCCTTGGCGACGTTCTGGCCGGGCTGCTCTCGCTGATCATTCCACTCGCCGCATGGATTCGCGGCGTCCCGTATGTCACGCTGATTCGGATGGCCGCCAACCTCGGGATCGGTGTGCTGGTGGGCTCGATCCCTATCTTCGGCGATATTTTCGACATTGTCTGGAAGGTCAACAAGAGAAATTACGTATTGCTCACGCGGCACCTCGACGAGCCGCGCCGCCACACCTGGCGCGACTGGGCCTTCCTTGGCCTGCTTGCTGGTGGGCTCGGGGTGATATTCGCCATTCCGATTGTGCTGGTGATCTGGCTCATCGGCTGGCTCCTGAGCCATTAGGCGCGGACCCGATAGGATTGCGATTCAAGGTACAATCGAAGGAGCACGTCGGGGCGTAGCGCAGCCTGGTAGCGCATCTGCTTTGGGAGCAGAGGGCCGGGGGTTCGAATCCCTCCGCCCCGACCAGCATAAGTATTGAGATTTCAAGCGATATGGGCGATGCTGGCCGCGCATCAGTTTTTTAGGGTCTCATCACTGTAGGCGAAATTGTAACTGTCTCCGCCTCCGAGATAAATCTCCGGAATTACAACATAATTCTCCACTGTTCAATTCATAGTTCTCCGGGTGAAGTTCTTTGTATTGAATAACAGAACACCATGCTGTGCGAACTTCCCAAAAGCATTCCGCTTGGACTCACGACGATCGCTTGGTCGAGAAGATGCCAGCGGCAGTTACCGACCCAGTGTTGCGCAACGCCGTTCTGCCAAGGACTTGGGAAGCTGGTTCGCTTGGGCCGGATGCCAAACTCTTCATGGTTTCGACGACATCTCCATTGAATTGCGTTGCGCGATCGAAGATCAGATAGCGCGGAGCAGAGTCGTAATGAAATGCCTCGTGCAACTGCTGAGCGCAGGCGCTCTTACGGTGTCTGGTTAAATTGAAGTGAAGGGTGTGCCGCCGGTGATGCGCTATGACGAGGAGGCAATAGGGCACGCCGAACGAGAGCGTCGGCACAGCGAAGAAATCCATTGCGGCGAGGGCTTCGCGATGGTTGCTCAGGAACGTCGCCCAACGCTTTGCCGACGCGGGATTCCTCGGCGCTCTCCGCATCGGCCGTAAAAACAATTCGTTCCGAAATATCGAATCGACGCATTTTCAACTCGCGACTAACCCTTGGAGCAAACGAGTCGGTGTTCTCGGCGGCGATGCGAAAAATGAGTTCTCGCAATCCCCTGCTCACGCATTTTCTTCCCTCTCAGGAGCGATGAGGTGACAGCACGGTCAAGTAGGACTTGAACCCTGGCTGGTGCCAGCGAATAACTGACCCAGGTTCGACAAGGATCAACGCTTCCTTCCACCCCGACTACAATTTGCGCAACATCACCCAAAACAGCCGAGCTTTTGGCGCAGCGCGAGATTTTCCAGGATCAGATCGCGAATAGAGCGAAAACATGAACCAAAGGGAACGACCCGGAGTATCAGCGGAAAGAGCATGGCCCCTGTTTCACACCTAAAAAGACAAAGTCGTGCATCCGGCTTATGTACTTGTTTTGACAATCGATCGCCACTTTGCCGAGGCACAACTCAACTCTTGGAAATTTTTTCCTAGATAGCTGTCAAACGTCGTATACTTTGGCGCAGTCAATGTCTGGGGATGGAGGATCTGATCCATCATGCTACGACACACAAAACGTTTTTCCCTCGCTGCTCATTTCGCGGCACTCTTCGCGATTTTGATTATTCCAACTTCAGGCGCACAGGCGCCGGCGCGAACCCACGCAATGATCGAATGGTCAGCGGACCTTTCAGGCGCGAAGGATTCTTCTCTGGGCGCGCGAGCACTAACTGTTCTAACACCTGCCACCGGAAAGGTTACCGCATCTTTCGATTTCGATCACAAGACAGTTACGTTCCAGGGGCAAGCTAAGAACATCGTGGGCATTTCAAAGATCGAATTGAGAGCCACTCGCTCTACGGGTGATCTTTCCGGCCCTGTGCTTGCCACTCTCTTCGATGCTCACGATGGGCCCTTTAACGGGACGATTGCCAAGACCATTACTGGCCAGGCCTTCGAGCCTGTCGCTAACGCAATCACCAACGGTCAGGCTGCGGTCGTCGTTACAACTGACGCTCATCCCGATGGCGAGATCGCCGGCTTCCTTCAGATGTTTAAGCAATACCACCATTAGCAGAGTTGTAGTTGCCCAGTGCTCGTCTGTTCGTCGGCCGAAGACAATCGGATTACCCGACCTTGGCAGCCTGTCGGTCAGTTCAAGAATCCCCTGAACCCGCCCAGCACAGCTTTGAACTAAGAGTCAAGATACCGCCGAGGTGACTTGGCAATCGACTGCAAGGAGACGCGCAATGACTCGCAATGAGAATGAAACACGGTCATTTCGGGAGTGGAGAAGGATCGTTCTCTTAGGCCTGTGTTCGATGCCACTGCTGTCCGCTCTTTCTCTGCCGACGATAGCGCAGGTAACTATATGGACACAGCACAACGACAATGCACGCACTGGAGCTAACGACGCCGAGAAGACGCTGAATCCGTCCAATGTAAATAAGGCGCAATTTGGAAGGTTATTCAGCTACGCGCTCGACGACCAGACGTATTCGCAGCCGCTCTATGTTCCGAATCTTGTCATGTCGGTCGATGGAATGGCACATAACGTCGTTTTTGTAACTACGGTCAATAACTCCGTCTATGCCTGGGACGCGGACAGCAACAAAGCGAACGGCGGCAATCCCCTATGGAAAAGGAACCTCACTCCATCTGGCGCAAGGGCGCCGAACATTCAGGACATGGACAGAATTAATGCATGCGGCGGAAACTACCATGACTTTGCCGGGAACTTCGGGATTGTTGGAACGCCCGTAATCGATACAGGGAAGGATGCCATTTACCTGGTCGCCCGCACGGTCGAGGATGGAGTCTTTGTTCAACGTTTACATGCCCTGGATATTCGCAGCGGTAACGAGATCTTTGGTGCCCCAATAAAAATCAGCGGCACTTACGACGGAATTGTCTTCGACGAGAATTCATCGAACCCCAGCGCCACACAGCTCCAGAACCAGCGCGCAGCCCTGACGCTGGTCAATGGCGTGGTGTACATTGCTTGGTCGTCACATTGCGATAATGGCGACTATCATGGGTGGGTCATGGGCTATCAGGCTTCAGGCCAGCCTGCAAGTCTGACACAGGTCGCCGCATGGAATGACTCTCCAGCCAACGACAACGGTGGTAACCACGCCGGCATCTGGCAAGGGGGACAAGGTGCGTCGGTTGACACCCACGGAAACCTTTACTTCCTGACCGGCAACGGCGCGTTTGACGGGGTCAATAACTTCGGCGAAAGTGCCATTCAGCTTACCACCAGCTCGACGGGGGCGTTGCGAGTGGGACAGTACTTTACGCCCTATAACTATGTAACCCTGAACGGAGGAGATACAGATCTTGGCTCCGCCGGGGGTGTGCTGATCCCGGGAACCTCGCTCCTGGTGGGAGGCGGCAAAGAGGGAATGATCTATGTGATAGATACCACCTCGATGGGGGGGCTCACAATGGGCGGCCCGGACAACGTGGTGCAAGAGTTCCAGGCGACATCGATTCAGAATGGGGGCGCAACGTTGCACATTCACGGTGGCCCTGTTTTCTTCAACGGTGGCTCATCCGCGCAGTATGTATATGTGTGGGGTGAGAACGACTATCTCCGAGCCTATCAATACTCGAACCCATTCAACGCATATCCTGCCGGAGGCCATGGCAGCACTCACCAGGCAGTGCCGGTTGGTGGCTTGTTCAACTCGACGGCTGTCGCGCATAGCACCATGACTGCTCCGCAGATTCAAAACGGCATGCCTGGCGGGTTTCTCTCAACCTCCTCGAACGGCACTGCCAACGGGATCGTCTGGGCACTGACGCCTCACACGTGCAACGCAAATCAAAACGTGGAGCCCGGTGCGCTGTTCGCGTTTAATGCCACGAGTTTTTCAGGATCGGGCACTACGCGTACTTTGATCGACCTGTGGGATAGCACACAAAATCTCTCTCGCGACGACGTAGGCTATTTCGCGAAGTTCACATATCCGACAGTCGCCAATGGCAAGGTCTACGTTTCTAGTTGGGGCAGCGTACCGGCCGCGATCGAGGGTAAGTGCGCGGAGAGCTCTCAACCTGCCGCCCCATCGAACCATGGACAGTTGTTGATATACGGCCTCCTCGCAGCGCCTTCGAGCTTGCCCGCCCAGGCTACCCTCTCAGTTCCTGCCTTGACAGACGCCGGATTCCCGAATCTCGGCGGCACTGTTATCTCCGATGTCTTGGTGCCGTTTACTCTCAAGGAGGAGAGTGAACCCGCGCTATGCACTGGAAACCTGCAAGAGCGGGTGGTCCGTTCGACCAATACCGGCGATCTCGATTTCTACTACAGGATCCGCGACACCGCGGGCACGGGATCTGTCGCCAAAATCGCTGCGAGTTCCTTCGCTGGACTTCCGGTGAGCGTCGGCTACCGAACCGATGGGCTGGGCACTGTGTCCCCGCAGACCGCCACCCGAAGTGCCGCGCCGGGGGCATCGATCACCTTCGAATTCGGTAGCCACCCGGTTTCTTGTGCAACGCACCAGGAGTCGCAATTCATATTGGTTAGTACCGGTGCGACGAATTTCATCGCCGGGGGCAAGGCGGATGTTTTTACCACCACCGGGGTTCAGGCCTCCTTGGCTGCCTCCATGCCGCAATAGGCGCAATCGTGCACCCATCCCGTCGGCTGGCGCAAGCCGGAATGTTCATTCGATGCATGCGAAGGGAGTTTCTACATTGAATTCCGGGGAGAATAGCGGCGCTGTTGCGTTGTTTGCATCTCGTCTCCTTGCGCATGTCGGGCTGCTGAAATTCGGTTTGGCGGCTGCCCTGGGAGCATCCGGCGTTGCGACTTCGAATGCTCCAACGCAGACTCAAGGATATGAGGTAGTCGATCTTGGAGTCATACAGCGCATTGCCGCGGACATCGTCCCAGGGTTAAGCGCTTCCGGAAATATTGTGATATGGCGTCAGGAGGAATCGCAGGCATTTTCCGCGGTGCTCTTGGAGGGCGCAACGAAGAAGCCTCTGCCGAAGCCAGAGGGATTTCGGAATAGCTTCGCCTATTCGGTAAATGATCGGGGTAACGCCGTCGGTTGGTCGAATACTACACTCAATCCGGTGGACAGTACCTCAACTGTACATGCAACTTTCTTTACAAGAGACCGAGCGGTGGATCTCGGCACTCTCGGCGGCCTCCGTAGCCAGGCGTACGCAATTAACAATCAAGGCGTAATCGTAGGAGTATCCGCGCTCAAGGATAATAGGCAGTGCGCATTTCGCTTCGCCGATGGCAAAATGACTTGTCTCGACCCCTTACCCGGAGAAATCTACAGCGTGGCCTTTGACATCAATAGAGCTGGCGTCATCGTTGGGGGCTTTGGAGTGGCCTCAACGTCGGTGAAGCCGGTGGTGCATGCCGTGCTTTGGCGCGGAAATAAGCCGCAGGACCTGGGCTCGCTTTCTAGGAACGGAAATAGCATTGCCTATGCGATCAACAACCATGACGATGTGGTGGGAGTTTCCGATTTAGGTATGGAGGATGAGGTCTTTCTTTATACCGGTGGCCGAATGACCGATCTCGGTATACTGGGTCACGCATTCGCTATCAACGATCAACGTCATATCGTCGGCACGCTGACTGCAGAGGAACGCGGCCATCCTCGTGGGTTCTTATGGGAGAACGGAACGGTGCACGACATCGATACACTCATTCCCGCCGGCACTTATAGGATTGAAGCTGCCTATCGGATCAATAACCTTGGCCAGATTCTTTGCAGCGGGTTTGGCAATGGCCAAATGCACGCACTGCTTCTGAACCCGATCAATTGATCGTTGTGCCTTGTGGCACGGCAAAATGCCATCCTCAGCTGGCGGAATACAAATCCAGTTTTCCGCTCAAAAGACCAAATTGTGCTTCCGGCTTATGTTCTTGATTTGACTGGCGATCGCCATTTGGCAAGGCATTACCAAGGAAATCCGCTGCAATGCTGCAAATTTCAACGAGCTCCCAAAGATTCTCTGATGTATAATTCTGGCTCGCCGGATTTCGAGCAAAAAAATCTGGCAAACTGCCGACTGGACCCTTCCGGATACTAGTCGGGAAAAAGGAGACAAGTTATGGCGGAACAGAAAGGCGCGGCCAGCAAATCTCTGGAAATGCGAGTTGCCGAACTGGAAGACAAGCTATCCAAGGTCCACATCACGGAAGAAGAGATGAAAGCGTACCAGAAAGTATCTTCTCTGATTGGCCAACAGGCGCAGCCGGCCTTAAGTCCACAGGTTTGCGTGGTGAACTGCGTTCACTGCATCATTGCTCAATGCATCGTCAACGTTTGCATCCGCCCCGTATGCATTAACGAGTGCACATGCGGGCCGTGCGGTGCGTGCGAATTGGCAAAGAAGGACCCTGCCGGGGATTTCGGAAAGCTTGGAAAGTAGCCCCACTCGCCAATAGTGCCCTAACTTGAATCGAGACGATACCGGCATAACCACAGGTCAAGAATATGGACGTCGTTTTCGCCGCCATGCCCTTCGCCGACTTTCGGCGGCCTGTGATCGGTGCGAGCCTGTTGCAGGCGGGCTGAAGCGCAACGGATTCCAATCGACGATTGAGTATTTCAACCTCGAATTCGCGGAAATTATCGGGCCTGAAGCATATGAACTGCTATCGAACTCGCTGCCGCCAAGTTGTCTTGTAGGCGAGTGGTTCTTTGCCGATCTGGTCTTCGGAGATGGAATTCCTGATGCGGAAGACTATCTGACGAAGATTTTGAGGCCCTTTTTGCCTTCGTTATCGGCCAGAGCGCAACTCCTTGAGGCACGGCAGCACCGGGCCGAGTTCATTGATTCATGCGTGGACCGGCTGATGAAGTTGAAACCCAGGCTGGTCGGCTTTCCGTCCAGCTTCCACCAGACTTGCGCTTGCCTTGCGGTAGCCAAGGGTTTGAAAAGCAACGCAAATCCCCCGGTCGTTATCTTTGGCGGAGCAAATTGTGAAGGGGAGATGGGTTGGCAGCTCGTTCGCTCGTTTCCGTGGATCGACTACGTCGCTACGGGAGAAGCGGATATTAGCTTCCCGAGCTTCATCGCGAACCTGCTCGACCGGGGGGACGATACTGGTGTTCCCGGAATATTGAGCCGAGACCAGGCACTCAGCAGCCCACAGCATGCTGAGGACCTGGATGCACTGCCTGTTCCGGACTACTCCGATTTTTTCGATCGTGCCCGGCGTTCCTCCCTTGGCAGCGCACTGGACCCAGTGGCGCTCATCGAGACCTCGCGAGGCTGCTGGTGGGGCGCGAAACACCACTGCACATTCTGCGGACTGAACGGCGAGACGATGGCGTTCCGGAGCAAGAGCCCGCAAAGAGCGTTCCGGGAGTTTGCGTCCTTGGCCACAGAATATAAGGTGAAGCGAATTGACTGTGTCGACAATATTCTCGACACTCGCTACATCCAAACGCTCTTGCCACTGCTGGCCGGCAGCGCTCTCGACCTTAGCATTTTTTATGAAGTGAAAGCCAACCTTCGGTACGATCAATTGGTTCAGCTGAAGGCAGCGGGCGTGATCGGAATTCAGCCTGGAATCGAAAGCCTCAGCGACCGGGTCCTGGGGCTAATGAATAAGGGCTGCACAGGCTTCCAGAATATCCAGTTGCTGCGTTGGTGCCTGGAATTGGGGATCACTGTTGTGTGGAATATTCTCGCCGGATTCCCGGGCGAATCAGAGACGGACTACGAGCGCCAAGCGCAGTTGGTGCCGCTTCTAACCCACCTGTCGCCGCCGTCCTGCTGTACGCCCGTGCGCTTGGACCGCTTTAGCCCTTTCTACACCTCCCAGGCGGATTTTGGTTTTGAGCGCGTCAGGCCGGCGGCTGCCTATTACTACGTGTTTCCGCTCGAGCGGCGCGAGCTTGCCAGGCTGGCGTATTATTTCGACTTTGACTACGCAGACGGTCGCGACCGCAACTTGTATCTCATGCACCTGCGCGAAGAAGTTGGAAAATGGTGGAGCGCTCAAGCTGAATCCAGCCCGGTAAAGCCCCGGTTGGACGCGAAGCCCCATGACCGCGGTGTTCTCATCGAAGACACCCGCGAGATCGCCTTGAAGCCTCGCCAGCAACTTAGCGGCATTCCGGCGCAGCTTTATCTCCTTTGTGATACAGCAAAGAATCTTGGCGCTCTGACCCGAGCTATTCGCCCGGAGATTCGCGAGCCGGAAGTCCGGGAGATACTCGAGGGCTTCGTCTCCTCGAAGATCATGGCCAGACTTGGGGATCAATATCTGAGCCTGGCTGTCTTCAATGGTCGTAATCTACTGATGAAGGAGGGAATTCAATCAAGTGACATCGCTAAGGTTCAACCGCCCTCGGCTTCCCACCCATTACTACGTGTGGTCTGAGCCTCCTGACGCCGCAGGCGATGAGTCGCTGCACTTCGCCTCCGAGCGCCGGCGAATCAAATTGAAAGGCCACTCTTTCCGAGAGTTTGAGCGGCGCGTCATCCCATTGCTGGATGGAATGCACACGCTCGAAGAGATCGGTTCCAAAGTCGAAGATGTCTTTGAATTCGAGGACCTCGAGGCTGGGATTCGCATTCTCCAGAGTCAAGACTTGCTTGAGGACGGTCCTGCTGATGAGGAAGATACTGGTTCCTCGGCACGATTGGTCCCACAATTCAATTTTTTTCATGAGGCGGGCCTCAATGTCCTGGAAACCCAGCGTAAACTGCGAAGCGCGACGGTCACTGTATTTGGTTTGAGCGGGGCCGGCGCGGCCCTGGTTGATAGTCTGGCTGCGACCGGCGTCGGCACGATCCGGTGCGTCGATAGCCTGAAGGTCTGCGAAACAGACCTGTATTTGTCTCAGGTGTTTCATAAAAGCGACGTCGGATCGATCCGCTCGATAGCCATGCAACGCCATGTAGCCGCACGTTTCGCGGACACGCGCATTGAGGTCGTCTCCGACGATCTTCCCACCGATGAAGCCGTTGTCAGCGCAATCGATGGATCGGATTTTGTGGTTTGCTGCCTCGATCCTGGCCAGTCATCGTTAATCTACAAAGTGAATCGAGCCTGCCTGGAAACGGGTATCCGATGGACATCGTGTATGTTGTCGGGCCGTGAAGTTACGGTGGGCCCGACTATACATCCCCTCACGACGCCCTGCTATCTTTGTTTCAAGATGCGGATTGTTGCCTGTGCAGGCCAACCTGAAGACGCTTTTTCCTTTGAGAAGCTGCTCGACCGACGGAAAAAGGATGACAGTTGCCGCCGTGAAAATCTTGTTTTCGGCGCAGGTCTTGCCGCAAATTTACTTGCTCTCGAAACCTCGCGAGAGATTGTCGGGCTCTCGCCTGTACCCACCCAAGGCAAGGTGGTGATCTTCGATCTACTTGACATGAGTTGTTCGAAGCACGTAGTGCTGCGCAAGCCCTGGTGTCCAGCCTGCTTTGAGCCCAAATCGGAAGAGAAAATCCCCCAGAATGAGTCATCGCAGCGACCGGAGAGCTTATGAACGGGGCGCGACTGCGCGAGGCGGTCGGTTCCTGGGCTGATTTTGTAAGCCCTCGAACCGGCATTATTCGAAGTGTCTCCCGCGTTCAACGTGGAGCGGAGGAACCTTCGCCACCATTCATTTATCAAGCCGAGGTCTCGCACTTCGATTTCCGTATGACGAACGCCCAGGACCGGGGCTCGGCGGGAAAGGGCACAACCGAAGAAGAGGCGATTCGGGGCGCCATTGGTGAGGCGATCGAGCGCTACTGCGCATCCCACTACGACCGTTCGGCCGCCTTCGCGTCGTCCTGGGCGGAAGTTGCAGATCGAGCCGTCGCTCCTCCCGAGTTCGTCTTGTACTCCGAGCGCCAGTACCATGACGGCGCTCTGCCCTACCGTCGCTGGGACCAGAATGAGGAGGTGACCTGGGTTGGCGCCCACGAACTCCCATCGAATCGGGTGGTGTTGGTACCGGCAAGCATGGTCTACCTCCAGTTTCCGCAGGACCGTGCAGTGGGCCCATTCACCGCAGCGACGTCCAATGGCTTGGCCGCCGGCCCGAGTCAGGAGTTTGCCATCCTGCACGGACTATACGAATGTATCGAACGCGACGCATTTCTGGTGACATGGATGGCGCGGCTACCAGCGCCCGAGGTGCAGTTCACGGCGGCGGTTCCTCTGGCCGACGCGATCCGCGCCCATTACCGGCGCTTTGGCGTTGAGGTGCGCGCGTTTCACATGTGTACGGATATCGATGCCCATGTGATGATGGCAATCGCATTTGACAAAACAGGTGCAGGACCCGCCGCGGTGGTCGGACTCGGCTGCCACGCTTCACCGGAGAAGGCTTTGGCTCGAGCGATATTCGAGATTTGCCAAGTCCGTCCGGGCCAGGCACGCCGCTTTCGCGAGCAGCCGCCTTCGGAACGCCTGAAGCGGATCGAAGACGTCAAAACGCTCGAAGATCACAGCGCATGGGCCAGTATGCCCGAGCATCTCGACGAGTTCTCATTCTTGCTCGATGGCTCCGCCAAGCGTCGCTTGGAAGACCTGCACGACTTTTCAACTGGCACGACACAGGGCGATCTTGAACGTTGCGTGGCATCGCTTCAGCGCGCCGGTTGCCGGGTTCTTTATGCGGACCTATCAACTTCGGACGTGGTCGACTACGGAATCCACGTTGTTCGGGCACTCACTACCGGCCTGCAGCCGATACACTTCGGCTGGAATGAAGGGCGGCTTGGCGGCAAGCGTCTGTTCGAGTTGCCGCACAAATTGGGCTTTACCCCAACCCCGTTGACAGAGCGGGAATTAAACCCCTGTCCACATCCGCTCGCGTGAGAAACCTGCATGCTGCCATTTGAAGATGGAACCAGCCTCTCTCTCCTGTTTCACTTGAATTCGGAGCCTTGGGGTAACACCGAGGCATATCAGAGTGTGGCATACGAAGTGGAATACAAGCATCCCGCTTCTTCACCTCCGCTCTCGCTGCCTATCGCACCCGAATCCGAGATCATGAAACTCTCCCGGCAGCGCCGGTCTTGCCGCGCCTACGCGCCCAGAGAGTTACCACTTTCGGCATTAAGCGCGCTGTTGCGGGGAAGCTACGGAGTTATACGGGAAGACAACAGGCTGCTCGGCGGATCCCTGGCGCTCATGCGGCCCGTTCCCTCCGCCGGCGGGCTGTTTCCGCTTGAAATCTATGTTGTCTCGCAACGAGTGGAGGATCTTGCCGACGGCCTGCACCATTACGACGTTCGCAACCATGCGTTAGAGACGCTCACGACCGGGCCTGTTTTCACGGCATTGAGACCGGCACTCTTCATGTATGAAGCGATAGAACACGCGAATGTGGTCTTCTTTCTGGCTGCCGTGTTTCAGCGAACTCAGAAGAAGTATGGTCCGCGAGGCTACCGGTATGTATTGCTTGAGGCCGGCCACGTCGCACAAAACATCTGCTTGCTGGCAGTCGAGCAGGGACTTGGCTCGCTGTGCATGGGAGGGTATGCGGATGGGCGTCTAAACCGGGCTCTCGGCCTATCTCAGCTCGAGGAAGGGATTGTCTACTCGGTCGCAGTTGGGTGGCCTGCGGCCGCAAATCCAAACCAGGTGTGAAGACGTGCCTGGCTTCGAAGCAACCCGGGGCGGCGTTCTGCGACTGATTCCAACTGGCTCGCTTTCACAACTTGGCCGCGCGCGGAAGGAATCAAACCTTCCATCCGTCGATTAACAGATTTCCGGGAACACGGGATTATCGGTAACTTCGTCCAAGCTATGGCTCGCCAAATTGCCATCCGGGCGCGAAAACACCATTTCTCAAAAGACATGAACTGGCAAGAGGCGGGGATAGAGTGACATTTCGGTAGACACGCATTGCCTCACAAGCCACGAAAGGCACGGCAGAGCGTCAGCGGTTTCTAGCAGGGCGCAGCTTTCCGCAGTCCGCGCGGAGATTCGGAAATTGCAGTGTCGGTTTGTAGGCCGCAAGATCGTAACGATGATGCAGGCCGCCCAATATTCCGCAACAAGACCCAGAACAGTCGCCCAGAAGCGGCAAATCGCGGATGAGGATGCCGCAGCCTCAAAGCCGCAAGCTGTTGCCGAATCGCCAGGTTTCCCAGGAGCAGGTCCCAGCGAGAGCGAAAACATCGAATAGAGGAGCCGACCAAGAGACTCAGCACGCGGAGCATTGAACCAGCTTTACACAGGAACAGACCAAATTTTCCTTCCGGTTCAACTACGTGATTTGACAACAGATCATTATTTTGGCGAGGCACAGGTAATCCGCCCAGAACTCCGCTCAAACCGAGAAATCGTTCGAGAGGTCGACTTTTTCATGGGGAGTGTTTGTGATTTCGTCGCCGAATAGGTCGCCAGGTTCATTCTTAGGGCGCAGACGTGACGGGGCGGTTCCAATCGCGAGGAATTTGCAAACTGGTGACAAACCGATGACAACTTGATGCCGGGGACCGGCCTACGATCACGAACTGAGAGGCAAGAGGGTGTTCGGTTCCCACTGGCTCCGGCGGGTGGTTTCGACCTTCCTCTGCTCCTGAATTTCCCCTGGAGTGTGAAATATGCTAGTTCGTAGAAATGTAGTGGCGTCCTGCCTTGGCGTTGTTCTTCTCATGGTTCCTGCCTTGGCCCAAGCACAGTATCAACTCACCAACCTGGTTTCGAATCAAGTCAGTTCGTCTATCCCGACCATCGACCCGCTGTTGGCCAATCCCTGGGGATTAGCCCGAAGCGCGGGTTCGCCTTGGTGGATCAGCGATAACGATACCGGCTGGTCGACCCTCTATAACGCAGTCGGAGTTCAATCGGCACTCAGGGTTGTGATTCCGACCGCCGGAAACGGCCCGGTTAGCGCGACAGGCCTGAACGGCCCTGGCTCACCGACCGGAATCGTTTACAACCCATCGAAGACGGATTTCCAGGTTTCGGGCGTGGCCTCGTCTTTCATCTTTGCCACGCTGGATGGCACGATCAGCGCCTGGCCCGGCCTGAACAAGAACCTGGCGACCCTAGTAGTGGACAACTCGGCCACCAAGGCGAGCTACACAGGCTTGGCTATCACCACTAACGCTTCGGGCAATTTCCTCTACGCGGCGGACAACGCAAACAACAAAATCGATATGTTCGATGGCGGCTTTAACCTGGTGGGCTCGTTTGGCGACCCTGCGCCCCCAGCGAACACCTCGGTCTTCGGGATCCAGGACATCAATGGCATGGTTTACGTCACCTATGCTGTCCCGGGCGTCGGCTCCGGTGGCGTCGTTGACGTGTTCCAGGAGAACGGCACCTTCGTTAAGACGCTGGTCCCCAATACAGCGGTGTTAAATCAGGCTTGGGGTATTGCCCTCGCTCCCAGCAATTTTGGACCGCTTAGCAATACGCTCCTGATTTCAAACAACTCCGTCAACGGCACCATCAACGGGTTTAATCCTGTGAACGGTGCGTTCGTGGGTACGATAAAAACCCGGTCCGGGTTTCCGATTGTCCTCAATAACCTTTGGGGAATCGCCTTCGGTGGCGGAACAGCAAACAATGGGGCAACCAACGAGTTGTTCGTCACCGTGGGTCCGGGGATTGGACCCAATGAACTGGCTGGTACCTTTGCATCAATCGTCTTCAATCCAGCCCCGTAAACGGGAGGTGAGGGCCGCCAAGAAATTGGCGCTCTATTCGACGGCCGCTGTGGCCTTACCTTCTTCAGAAGAGGCTTGAAAGCAGCCTGGTCTCCCATCCTAAAGCGCGCCGCGACGCGGCCAGCATGCGAATGGGAGACCAGGCTGCCCGACGGTAGCCCTAAGCCTCACTTGTAATTCAATCGTCAAAGAAATGTCAGGGCGGTTGATCTGGAAGCTGCACGAATTACCCTTGAATTAATTGACAGCCTCTCGGCTTTCCCTTTCCAAATTCGAGCGTAAAGGTCCGGCAACACTCCTTAGCCGGGGGAAACCGGGCGCAATCGCGCACTTTGAATGATCTAGCGCTTTGCACCCGATCGGCGTTCAATAAAATGTCCGAGACCGGAAGTAAGTTGCTTAATCCGCGCGGTTTTTGGGAGACCCAATCTGGGCAATGAGAGTGAGGTCGGACAGAGATTTAGATTTCCGACTCAGACAAAGTCCGAGGGCTCGTATTGAGGGGAGCAGATGGTATGAAGACTATTCTTGCAATCGAGGACGACCCCAGAATCCAAAGGGCGCTAACGAGGCTCTTCGTCTCAGAGGGCTATGAAGTCCATCTCGAAGGCGAGGGTAATGCTGGGTTGACCGCGAGCCGGAAATTGCGTCCCGCTGCGGTAGTGCTCGACCTGATGATACCTGGCATCAATGGTCGTGAGCTTTGCCGCATGATGAAGGAGGGGCAGCCGGAGACGCCGGTCGTCATTCTAAGCGCAGTAAGTGATGTGGCCGACAAAGTACTGCTACTGGAAATGGGAGCGGATGATTATGTCACCAAACCGTTCAGCCCAAGAGAGCTGCTAGCCCGTGTAGAGGCTGCGATCCGGCGGTCCTCAAAGTTCGGCGGCTTGAAGCTGACACAATTCGGAGAGATCACCATCGACATGGCAAAGATGGAGGTCCGCCGCGATGGGGTTAACATAGTCCTCACCGCTCATGAGTTCAAGCTCCTACGGTTCTTCATTGAGAATGTGGGACGTGTCCTCTCCCGAGCAGAACTGCTCAATGACGTTTGGGGATACGATTCCTATCCCAACACGCGCACGGTGGACAATCAGATTTTGAAATTGCGTCAAAAGCTTGAACGCGATCCCGCCCAGCCGCGGCATTTTCTCACCGTACATGGAGCCGGATACAAGTTTGTCCGCGAGGGGTAGGGCAGCATCTTTCCTGTTGGGAAGATACCGGGAAGGTCGAGTGAAGAATCGAGCGACGCGGGGTGGGTCGCTGTAATTCAGGGAACGAAAGGGGTAAGGATCCTTTGCAGCTACGTCCATGGCGAATGCGGACGATGCTCCTGCTATCGCTGGTGACCCTTGCCCTGGCCATGACCGCCATCTTTCTGGTTATGGTGCACCTTGCCATTGAGCGTCAGGTGCGGTCCAATCTCGGACTGGATATGCAGCATTCCCTAGAAACCTTTCACAATTTGCAGGAGCAACGACAGAAGCTGCTGCTGCGTGAATCCTCTCTGGTGTCGGAACAGCCCCGCCTGAAAGCGCTCATGACAACTTCTGATCCCAACACGATCAGCGACTCCGGAGCGGAGTTCTGGAAGCTGAGCGGAAACGATTTTTTTGCGCTGATGAACCCGGAAGGCAGGCTTGAGGCTTATTACACCGAAGGCCCGACCCTAAATCGGAAGGATGTAGAAGCCGCACTGCGCGAATCGCTCAGATCACCTGGATCGCCGCGCCTCTTCGCATCGGACGGCAGGCTCTTTGAGATAACATCCCAATCGTTTACATTCGGCTCGAGTGAGCCCGTCACTGGGCTGGGCTACGTCACCATCGGGTATAGCCTGGACGAGGAGATAGCACGGGAGGTGAGTGAGGCCGCTGCCGCCGAGGTGGTTTTCGCTGTGGATGGAAAGATCGTGGCGGCAACTCTGCCCCGAGCGCTGCGGCAAGAACTGGGCGCAAACCTAAACGTGCTACTGCATAAACCGATTGACAGGTCAGAGATGCGCATTGGAAATGAGCGCTACCTCGCCTCTTCAGTTCAGTTGCAGGCCGGAACTCCGGCTGGCGGCGAAGTTGAACTTATTGTGTTCAAGTCGTTTGCGGAGGAACAGCAAATACTGGCCGGATTAAACCGTCTCGTAGTGCTTCTCGGCGTCCTTGCAACGCTTCTTGGCGTCGCCATGGCGGCTGTCATCACGCGGACTTTGACTCGCCCACTGGAGTCGCTCGTCGCCGGGACGCGGGCACTCAGCGGTGGAGACTTTACTCACCAGGTTCGCGAAGATGGTCCCGAAGAAGTTCGTGAGTTGAGTCGTGCATTCGATCGGATGCGTGAACAAATGCAGAAGGCGCAACTGGAACTGCTGGTCGCCGAGCGTATGGCTACGATCGGTCAGATGGCCAGTTCAATCTCCCATGATCTGCGCCATTATCTCTCCGCGGTCTATGCCAATGCGGAGTTCCTTGCCAATCCGCGAATCCCCGCAGAAGAACGAGAAGAGTTGTTCGCGGACATTCGAGCCGGGGTGCTGGGCATGACGGAAATGCTTGACTCGCTACTGGTTTTCGGCCGAACCGGAATGCTGGTGCACCGACGCCCAGAGTCCCTTGTGGCTCTTGTCGATCACGTTGTGGGAGCGATTCGCTCACACCCGGACGCACGCGACGTCGATCTGAGAGTACAGCCGGTTTTGCCATTGAGGGTCGAAGTGGACGAAAATGAGTTGCGTCGCGCGTTGTATAACCTGCTGTTGAACGCCTGCCAGGCCGTAAGGCGCTGCGAGTATCCGGCCTGGGTCGCAGTCGAGACAGCGATAGATGATGAGGAAAGCCTGCTGATTACGATTCGCGACAATGGGCCTGGGGTTCCCAGTTCAATTCGCAGCACATTGTTTCAACCTTTTGTCAGCGAGGGGAAGCAGAGCGGCGTTGGGTTGGGCCTAGCCCTTTGCAAGCGCATCGCCCAGGCCCATGGAGGAGACATTGTTCTAGAGGAATCAACGTCTGAAACAACAGCATTCACAATCAAATTGCCTCGCGGGAACATAGCCGAAGACACTTCACGCCAGGCCGCGGAGAGACGATGAGCGTGTTCCTTTTGAAGACGCTGCCAGCCGGGATGGCTTGCGCATGGCTGCTTTCGCCGGCCGCCGTGTTTTCGCAGTCCAACGTTGCACCAGTCACGGACACGGTACCAGCCGGCCAGATACATGCCCTTGAACAACGCATCGATGGTCTTGCGGAGAATCTTGCCGCGGCCCAGCGCCAGGTGGAAGAGGACCGGCGCAGAATGCAGTCGATGCAGGCGGAGCTCGACGATCTGCGTAAGACCCTGGCGGGAAACAACAGCGACACTGCAGAGCCGGCCAATGCCAGCGCAGTCGCTCAGTTGCAACAGACGGTCGCCCAGATTCGCGAGGAGCAGTCAGTAATCTCGTCCGAAGTACAACAGCATGAACAAACCAAGCTGGAGAGCGCCTCAAAGTTTCCCGTTCGCTTCAGGGGAATGGTTTTGTTCAACACCTTTGTGAATGAAGGCGTTGTGGACCAGCCGGATCTACCCACTACGGCGTTGCTCCGTGTACCTGGCCAAAGCCACGGGAGCGCAGGTGCCGGGCTTCGCCAGACGATGATCAATTTTGAAGGGACCGGCCCCTCACTCTGGAGTGGCCGCATTTCTGCGGACCTGTCGATGGATTTCTTCGCGGGAGTTACAGCGGGGGATTTAAGCTCGCCGGCCGGGCTGGCGCGGATGCGCACAGCGGGGATCACATGGGATTCGGCGGACGATTCGGTGCGATTCGGGTATGATGGCCCGTTGATTTCGCCACTCTCACCCACTTCGTATGCGACGGTGGCGCAGCCCGGCCTTGCATGGTCAGGAAATCTATGGACCTGGGCGCCGCAGTTGCAATGGGAACACAGAATCGCTTTGGCTGAGGATCGCCAGGTTGGTTTCGAATTAGGCCTTTACGATCCGTCTTACACTGCGGTGAACGAGATTGAAGCCGAACGATCCGTCAGCCCGAGTGAAGCAGCGCGCCAGCCAGGATACGAAACACGGCTCTCTTACCGCGCAGGGAAGGACGATCGCGTATTTCAGTTGGGTATAGCCGGCTACTATGACCGGAAGAATTATGGGAACGGCGAGACTCTGGATACGTGGGCGGGCACGGCAGACTGGAAGGTCCCGGTTACCAGGCGCAGTCAATGGAGCGGCGAGTTTTATCGTGGTAGAGGGATCGGTTCGCTCGGCGGGGGCGCATATCGCGATGAGTACATATATGTCGTACCGACTACGGGCCAGCAGGAGGTTGGGGGGCTGGACTCGGTGGGGGGATGGACGCAATGGAAATGGAGATTCAGTCAGACCACACAGTTGAACGCGGTCGTCGGCCAGGATACGGGCTTCTCGAGCGAACTACGCCCGAGCGTCTCCGTCGGATACAATCCGCTTGACTTATACGCAAGGAATCGCACGTTGATGGCGAACTTCATCTACCGCCCATGGTCGTCGGTTGTCCTATCGCCGGAGTTTCGCCGCATCCTAAGTTGGCCAATCACTGGGACAGCGCAAACGGCCAATGTCTACACAATTACAGCAGGTTACGAATTCTGAGGTCGAATGGAATGGCTCGCTGCTCTAACCTGAGTCACAGACACGGCTGGAAACTGCGCATCCTGCTGTTCACGACTCTGTGGCTTTGTGCATTCGCCGTTGCCTCGGAAGCTCAAACTGCCGACGTCACCATGCGCGTGGAGTTCGTGCCAACTGCCGTTAAGAATCATATGCCTGCGATACCGCCCGTCGCTGTTGCCTGGCTCACTCCGCTGGGCAGCAATGCTGCTTCAACACCACCTGTCCCTGCACACACCTATCGAATGGTGCAAGAGAACAAGCAGTTCGATCCGCATTTGTTGATCGTTCCCGTCGGCAGTCTGGTGCAGTTTCCCAACCGCGACCCCTTCTTTCACAATGTGTTTTCTCTTTATAACGGCAAGCGATTCGATCTGGGTTTGTACGAAACGGGAAGTGAACGCGCTGTGCGTTTTGATCGCGAGGGGCTGTCCTACATCTTCTGCGACATTCATCCCGAGATGGGTGCGGTGATTCTGGCTCTCTCCACGCCCCACTATGCTGTATCGCGTGGTGGTGCAATCGTCATTACTCATGTGCCGCCGGGGGAATACATGTTGAATCTCTGGTCGGAGGTCGCCACGCAAGAGAGTCAGGCCGCAGCACGCAGGTCTGTGACAATTGGCCCAACTGATACCGACCTGGGAAGGTTAACCCTGATTGAAACACCCAGCCCTATGGCGCATCACGCAAACAAGTTCGGCGAATCGTATCCCGCGGCAAAGGACTCGGATTCTCCAGCGTCGAAGTATTGACGGTGAACTCCAGCCATCCCCAAAAAGAAAAAGACTGATCCGGGCAAGCCGCTGGCAGCAATCCCTGCGGCGAACACGCGTCGCCCGTCGAAGGTCTAGGTCTCTTTAATGTTCTGCGGTTAGTGTCATACCAGATCAGCTAACTAACAGGCCGTGAAGTTACTGGCTATTGGCTATTGTGCAGCAGAACGGATTCTGTGCATGCCATAAGTCCCCGGAAAGCCTGGCCATATCTGTCTTCGCTCACAAGTGACAAGCGAATGACATAAGACGTACAACTCAAAAATCCACCCATTGTATTGTTCACACATGACATGACTTCCACGGTCGCGCAAGCCCTCCCGTTCGCGCATAACCTGAGCTATGTCTTCAACGCTAACTGTGAGGATAAACAATGCATAAACTACTCGGAATTGCAGGCATCCTATATCTCCTATCCTGCGCAACAGGTGCGTTCGCGGTTCCGCGATTCTCGCGTCAAACGGGGCTTGGCTGCAGTACATGCCATAGCAGCCCGCCGGAATTGACGGCGTTCGGACGCGACTTCAAGCTGAAGGGATATCTCCTCACTGATGACGTTAAGGGCGATGCCATTGAGAACAAGCATCTGTGGCTGTCACGGTATGTTCCGTTCTCAGCCATGATCCAGCTTGGAGAAACGGAAGTCAAAACGAAAGAGCCATCGACGCAGAACAACACAGTTGAATTTCCGCAGCAGTTCAGCATCTTTGTCGCGGGAAAGTTCGCCCCTCATTTCGGTGGCCTGGCGCAGATCACTTACTCGCATCCGAACGACCGTTTCAGCATGGATAATACCGATCTGCGCTTTGCTAACTCGACGAGACTTGGTGGCAAGGACTTGGACTACGGTGTAATTCTCAACAACAATCCAACGGTGGAAGACCCATGGAACAGCACCCCCGCATGGGGCTTTCCCTGGGTCTCCTCCGACTCCGCGCCAACTCCGATAGCTTCCCCGGTTATCAATGGAGCGCTGGCGCAAGACGTGGCCGGCCTGGGCGCTTACAGCATGTGGAATCATCATCTCTACACAGATTTGTCGGTCTATCGCTCCGATCACGCCGGAGCACCCGCCCCAATAACCGGGAGCGGCCAGGCATTCAATGTGAATGGCGTGGCGCCGTACTGGCGAGCAGCCTGGCAGCAAAGCTGGGGCCAGAACTATCTCATGTTAGGGACCTATGGCATCTATGTGCAGTCATTCCCCGGCACCGTGATGGGGCCGAGTGATCGCTATGTCGACCCGTCGGCGGACTTTCAGTATGAGTATTCTTTTGGCAAGAACCTGCTCGATGTCCACGGTTCCTATACATATGAGAAGTCCGCTCGGAACGCGACTTACGCCGCGAGTGGATCGATGACGCCGGACATCCATCTGAATAATACAAAGCTGGACACCACCTTCCACTGGGGAAGCAAGTACGCAGTAACTGGGGCATACTTCTTGACCACCGGAACCGCGGATAGTTTGCTCTACGCGCCAGCAGCTGTGACGGGCAGCAACAACGGCAGCCCCAACAGCAGCGGCTTGACTGGCCAATTCTCCTACTGGCCCTGGCAGAATCTCGATCTAAGCATGGCTTACACAGGCTACACGAAGTTCAATGGGGCGAGCACCAACTACGACGGCTCAGGCCGGAATGCGTCTGACAACAACGCCTTGTACATCACACTTTGGCTGATTCTTTAGGAGGCATTGTGCAGGAATACGACCTTGTTGTGGATAACAATCCAAACCGCGCTTTCAATCGGGGGTCCGCGGCAGATGCCCCAGTTATTAAACGGCGATTTGCCCTGGTCACTTTGCTTGCCACCATCGCTGGCATGGTGGCCTTGGGCTTCATTCACCCCTTTGGCAACCCGCGCGCCGAAACGGCAAAGGGGATGGATGGGCGCTTGCTGACGGCCAATATGCCAGCGGACGCTCGGCACGTGTTGATGACGAAATGCGGAGACTGCCACTCAAGCGAAACACATTTTCCGTGGTATGCAGGCATCGCTCCCGGATCGTGGCTCATCGAGCGAGATATCGTGGAGGGGCGCAGCCAGATGGACCTCTCACAGTGGGATGAGCTGCCGCCGGAGGGGCGAGAATCGCTTGCAGCGAAGATCATCATGGAGGTGAAGAGCGGGGATATGCCACCCGTGCAGTACCTGGCGCTCCATTGGAATGCGCGGCTCACCCGTGGCGATATTCAGACACTTGCATCTTTGGTAAGTGCGACGGAGATCAATCCTGCTGAGGACTCGGGCTCTGCTGGGCCTGGTGATCCGACGCGCGGCAAGCTCGTGTTTGAGAAACGCTGCATTGACTGCCACTCGATGACCAAGAACATGAAGGGGCCCATGTTAGCCGGACTGCTGGGCAAGAGGGCCGCCAGCGTTCAGAAATTCTCATACTCATCGTCCTTGAAGAAGTCCGGTTTGGTCTGGAACGAGTCAACACTGGATAAGTGGCTGGCCGACCCAGACACTTTGGCGCCAGACACCACCATGGAGTACCGTGTTCGGAACGCAGAAGAGCGGCGCGATGTGATCGCGTATCTGCTGCGGTGAATCGAGGCCGGGGTGTCTTTCATAACTGGTCCTTGCAGTTCTGAAATCGAACGATGCGCTGGGTGTGCCTGGTCAGAATGTTATCCGGATTCAACTGACCAGGCTCCGAGGCACTTTCCTACTCCGCCTCGATATAGTTCGTTCCGAGATATCGAGTCCAAGAAATCTCAATTCACAATGAATCCTGGGAGCACGCCAAATCGTGTTCTCGGCAACCATCCGAAAAATCAGTTCGCGCAACTCTTTGCCTAAGCACTTTCTCCCAGGCCCGGGCTCGATACCGTCAAAGCCAAGTCCAATGCACTTTGAAGCCGGCACTGTGCCACCTTACAACGGTCTCCGGTTGCACCAGGATCAATGCCTCACGCCACCCGCGGCAAATCCGCCGCAAAACCACCCAGAACAGGCGACCAGCGGCAGCAAACTATGACTGCGGGCGCCGCCGCCCCAATGCGGCCAACCATTGTCGAGGCGCCGTGTTTTGGGGGGCCAGATCGCGACGAGATCAAAAACATCGACGAAAGAGAACGACCAGCCACGGGCTCGCCGCGGACGGCGCAAATGGGTATTCTGCGTCGTAAAGATAGTTGTTGGCGTCTTCGCATGTCGTGTCGCACGACAGGTCGCCGGTGCAGTTCATGGGCCCGCAGTCAGCAACGAGCTTGATGTGATTGCAGGTGTTGCACTCGGCTGTGGGGAACATCCCGCATGTGCCCAGGTTCCCGTCTTTCCCCGGGTTTCTCTGTTTCCTCGGAGCGAACTTGCTCTTTCCATCGAGTGTGTTCTCAAGGAACCGATTCCGTTGAATCGCTGGGCTCCAGAGGCCTGGTGAGATTTTTCTTCTCCTACTGGACTTTTCTTACCCAACTGGGAAGGAGTATTGTTGACGTTCTCGTTTTAATAGGTGCAAGGCCGAATTCCAATAGTCTGCAACAGGCAGTATCCGTGTCCCGACAGCTACGGTTTATGATCCCCGGATTATGCAACCCGCTCTATTCCTTATAGAGATTGGAGGATTTGAGTATGAGCAACGCCATCGATCATGGAAGGGGCAAGGGTTCAGCGCCGCAATCTGACGGCATCGGACGCCTTCGCCGCGCGTATGGGAAGGTCTGCCTGTCATTGCTGGCTCTAGTAGTTGCGGCATCGGCGACCTTACTGACCAAACAGATTGTCGAGCCGACTCGGGTAAAGGCACAAACTATCCCCGCGAATGCCTCAAACGCCGCCGGCTGCCCTGTTTCCGCATCAACCTTCAGCGGCTGGTTCCAGAGCTCGCCGCCTACGGCCAACGGCGTGGTGAATCCTGCCAACAGCTTGACCTTTACGCCCACCAGTCTTTGCACCTTTTATCAGTGGTCGGAACAGATGTTTCTGTGGCTGCTGTCTCCGGCGCCGTCCAGTTACGGCGGCGGTGCGCACATCTTCGACTCGCCGACCTTCTACGACGTTTCGCCGCTCAACTCGAGCAACGAGCGCACGCTGACCAAGCACGTATCGGGCAGGTTCCCAATCGTTGGGGTGCGTGTGCCGACGCCTGGGCCTCACGGTCTTCCAGTGATGCTGGACAAGAACCACCGTTTGTTCGAGGTGGAACCCGCCAAGGTCGCACCCAGTGGCAAGCCGCTCATCCTCAACAGCCTGGGCAAGGAAGTAGAGATAGAGAGCGCTACCATCACGGCCGGCAAACTGATTTTGAAGGATACAACGGGCAAGTTGATTGTAGGTGCCAAGCCGATTCTTCGTCCCGAGCTGCTGAAGCCGGCAGTGGCGCCCAAGGCTGCCCCGCGCGCGATTGCAAAGGTTGGCACAGTCAAATTTATTGAAAAGCCAGCGGCGCCTCAGGCGGCAGTCCCGCAGATCGCGGAACGGTTCGTCATCAACGGCCGGACGATCTTCATCAATCCTTTCGGCACACTGGTGGCCCCAGTAAACCCGGAAGAAGGCCAGGCAACGGGCGACGCGCTGTTGTCGCAGGCCAAGTCGCTCGTCTACTACACGCTCGCAGTCAACGACGTGTATGCCTACTTCCTCACGGGCAACAAGACCGGAGGCATCACGCCGGCGGCAACCGTTTTCCCCAACACCCCCGGCGGGCTAACCGCGGTGACGAACTTCGCGTCTTCCAAGGGCGTAACTTTCCCCGATCCCAACGCGCTGACCGTCGAAGTCAAGATGTCGTGGGTGGACGCGTCCACCCTTCCCAGTTCGGCCAACTACGTGACCGTGAATGCGACCGTGCCGAACTATAACACCACGAATCCCGCGCAGTGGGTTCCCAGTGGGACCAAGAACATCACCCTGGCGCTGGTGGGTGTGCACTTCGTAGCTACGGTCCTCAATCACCCGGAGATGATCTGGGCCACGTTTGAGCATTTTGGCAACACGCCCGGCGCAGCGTATACCTACACCAACACATCCTCGGCAAATCAAACCATCGCGCAGGACAGTACCGGGGGCTGGCAGTTCTGTGTGACAAATTGCCCGACCGGGAGCACATTCAATACTTCGCATGCCTCGATAGGCTCAGGCGGCGATATTAACGGAGCACCGAACGTCACGCCGAGCAATACCCTGCGGTCCAATCCCTGGGGATTGCCGGGCACGGCTGCGGCCAGCGTGTCTTCTAACACGCAGATCGTCTCCATCAACCACAGTGTTCTTTCGCAGTTGCTTGCGGGCGACATGCGCAAGAACTACTTCATGCTTGGAGCAACCTGGATCTTCAACGGTCTGGATCCCTCAAACCCCAGCGCACAGCAGGTTGGCACCAGCCTGATGGCGAACTCCACGATGGAGACCTATGTGCAGGGCGTCACAAATTGCTTCAGTTGCCACTCCGACCTGGGAGCATCCAACGGCATGTTGGGTATTAACGCCGACAGCGGCCTAAGCCACATCTACGCCCCAATGCAGCCGCTCCCGTAGTGCTTGGGCGATTGTGTCAGCGGGCGGCTCCAGGGCCGCCCGCTTTTATTGGGGCGGCACAACGACAGACCGGCGGAAGCCAACCGGCATCAATGAACAACGATCGCGAAGCCTGGGGACAGACAGGATGTTTCGCCCGACCCAAGCGAAGGGCTCTTACGGTTCAAAATAGCCTGCCTTGCCGATTCTCTTTAACCAGCTTTGAGGGGCAGCCTCATTTGCCAGGAGCCAAGGTACGTTTGGCTGCTCCTTCCAGTGGCGAATTCCGAATCATCTTTTTCACTCCCGATGATCGGGGCTTGGGCTGACTAAGTTGCCGGTGAATCTTACAGCTATCCTCGCAGGGAAACCGCGATTTGCTTGTGGAAAGACCGGGTTTGAGAGGCTCTACCGATGGACCTCGTGACCGGTGCGGTTTGTAGAGCGCGAACAATGCTCGATGATTCCTGCCAACTGGTGATAGTTTCTTCGAGATTAACTCCAACAAGACTGAAAAAGTTTCTTTTGCCCGAGCGGTGCTCTTGCTGGTAGATTGGCGTGATAGCGATCTCCGATAACTTGTTGGTCGGCAAAGGTCGTGCACCTGCTCAGTTGTTAAGGAGATACTAAGTTGGCCGAAATCGGCGATGGCCCTAATCGGGCGAAGGCAAAGCCTAAAGAACGGTTTCAGCCAATCAACCGGAAGCCCACCATGAGCGACGTTGCTCGGCTGGCGGGCGTGGGCGCGATGACGGTATCCCGCGTCCTTAGTGGAGTTGTACCAGTCTCAGAAGAAACCGCCAAGCGTGTTCAAATCGCGATCGAGCAGCTTAAGTACCGCCCAAACGAGTTGGCACGAGCTTTTCGCGGCCAAAAAACACGATCGATCGGCGTCATCATTCCCTACCTCTACGACCCGTTCTTTGCTACGTGTGCCCACGCCATTACTACAGTTGCCCGAAGCAATGGCTACTCGGTCCTCTTCACGACTTCCAACGAGGACACAGACGCCGAATACGACGAAGCTGAGCACATGTTGCAGCATCACGTCGATGGCCTGCTCATAATTCCGGCGAAGTATCGGCAAACGCGGCTTACGCGCTCATTCTTTGGCAAAACGCCGGTGGTGCTCTTTGACCGCCCAATTCCCGATGAGTCTTTCGACACGGTTCTGGTGCAGAACACATCGGGCTCGCACAAAATCGTCGAGCACCTCATGAGCCATGGACACAAACAGATTGCCTTCCTGGGCTTGAGCCGCAGCCTCTACACGATCAATGCACGTTTTCTCGGCTATCGGCGCGCGCTTCAGGAAGCCGGCCTTCAGGAAGATGTTTTCTTCGGCTGCCAATCTCAGGAAAACACTCTCAAGGCGCTTGAAGAGCGGATGCAATCCTCGAAGCCTCCAACCGCGATATTCGCGTCGAATACTCTCGCCACGCTGTACTCAATGAATGCGCTCAACCAAATGGGCTTGCGTATCCCCGGTGACATAGCCTTCGCCGGGTTTGACGACTTCGACGGCGCTGAATTAACCGGATCGCCGTTGACCGTGATCCGCCAGCCCGCACAGGAGATGGGCCGGGTCGCGGCCAATCTGCTGTTCGAACGCATCTCACGCGGTGAACTGCCGCAGACCGGAACCAAGGTCACGCTGCCGGTGGAGATGGTGATTCGCCGCTCTTGCGGATGCAAACATCGCTCGCCCGTACTCGTCAGCGCATAGTGCTGCTCCAGCGCTCAGAAATGCTCATCCTCCCTTCGCTCCAGGAGTTCATAATCTTAGAGAGGATTTCTAATTTGTCTACAATTACTGCATCGCATCCACCCATTTCTGAGCCTTTCCGAATTGCACCTCAGTTCGTCGAGCGCGTTTGGGGGTGGACCAATCTGGCCCCATGGTTCGCAAAGCTGGCCAGTGGCAATCCCATTGGCGAAGTTTGGCTCACGGGCGATGAATGTGTTGCTGAGACGGGCCCGTGGAATGGCCAAAAGCTGAGCGATATCTTTGCCGAACATCGTGACTCACTGGTCGGTTCATCGGCACGAGTCGAGGGATCGCCGTTACTCATCAAGGTCATCTTCGCTCGCGAAAAGCTCAGTGTGCAGGTCCATCCCGACGACGCAATGGCGCAGAAGTACGGCTCGCCGCGAGGCAAGACCGAGTGCTGGTATGCACTCGCCGCCGACCCAGGCGCACGCGTTGCATGCGGTCTCAAGCGTGGCGTCACCGCGGAGATGGTCCGCGCAGGCATCGCAGACGGCTCCCTCGAGCAGGACCTGAATGCAATCTCGATCAACGCGGGGGACATGATCTTTGTCGATGCCGGAACGGTCCACGCGATCTGGCCGGGCTCTGTAATTCTTGAGACTCAACAGAACTCCGACATAACCTATCGGATGTTCGACTATGGCCGTCCGCGCGAGCTGCACATCGAAAAATCCCTCGAAGCCATGCGACTCGCAACCCAAGCGGGCAAGGTAGAACCGCGTGCCCTGCCTGATCGCACCATCCTTGTCGACGCGGAGTACTTCCGTGTTGAACGGATTGAGGTGAAGCATTCGATCACCAACGCGGAGCTGCGCGCGACCGACGAAGGTGCGCCTCCTCTGTCCTATCTCTTCGCGGCTTCTGGTCAAGCTGAGATCACTGGCAGCTTTGAACAGGTCAGCTTGCCGACTTGTGGCATTGTTGCGGTGCCGGCACAATCGCAGGAATTCGTCGTTAGCGGCGATGGCGCGGTCGACCTGATCCGCGTCGTTGCAAAGTAGTCGCGTGCAAAACGGCGCGCGGCAATTGTGCCATGCACGTTCGATCAGTGAAGATCGCGCCCTGATCCTGCTACGCACCAACAACGATCGCTGGCTTCTCCCCGCGCGTATCGGCCTCTGCCAAGTCCGTCGTAATCGTCGTGCGTTCACCGGGCATTAGCGCGATGTAGTTGTCGGAGTAAATCGCCGGAAGGATCCTCTCTCCCGACTTCTCGCCCACCGCCTTCAACCGGACCATCAGGGCCGGCGCGCTTCCAGAATTTCTGAGATCCGTTGTGAGGCGCCAACCGTCGCCACTCTTCGCCACCTTGGTCGACGCATCAATCTGCGGCTTGGGCAGCTCGCGAATCGCACGCAGATTCCCTTCTTCAAGTCCGCGCATGTAGAAGTTCGACGAAATCAATTCGGCGCCCTTCTTGAGGCGGAGCCGGATGAAGTGCACCGAACTCGCATTCGCCGGGTAGCTCATCTTGAAGCAGGTCACTGTCGAATCCTCGTTGCTGTCGACACTGCTGTTCTTGCCGTCGATGCGGCTGCCATCCAAATTCAGTAGTTCCATCTCCGCCGTAAGCCCTGTTTGGTTGCCGGCGCTGTAATTCACCACTTCAATCGCGTCGTCCAGGCAGTTCCACTGGATGTGGAGCGGCTCAGATCCCTTTTTGCAGCCGAAGTACGCCGCGGTTGGCTCGAAGTAATAGTCGTAGGTCTGCCAGACAAAGGACGGCCAGCACGAATGGCTCATCCACAGGAGTACGCCCATCCGGTGCACGCTCTGGGATTCGAATATCGCGCGGTAAGTGTCGTAATTCAGAATCTGTGCCAGCCTCACCCACTCTTCCGCATTGGTTGCGCCGCCCAATCCGGAGTCGATCATTGCGCGAAAGCCCGCGCCGCCTTGTGCTCCTTCAAGACAGAAGTCATGCAGACCCCACGAAAGCCCCTGCGGCCACAGATCCTTTTCCGGCATCATCAATCGCACGCTCTCAATTGGCGGAATATTCGGTGCGCCAATCTCGCTATGCATTCTTACATCTGCTGCGCGGAAGTAGAAGCTCGCCGGCATCGCCTGATACGGACCATGCCCGCTGACTACGTCATCCGCAGAGCTCGGAATGTAGTGCAGGCCTGCATGAAGGTCGCCAAGGATCTTGCGAATTCCCTCTTCCAGCGGCTTTGGAGGGTAGCCCTCGTTGCGTCCGCAGTAGAGCCCGATCGAAGGATGATTTCGGATGCGAAGAACAAAGTCCTTCACATTGTTCAGGAACATGGAGTTGTCATCCGGGTCGGGACCGTCCCACGGGTTGGCCAGCCAAAAATCCTGCCACACCATCACGCCGTGACGATCGCATGCTTCCCAGAATTCGTCGTCACCGATTTGACCCACCCAGTTGCGGATCATGGTGAAGTTCATTTCCCTGTGATATCGCACAGCGGCGTCGTATTCGCGCGCGCGATAGCGCAGCATCGACTCACCAAAGCCCCAATTACCGCCTCGCCCGATGAAGCGCCGGCCGTTGACCCAAAGCCGCAGATTGCCGCCCTCTTCGCTAAAAGTCATCTGCCGGATACCCGACTTCATAGCCGTGCGATCGACTGGCTTGCCCGCCGCACTGAGCGTGAAGGCAACATCGTAGAGATGCGGCTCGCCGTAGCCTACTGGCCACCAAAGCTTAGGATTCGCCAGATGCAGGGCCGCATGGGTTTGCGGATTCAGCTTGACGGTCTTGCTCTCCGAAGGGCCAAGCGTGATCGGCTGCGAGACGCGAGTATCGCCGACGCTTGCTTCAAGCAAGCCTTTGAACGGAGTTGCCCGATGGTTGACGAGATCGACCTCAAGGTTCACTTCAGCAGTAATGTTCGTGGGCGAGCCCAGCGTGCTCCAAACGTATGGATTTTCGAGCGTCACAGCGCCGGTCACCTCAAGCTTCACGGGAGCCCAGATGCCAATGTTGCGTCCGCGAATGGGAGGAATCCAGTCCCAGCCAATGGATGCGTGATAGGTTGGATTGTCAGCGCCAAGAGCTCCGCCGTTTCCGCTCTCGGCAGCAAACGTCTTCTGTTTGGTGCTGCCGGGGGTCGCGTTGGCTTCAATTCTCACCGCCAGTGCATTCGGCTTTCCTGCAATCAGCTTTGCCGCCACATCGAACCTGCCGCGCACAAACCCGCCCTCGATTCTGCCCAGCTTTTCTCCGTTCAGAAAAACATCGGCTTTCCAATTCACGCCGCCAAAACTGAGCCACGCTGTTTGCTTCGCGTTCACCGCTGGCGCGATGAACTCGGTCCTGTACCAGAAATCCGCACAGAAGTAAGAGTCCGAAATATAAAGCTGATTGTCGCCATAGTTTGGATCGGGAAGCGCACCAGCATTGAGGAACGAGGTCAAGACCGTGCCGGGAACCGTTGCCACCAGCCACGAATCGTCCTTGAATCCAATCTTCGAAAGTGCCTCGCCCACAGCGTCCACCTGGCTTGCGCGCTGCACCCGCCATGCACCACCTGCGAGCTCAAGCTCTCCACCCGCAGACGCGGCAGCCAGTGGCTTGGGCTTTGCCACCAGCCCGCCTTTGCCGAATACCTCCAACTCGCTCAGGATGTATCCATGCGCCGTTGCGGGCCGCATCATGAGTACGCGGACATATCGACCATGCTCAGCACCTGGGAGGCGAACCTCTTCCAGCGCGCCTGACTCCTTGCCGATGGCGGCCAGATCGCGCCAATGTTCCGCGTCGTCTGAAGCCTGCACCTTGCCTTCCGCCGCACGAGCAATCCAATGCAGCTTCACCGTGTCGAACTCGCAGTCAGGACCCAGGTCCACATAGACCCACTCTTCTCCCATCCCCGCGCTCATCCATGCACTGGTGAAGTTGTATGGGCCGCCGATCTGGATCCTCTGATTGCCATTGAAAAAGGCGACCTGCGTCAGCGGCCAGATCAAAAAGCGTTCGGCGCCCGATTGTCCCGCGCCATCGAGACTGAGTTCGACGCGATAGTAGCGGCACTGCAGCGCGCTCTTGAATTCAATCCAAGGAGTCAGGAAAGTTCCACTGCGGATAAAGTCAGGAGGGAGACCTTCGGTGGATGCAGGCGTCACGCCAACTGTCTCGCCTGCCGTCTCCCATGTTCGGCCATCGGAGGACACCGATACCTTGAAATGCATTTTGTCATGCGGCATATTGAACGGTGCGAGCAGGCTGAGCTGAATGCGATCGATCGAGGGGACCAAGTCGCCGCCATGCAACTCGATGGTCGCTGAAGCGTTCGGCCCACGCAGAGATACCCTGTGCACGCCGTCGTGGTCGAGCAGAGTCTCGCGCTCAAGTTTATTCAGCGGCTCCGATCCGCCTGCCCAAACCACCACCCATTGAGGCAGCCGCGTATCCTTGATCCCATCCGTCACTAGTTGCGCGGTCAGGTTGTAGTCGTAACTGCTCGAGTGATACGCCGGTCGACGCAGTGCCAGGTTCCTGTAACCAGGTTCGGCGGCAATCAACTCCGGCCCAAAGAACTCCGAAGGCGCGCCGGGAAAGACTCCCAATCCGCGGGTGTACTCCACTGCCTTGCGAGCAGTAGCAATTGCGGATGTATCTCCCTCTACCAACCCCGGCTCGGCCAATGCCGGAATACCCTCAACCGCAATTGTTGCTCCGAGTACTGCCGATACCTTCAGAAAATCCCGTCGCGAAGCCGACATCTTTTCCCCTTTTAGCTGTTTCATCTTTGATCAAATTCTGCTTTGGGATCGAAACCTGATAACGCTATCAGCCCACAGAAGGCTAGCATCTGCGCAGATGATTGTCGAGTCCGACACTGGCAAGCGCAAATCTCGGAAAGAGCGGTATTCTTCGCCTGCCGCCGAGGGCTCGACAGGCCAAACGCATCAGTCTACTTTGGCCTGCTGGAGGTTGTAAGGCTCTACGTTGACTCGCGATCAAGCACCTGGGGGCTTACTGATTTCAGATAATCAGCCAACTAAGTTTATGCCCCTTCGCGATCGCAGCAAATGATATCTCATTGAGGGAGCTGGCAAATGAATGGGGCAGACGGTCTGGTTGTTTCACCAGACGCTCTGCCCCTCTTCAATGCCGATTTGTCTTCTTCGGGTTATGGCCGGTCGTAGAAGCGGAAGAACAGCGAGGGCTTGGCCACCGACTCCGCACGAGCTACCAGTTCACCTTGCTGAGCCTCGCTGAGCGGAGTGAATTCACGCGCCAGTTGCACGTTTTCTTCGAGTTGCTGGATGTTGTTGCAACCGATGATGACCGTGCTCAGTGGACGGGAGAGCGAGTAGAACATTGCCTCACGCATTGTGAGCGTGCCCGGAGTGGGAGCAATTACCATTCCATCCCAACTGTGCTTCTGTTGCTCCAGCGAGGGCGGAGTCCAGGAAGAGAGCATCCGTCCGCGAGCCGGGATCTTCATTCCGATAATGCCCATCTGCCGCTCTACCGCAAGTGGCAACAGCTTGTCGTTAAAACTGTAGTGATGCGGATCAGCCGCGTTCATCGCCATCAGAATCGCGTCAAACTGGAAGCGGCGGATTGCCTCGATCAGCCCATCGGGACGATAGTGCCCGGTGAGTCCCAGGTGCCGCACAACCTTCTGATCCTTCATCTCGATCAGCGCTTCCATCGCTCCGTCCTTGGCAAACACCTGGTCCACGTCGTACTGCGTGCCGATGTCGTGCAGTTGCCAGAGGTCGATGTGATCGGTTTGGAGCAACTGCAGCGACTTCTCGATCATGCGCATCGAGCCGTCGCGGGTGCGCTCCTTGGTTTTGGTGGCCAGAAAGGCTTCATTGCGACGCTTGGCCATCACGCGGCCAACGTACTGCTCGCTCCAACGCTCGGGACCGCCGTAGATCGACGAAGTGTCAATGTAGTTGACGCCAAGGTCGAGCGCTCGCTCAACAACCGGCACAGCGACATCGAAGTTATTCGCCTGCTCCAGCGCCGCCTGTCCTCCCAGCGAAAAGATGCCCACTTTGTACCCAGTCTTGCCGAGATTCCGCGTCGGCATAGCTTTCATGGTGCGCGGGTTTTCAGGCAACTCTGGCATGGTGCGCGGTGCATCCGCCTTGATGCCCACCGGTGCCAACAGAGCAGCGGTTACCGCTCCACCTGCCTTCAGAAAATCTCTCCGCCCTTTCAATGTCTCGACCATGATTGAACCTCCATTGACTTGATCCTGCTGCTCGCAATCATCATACTCCGGCTCCGAAATGGAGGGGAAATGTACGCAATTCCATCGGCATTTATCGCGCCGCGCGCGTGTCGTTTCCGGGCAACTATTCCAGAGGGCCCTGGTCAGTCTTCGCCCCTTCGGGCCGAAAATCCGTAGTCTTCACCAGCGCGTCCGCATCGGCGGGATTTCGCAGCCAAATTCTGAAGTTAGTCCCTTTCAGTCGAACCGGGAATTCGGCGAGTGCGGCCTGCCAAGCGACATTCGTGTCGATGTAAAGCGTGGGCGCCGCGATGTATTCAACTACAACATTCGATTTTCTAATTTGATCGAGGACGTATGCATCCTCTGGAGGGATGACAATTCCGGGAAGCAAGAACCAACTCCGCGGCGTCTTCACCTGCGGAAATTTTGCGCTGACGCCGGTCCCATAACTCAAGAGCAGCAGATCATTCGAATCTGCCAGTTTCAGGATGGGCGACCATTCATGTCTGAAATCATTTGGCGCGTAAAGCCCCGCCGTCTCGACTGAGGGGTGCCAGGCTTTCCAGGGAAAGCGCAGGTTCATCAGCTCATTGCGATTTCCCACCAGACCAAAAAACAGGAGCAAGCAGCTAAGAACAACTCGCAGCCGGCCTTTGGTCAAACCGCTGACGCCAGCCAGCACCCCTGCCACAAGGATGTACTCGTAATACTGGCTGCTCAGCGGGCCGCCAAAGGCGCGGAAGATGAAGAACAGGTGCAAAGCGCAACACAGGAAGACAAAAAGAGGAGTCCCGGCAGGTTTTTTGTCGCGAATCATCTTGACGAGGCTGACTACTCCGAAGATCACTAGCAATACGGAACAAAAGAGCCAGATCCCAACCTTGGTGTAGAGGTAGTAGGCGATCGTCGGATGCACGGGGTACCAGAATGTCCGTCCCGAACCGAGGCCATACGGCGCAAAGAAGCCAAAATTCATCGCATGATACAAAGCCATTCCCTGCGTTGGGAGCAAAGAAGCAATGGCCGAGCGCCAGCCAAACACAACGACGAAAATCGCAATTCCCAAACCGTATACGACAACCGCGGGCGCAAACTGTGCGGCAAGATTACCGATGTCCCGTTGTGGAGTCTGCCACCACTGAAGCACAATCGTCACGCTGAGCAGCCCGATAAGAATGATCGGGAGCGACGGGATTGCCAGCGCCGCAAGTCCTGCAGCCACTAGAGCCCACCTAAGCCTGCCTTTCAGCGCCAACAAAAGCGAGTAGACCAGGAGCGCTCTCTGTAATTCGTGCGCGGGCGAAGGCCCTGAAAACGTCAGGCCCACAATCAACTCAAAAAGTCCAAGCAGAATGGCAAAGTTCAACCAAGAGAAGCCAAGCTCACGAGCCAGGAGCCACCAGAAGATCAAGATCGCACCGAGGTACAGGCCCGTGAAGCCCAGCGTCGTCCAGTGCCCGGAGCCGAAAACGGCGAAGCTAATCCTCTGCACCAGCAAGCCGAGCAGCCCGTAAGAAAAGCCAAAATCAACCGATGGCCTGAGCCCCAAATTCAGCAGGTGATTTAAGTACGCGAAGCTGCCAGTGTCTCTGAAGGCAAAGTTTGGAAAGGCCAGGGCCATCGGCCATTCGAGGGCGACCCTCAGCACATAAATTGCCAGCAGGCCCAGGCCAAACGCCAGGCCGCGGATTCGGTTCGGCCGCCGCGATGTTGAATTCTTCAACTCCTCCATCGTGCTGGCTCTTCCTCCTGGGACGTTCAGTCGGGACTCGCAGTAATTGGTGTTGAAACAGGTATCCGGGACGCTTGTCGCGGCTAACTCAACCGCGCTCGAGCATGGAATGAGGCTTGGAAACGGATTCTAAGGAGACCGAGGTCTGGGGAAACCTATTTTGATTTGAGATCAGCCGTCGAAGAATCCGGCTTTGACGCGGGCGCAGGCAGATCGCCCTCTTCCAGGACTGCATTCCAATAGTGACGAGCGCTTCCCACGATAAATGAAACTCCGTTGTAGAAGTGAAAGAGCAGGTGGAACGGGATGGCGGCAAGCATGAAGGCCAATCCACGCTTCCCCGCAAGGAACACATAGAAATTGCTGTTCATCCCGCCGATGACCGCCAGGATGATGAAAATCGCGAAGATGAGATGGTGCGCGGGCAGATAGTAGGCGGCAGCCGCAAGTGACGCGAGCATATAAAGCACGCCCACCCATCGTACCAGCTTGCGGATACTTCCTACGGTTGCGTATCGATGGCGGATAAACAGGAGGCCTGGACTCAACAGGAGCGGCACCATGAGCCAGAACATTCGGTAGGTGTATGCGAGCACTGCAATCAGCGCGAGCATTCCATTGAGAACCAGCATGACGCCAAATGGGCGCTTCTCAATTCCCATCTCGCTCCACCATCGACCAAGCATTAGAAAAAGGATTGCCAGAGGAGGAATGAGAATATAGAACCCATGCAGGATCGCCATGGCAGCGGTCAGGATCACGACCAGAAACACGAGCGCGACACTTATTCGCTGGCTCACCATCACATTGAGATCGTTTGGCATGAACCGGTCGCGGAGAATTAGTTCAGTCCATGGGATTCCGCGGTCCATGATGTCGGTCTTTACGAGGCCCCAGAACGTCCATCGCTTGAGGTGCGTCACCAGCAAAGAGTGATCCAATACGATCTTGCGTCCGGCGCGAACCAGACGGTATCCCAGTTCGATGTCTTCGATCGCGGGACGTCCGTAATCCTCGCTGAAACCGCTCATCTCGGTGAAGACTTCTTTGCGCATCGCACCGCACCCGCTCCAGAATGTCCATGCCTGTTCCGAGCCGTGCTGATGGACGTAGGCGTGCATCAGATTTCGGTACTGTGAGATGAAATCCTGACTCTTGGGCGCCATGTCGTAAGACCCGATGAGCGCAGCCATCTCTGGATCGTTATTGAAACGGTTCTTGACCTTTGCGATCGATTCAGGCTTAACGCAAACATCGGAATCGATGAAGAAGAGGATCGCGCCGCTTGAATGTCTCGCGCCCAGATTACGTGCGGAAGCGGGACCGCTTCGAGCTTCGGAGGCCAACACCTTTGCCCCATACTGTGCGGCAATTTCGCGGGTGCGGTCCTCTGAACCGTCATCGACGACGATCAATTCGAAGTCTTGATCTTCGCTGTGGCGCAGCGCTTCAAGGCACTGCCCAAAGTGCCGTTCAGCGTTGTAAGCGGGGATAATGACAGAAATAGAGTCTTGCATCGCAAGTTCCGGTTCAGCTTCAGGTTAGCACGCTGGAACAGCGACTGCGAACGAGGCCTAAGTGCCTCTGGTAATCCGATAGAATGTCCCGGTTTACATGCGATTACTTGTGATGACCAACGGAGTATTTAGCTGAATAAGCCTGCATTTCATGGGCCCTTTATCAGTTCCCCCGTGCAACCGTTTCCCATCCGTACAGCTCCGCCGATCGGAAAACTGCCTCAATCACACGCATATTTGCGATTGCATCCTCAATTGATACAGGCACCTGTGTATCGTCCAGGATCGCTCTGGAAAAAGCATCCCCTTGCAAGGTGTATTGGTCCTGCGCCGGGAACGTCTCGGTGACGATTCCAGAACCGGTCAGGTCTCCAGTCTTGTCGATGAAGATGCGCGTCTCGCGATCTATTGGCGCATTTACCGGAACTTCAAGCTCGATCCTTCCCTTCGATCCAAGAAAGTGGATTCGCTGATAGGGAATCAACTGCGTGCTGCAGGCGAAGATGGATTGCCCACCGCGAAAATCGAGGATTGCCGAGCAGAGCCGATTTGTTTTGAATGCCGGATCGCGATCGATCAGCCCGACGACTCTCTGCGGTTCCTCGCCAAATGCATGCCTTGACGCATGGATCATGTAGCAGCCGATGTCCATGAGCGCTCCGCCGCCGCTCTCGACTTGATTGCGGATGTTGCGCGGATCGACATTGAAATAGCTGAAGAAACCACTAATCGAACGGAGATCCCCGATGACGCGCTGGTCGAGCAGTTCGCGCAGTCGCAGCCACTGCGGAAAGCTGCGAATCATAAAGGCTTCGCCCATCTTCACGCCGGTACGGTCGCGGACGGCTAGCAGCTCCGTTGCCTCTGAGGCGCTCATGCTGATTGGCTTTTCGCACAGAACGTGCTTGCCGGCTTCGGCGGCTTTGATGGTCCAAGGCACGTGCATCTGATTTGGCAGCGGATTGTAGATCGCGTCGATTTCCGGATCGGCCAGCAGATCCTCGTACGATCCATACGCCTTTGGAATGGCCAGCGCATCTGCCGTCTGTCGGGCTCGACTTAGATCGCGCGAAGCGATTGCTGCAACCTGCGCAAGCTTGCACTTCTGCATGCCCGGAATCACCTTCTTCACGCCGATGGCCGCGGTGCTCAACACGCCCCATTGCACTCTCCGATTGTCTGAATTCGGCTTCGGCTCTGTTGTCGTCGACCCCGTCATTTGTCTCAACTCCCCCACTCAAATCAAGATGCGATGGTTGTTGAATCGATGAATTCATTTGCGAAACGTTTGCTGTGAATATTCTCAGGTTCGCTGAGTTGCCAGCAGGCGTTGCGCCGCCAGCCGCTCCGTTTGCGAGGCAATCTCGTTAACGATTTCCAGATCGCTGCTCTCAACGCATAACGAAAAGCACTGGTGAATTGCCTTCACTGTCAGGATCACCTTGCAGTGGCCGCGAAGTTCCGTGACTAGCCCTTCAGAGCCTTCAAACACCCCGTTGCGGACACGCACTCGTGTGCCCATGACAATCGGTGGATGTGGGCGAAGCGTGTGCCCAGCCGCCAACCCTTCGCGAATCCGCGTAATCTCGTCCGCACTCACAGTGCCGAGGTCGTCATCTCCCAACAACCTGAGGACGCCCGGCGTGCCAAGCACCACGATTCTCTCTGTCGCCTTGAACCGAGTAAACACATAGCACGGAAACAGGGGACGCTCCAACGCTACCGTTCGGTCGCTCCACCGGGATTTCAAGGAGTACAGGGGAAGGTAATGCTCCAGGTTGCGCGATGCCAGGTGTTGCACCACGCGCTTCTCGTGATTAGCAATGACGTGGAGGACCCGCCAGGGGTTTTCGGTCATCGGGACGCTCCTTGAAGCTTCTTCGTGAGTCAATTGCTGCTCCGTGTCCGCTGCCGGGTGGAAGATCTCAGGCACTCTGCCTTGAGGTTGCACCTTCATCTTATCGGCGCCTGTTGACTCAACCACGGCGCGAATTTGACCCTATTTTACAACTCGCCCAGTCTCAATCCCATCTTCTCCAATGTTCTTGAATTCCATCCCTTGTCGTAGAATGACTTCGTTGCCAGTCAAGCCCATTCGCGAAGATATCGGGGTTGAAAGCCCGCATGCCGCACCTTACCTGCGAAAGCCAGCAATATTCGGCGTGTGCCTGTTTCTTCTTCTCGCTTACTGCACATCGGTTGCTTTTGTGCCCGAGGCCTGGGCAACGCAGTTTTTCCAGATTGGCATTTTCGCTCTCGTCGCTGTGTGTCTCCTGTTCGATGTTCGTCGCAAGCGGAGCCGCCTGCTTGGTGGGCCGATGCCCTGGCTCATCTACACCATCCCTGCATGGGGCGTCTTTCAGATCGTTGCGCACACCACCGCATCGACTGTGGAAACGCGTGAAGCTACACTGCGTTGGGGCGCAATGGCCGGCATATTCTTTCTGATGCAGATCGTTGCGCGCACCAATACTGCCCGCCGCAACTTCCTGACCGCGTTCCTCGCCTTCGCCACCGCCATGGCGGTGTTAAGCCTAACGCAGTTGTTCACTTCAGAGGGCCTCGTGCTGTGGATATTTCCCTCCGGATTTCCTGACGTGTATGGCACTTTCCCCTCATACAACCACTACGCGCAGATTATTGAAATGGCCTTGCCGATCGCATTGTGGCGAGCAGTTCGCGAGGGATGGCATGCCTGGTGGTGCGTTCTTGCGGGTGGTGTGATGTACGGTTCGGTGATCGGCTCCGCGTCGCGCACCGGTGCTTTGCTGTGCACTACTGAAGTGCTGGCGGTGGTGGTCATCGGGCTGTTCAACCTCCGCAAGACCCCTTCGGCCGCCCGCCCTCGAATTGCAGTGGCGATATTGCTGCTTGTGCCTGCCATCGCTGTCGCCTTCACTGTTGTCGTCGGTTGGGAGCGTGTGTGGCAGCGCTTTGAGGTGAATGGCCTTTACGGCGCGCGGTCTGAGTTCATCATGGCCGCCGTGGATATGGCCCGGCATCGACCCATCACTGGCTATGGCCTGGGAACGTTTCCTGAGGTCTACCAGCGCTATGCCCTTCATGACATGCCGTTCTATGCCAATCATGCCCACAACGACTGGGCTGAATTCGCCGCCGATGGCGGAGTTCCCTTTCTGCTGCTGGTGCTCATCCCCTTCGCTGCTGCAATCCCGATTGCTATTCGCAACCCCTGGGGGATTGGTTTGATCGCGGTCATGCTCCACGCATGCGTGGACTTTCCCTTTCCGCGCGCCGCGGTGTCTTGCTGGATTTTTGCGATGCTTGGTTTGCTCTATATGGCCGAGTGGGCAAGCCGGAACAGCCGCCCGCTGGTGATGCCACCCATCCGGGCCAAGACCGGCGCACCGCAGGCGAACTGATCGGGCGCCTCTGAGATCGGGCGATTGCAGGCAAGCTGCGGCCGCTGGTGCGCGCGTCCTGCGTTTTGAAACGATCGAAGTTATCGATCGCGGTCTTGGGTTATTGCGGTTTTGGGGATCGAAGCGAAATCTGCGGAGCCTCTACGAACAGGGTTCCGTTCACAGGATTTGTGCCGGGCGAGTGCCAGTAGGCCAGACGCAGCCGCAAAAGAGCGGAGTCCTTTGGAATCGAAAAGAACATGGACGACTCATTCATGTTATTGCTGGACAGCTCAGAAGACTCTGCCAATGGGGTGTCTCGGCGAGAATCGACGATCTGCCAGCGAATTCCACTCTTGGTCTGAATCCCCGACGTCCTATAGTTGTAGGTCAATACATAGTCGCCGGGTGGGAGGAAAACAGTCTGCTCGGCAATCCTGCATACTTCCGGTTCGATCCCGTTGAATTCAGTCGTCAAGCCTTTATCGTCCGGCTTGGAACGCAGCCCCGTGTAGGCCGGGAAGGCCCAAGTGCCTGAGTCAAACTCCGCAACTGCGTCCTTCGGATCGAACGGCGGTGCTGGCCGTGTCCCAACCGCGATTTGAATAATCCAGAGCAGCGTCACAACGCAGGCTGCAATAACCAGCGCCACGGTGCCGATGAACTGTAGCCTCTTCTTGAGACCGCGCTTCCCACCCGAGCGGCGGCGGCGGCTCGGCTTGACCGATCCAGGCTCGGACACGGCAGAACGCAGAGCATAGAACCGGTTCCTGCATTTGCGGCAGCGAAACGCATCCTGTCCGCGAAACTGCTGGACAATATCTGACCAGCTCGACCGCTGCGACCTTCGGATTTCGGAACTACCGCAATTAGGACAGATCATCGTTCACTGTTAGCTTGAATCCTTGTTGATAGTACCAGCAATGTCCCGGAAACCCGCGGAGTTCCCAGGGTTCGCTGATACGCAAGCCTGAGTCGCTCGAGCGGAACGCCGTCGGGAATAGAAAAAGTCCAACTGGCACGAGCCTGCACTTCGCTCGACAGCGCCTCAGACTCCGCCACGATCGTCGCTCCTTTCGCATCAATAATCTGCCAGTGGATTCCCGTTCCCGGAGCAATCCCGGTCGTCCGATAGGAATAACTTAGCCGATGGACTCCCGGCGCTAGCGTTACATATTGCTCCGCAATAATGCAGTTTTCCGGCTCCTCCCCGCTGAACTCCGTCTCCAACCCGGATGATCCCGGCCAGGAGTGAAGCCCCGGGTACTCGGGCAGGTTCCAGTCGAACGCCACAGCCAGCGGCACTCGATTAAACTGTCCGTTATTTGGCAGGTTCGCGTCGCCCGCAACCCAGCCTTGCTGAACCATGGACTTCCAAACCGCCTCCGCTGCATTCCCATCATTCGCGGCCACCAGCCGATTTATAGCCCCGAGCATGAAAGTCCTATCTGTCTCCGGATTTCCCACCCGAACCAATCGCGGCGCCACTGTTCCCAGAGCGTCCATCTGATCTTTATCCATCAGGAAGCTTAGATACTGGCGCACAACAGCCCGGTCATCGTTCAAGACTGCTTTTGAAATCTCCTCCGCGTTCGGAGCCACGTGCCAGCAGAGCTCAAACAGCGGGCCCATGTCTTCCGGCGGCATCTCCGCTGCCTTCCTGGCCCACGTCCAGAAGGCAGGAAGATTGTTGCGGCGGAAGTAGAAATTAGCCAGAGTCCATCTCGGCACGTAGGTCCGGTCTACAGTGAAGGCCCCTAACAGCAGCTTCTCCGCTTCGCTGTAGTTCCCTTCGCTTTCGTCCTGCAAGGCCAACTCAATCGCTGCCTGTGCGTTGTAGCGGTCCAACTTGAGCGCTGTCTCAAGCATGCCGTGCGCATGTGCTCGATCGAGTTGCGCAAGGCGCATGTAGTATTGCCAGCCATCCGGGACAAGCTTGATTGCTGACCTTAGCGAGTCAATCGAATCTTCCCTAAACAACGAATCCGCTCGCTCAGCCTTCCAACTGAACCAAATGCCCAGGCAGCAAACAGATGCCACGACGATCCGCACAGTGGCCGCGACGAACATGCGCGCAAAATAACTCATGGCTTGGCGCAAGAATACCACCCGCCTTCTGCCGCGCAATACGACTCAATTGGCGTGTCTGCATCACCGTGCAAAAGCACTGACTCTCTCCCCGGCCTCTCGCCGGGGAATTGACATGGCCAGTCCTTGGCTTGACTGAAGCCTTGTTGATCCGTTTGACTCCCTCATCAAGAGGCGACATTTGAGCAATACAGACCAGGCGATAATCCCTCCATGTAAGGCATTCGTCTAACAAGAATCGGGCTCTCCCGGTAACGACTCCATTGCAAACAAGTAATTGCTTTTGAGTCAGTTTCCCGGTGTCAACTGCCTTGCTCCCCCCCCATCTCCGGTGTATAGTAGTCGCAAGGACTCTGTGTGTTTACCAGACCCCTGGGAATTCAACGATGGAGGGTCAAAATGGTTAGAAATCTTGCGGTGGCTGCAATGCTCGCTGCCACTCTCTCCAACGCTTATGCCAGCACAGCAGCGATCGGCACGGCAAGTGCGCGTGGAGATATGCGCGTGGACCAGTACAAGGTCAACGGCAATGCGACCCTTTTTGATGGCTCCGTTATAGAGACAGATCAGGCCACAGCGGACCTGCGTCTTGACAAAGGCGTTGCAGTCACGCTGTCTACTGGGTCCCGGGCAACCCTTTATCACGATCACCTCGTCCTCCAGAAGGGCATGAGCGAACTCTCTTCCGCGAGCGCATTTCAAGTGGACGCCAGCAGCCTGCGTGTAACAGCCAACGCGTCTGACTCGCGTGGAGTAGTCGCCGTGAAGTCTGGAAACATGGTTGAGGTTGCGGCGCTGACCGGCAGCTTTGGCGTGACCAACGACAAAGGTGCTCTGCTCGCACGGGTCGTTCCTGGACACCCGCTCTCATTCTCGCTTGAGGCAGGCGCAGGCGCAGCCAGTTCCGGCTCGCAGCCCTTCGAAGGCACTGGCACGCTAAGTAAAGCTGCCGATGGCGCCTTTCTTCTGACGGTTGGCGAAGTGGCTTTCCAGATCACCGGCAAGGATCTCGACAAGTCCGTTGGCAAGAAGGTAACCATCAAGGGAAACACAGTCCCCGATCAGGTTCCGGCCGACGGCGCTGTCATGGTTGTGAATCTTTCGAGCAGCCACGCAGCCCCCGGTGACGCCAACATTTGCGCCATTATTGCCTGGTTCGTCATTGCCGGCGCGGTTGGTGGCGGGATCGCAATCTGGGAAGCGAATCATCCACTCGCCCCGATCAGCCGGGAATAACCGTGATCAACTAAAATCCCCTCCGAAATGGACTTAATGAAGCCTATTTCGGAGGGGGATTTTTATTGGTGTCAATTAGCGCATCGTGCTGCGTGCATTGGGGATGACTCGCGTTCAGACGGCTATTCTTTGAGAACCATAAGTAATCCCTCTCGGAACCTTAGTCAGATTGACGTATGTCTTGCAATCGTATTACATTACTCTTGTTAGCTGAATCTCTCGACTCCCAATTTCATCTCGGTTAGTCGGTTCGACGCCTGGGTTATCGGACCATATTTTCTAACATCTTCGATGGCGCAAGTCGGTTGCCTGAGGCTGGAAAGTATCCCAGACTTCTTGACCCGGAACCCGGCAGACACAGTCTTGGTCGCCGTGATGGGACCGAGGGGGGCGAAGCTTACCCTAATCTGATCCGGCCGATCATCAGGTGAGCACTGAACAAGCAAATTTTTGCACCCGGAACCATGCCCTTTCGCACTCTTTTTTAGTTAAACCGCTTCTGAGATTCTGGTGATCTTCAACCCGGTACCGAAGTAAGACAAATTACCCCATGGCTGTCCTTAAACCTCGCTCCCGCATGATTAGTGTCCGGCTCTCGGAAGAGGAGTATGCCGCACTTCGAAGGCTCTGCCAAGTGACCGGTGCGCGCAGCGTCTCGGACCTGACCCGCGATGCGATGCGGGGCTTGCTTGAAAATGGTACTCGCGAAGACACAGTTGGCTCCCGTATGGAGGAGTTCCGAGCGCAGATGAAGAGTCTCGACCGCAAGATTGAATCCCTGGCTGCCGAAATCAATGCCTTCAAGGCGAATAACATTCACTAAGTAACCAAGGCGCGCGTGGACCTCCCCATTCCGTCCCCAAGTGCGTGAACCAATCAGAAAAGGGGTGCTTGTCCGGGCCCTCAAGACCGCACATCGGCGGTTGGGAGTTGTAGATGAAGCACCTATTCCCCCTCGTTCTGGCCTTGGCATCAGCCGGCACTCTTGCTGCACAATCCAGCCAGCAACAAGGAATGGCCAACCACTCGGAGGCTGCTTCGTCCGAGTCCGCGAACCTTCCTGTCGAAAAACTCGGCCCAGACGATCTGCTCGGTATTTCTGTGTACGACTCGCCTGAACTGAGTCGAACGGTTCGCGTGGACGCCGACGGGAATATCCGCCTACCGATGATGCGGCAGCGCATCACGGCTGCAGGCCTGTTTCCTTATGAACTCGAGAAGTCCATTACTTCTGCCCTCATAAGTGAGAACATCCTGGTCAATCCGGTCGTCACAGTGTCCGTCGTCGAGTACCGCAGCCGCCCCATCACAGTGGCCGGAGCCGTTAAGAGCCCTCTTACCTTTCAGGCCACCGGAAATGTAACGCTCCTCGATGCGATCTCCCGAGCCGGTGGCGTGGCTGAGAACGCAGGAACATCCATTCTGGTCACGCGTCAGGCAGAGAATGGCTCAGGCACGACAGCTCCACTCACGCAACGCATCCCGGTCCGCAGCCTCCTCGAGGGTGAGGACCCATCTCTTAACATCAAGCTCCAAGGCGGCGAGCAGATTCGCGTGCCAGAAGCTGGTCGTGTCTTTGTCGCCGGCAACGTGAAAAGGCCCGGCGTGTACCCCATCACGGACGGCCCCGAGAGCAGCGTCCTGAAAGCCATCGCCCTTTCGCAGGGTCTGGATAGCTTCACAGCCCACACCGCTTACATCTACCGGTCTGAGGCTGGAATGCATGGAAAGAACGAAATTCCAATAGATCTGAAAGGAATTCTGAATCGGAAGGTAGCCGATCCGCCACTTTACGCCGATGACATGCTCTACATTCCCAACGCTTCTGGCCGCCGCAACACAGCGAAGGTTCTGGAGCTAACTTTGGGCATTGGGCTTGGTCTTGCCAGCGTCCTGCTTCTCGCGACGCATTAACATACTTGAAGGAAGAACATGGCTGAACAATTCCGGATGGCGGAGATCATTCCGTCCAATCCGTCCAATCAGAACCAGGCTATCGCTTACTACACGCCTCCGCCCCCGCAGGACCCTGACCCTGAAGCACCAAGAGTGCCGCTGGCACATTATCTTTGGATTCTGCGCAGGCATCGCTGGAAGATCCTGGCATTTGTTGCGACAGCCGTTCTTGCCACAGCGATTGTCTCGCTGCGGATGAAGCCTGTTTACGAGTCGACAGCGACAGTCGACATCGATTTCGAAGCCCCCGCCGATGTGGTTGGCGATAGTAACAGCCACTCCACCAGCGATCTCGAAGACCCTGAAACGTTCATCGCTACACAAATCAAGCTCATTCAATCCGACGCTGTGCTGCGCCCTGTCGCGGAGGAGTTTCATCTTCTCGGCCTGGAAGATCCGAACAACAAGGTAAGCCCGGAAAAGCTTCAGCAGAACGCGGCAGCGCCAGTCTCGCTTGGGAATCTCCGCGTCGTCCGGCCATCCGGCACCTATTTGCTACAGATCAGTTATCGCTCTGGAAACCCTCAGGTTGCGGCAGATGTGGCGAATGCCATAGCCAACTCGTATGTTGCCCATATCTACAACATCCGCATTCGCTCTTCCGCCTCGCTGTCTCAGTTCATGGAGAAACAGCTCGAAGAGCTGAAGGCGAAGATGGAGCAGTCCAACCTGGCGCTCGCCAAGTTTGAGAAAGATCTGAATGTGGTCAACCCGGAGGAAAAGACAAATATTCTCTCCGCGCGGCTCATGCAGTTGAATACTGACTACACCAACGCGCAGGCAGATCGGGTTGCCAAGGAGGCAGCTTACAACGCCATGAAGAGCGGCTCTCTTGAAGCCGCGCAGATTTCAACTCAGGGTGAATCGCTGGCCAAGCTCAGCGACCAACTCAACCAGGCTCGGCAGAAATTCGCATTGGTGAAAGCGACGTACGGCTCAAATCATCCGGAGTATAAAAAGGCCTCCTCAGAGTTAGCCGAGATTGAAAAACAATTTGCCGATGCGCGGTCGAACATCGCCGAACGAATCGCCGCTCAGTACCGCGAAGCACTGAATAAAGAACAGATGCTGCAGAAAGCAGTGGCCGAGACCAAGAGCGAGTGGGACGGGATCAACTCGAACTCGTTCCAGTATCAGCAACTGAAGCGCGAAGCGGATGCCGACAAGGCCTTGTACGACGAACTCATCCGCAAGATTCGGGAAGCGAATATCAACGCGGGTTTCCAGAACAACAACATCCGTATCGCCGACGTAGCCCGGCCGGCAGCGGGGCCTGTTTCCCCCAATCTTAAACTCAACCTCCTGTTTGCCCTGATCATCTCCCCACTGATTGCGATCGCGTTTGCCGTCATCCACGACTCGCTGGATACGACCCTCCGCGACTCGGAAGAGGCTGGACGTTTCCTTGGCGTCGACATCATTGGCGCGATGCCCGTAGATCGCTCTTCAGCATTGCTTCCGGGGAACGTCGCAGCTACAGCCGCCGCTGGCTCCATCGTTCCCAGGCGAAGCTCGGGTCTGAGTCAAAAGGGTTCCTACAGCGTAACCTCGAACTTTGACGAAGCGATGCGGACAGTTCGCAACACCATCCTTCTTTCCGACTTCGATGGCAGGCTGCGGTCGATCATGCTAACCAGCGCCACACCGTCAGAAGGCAAATCAACCGTGGCTGCACATCTTGCCATTGCCAACGCCGACCGCGGAAAGAAAACCCTGCTCGTCGATGGTGACCTTCGCCGGCCCAGCCTGCATTCAAAGTTTGGCCTCAACCCCAGCGCCGGCCTTTCGAGCGTCTTAAACGGCGACGTCCGCTGGCAGGATGTAGTTTTGCCCATCGAAGGTAACTCCAACCTATTCTTCCTGCCATCAGGTCCCGGTTCTCATCGAGCGGCCGACCTGGTCGGTCCACGCCTGTCTTCACTGCTCGACGAATTTGGGTTGGAATACGATCTGGTCATCCTCGACTCACCTCCCTTGCTGGGGTTTGCCGAGTGCCTGCAAATGGCGGCTGCAGCCGATGGCGTATTGATCGTCAGCCTCGCCGGGCAAACCAAACGCAAATCCGTGGCTGCAGTCGTCTCAACTCTCCGTCGCTTGCGCGCCAATATCCTTGGAGTGGTTCTCAATCAAGTTAGCCAGAACACCTCAGCCGACGGCTACTCGTATTACGGCTACTACAAGTACGGTTACGGGCCAAACAAGGAACAATAGGCGTTGCGTTGAACTTTCTTCCTTCTGTTGCCATTCATGCGGTCCGCCCTCCAAAATCCAGAATCCAATCCAGAACTGGCGGATGCAGCCCGGTCATCTTCACGGCTCGCCGAGCTTCCGGGTCGCAGCGCACCTTCCGCAAAAGGCTTTGACGAATTGGCGAAGGATGGATCGCGTGACCTGGTAAATCTGGACTTGCTCCGCGCGGTTGCGGTGAGCCTTGTTTTTGTCGATCATCTTGCTGCCGCCGCAAATATTCGTGGAATCGGCGACATCGGCCGTCTCGGGGTGCTGATTTTCTTTGTTCACACTTCTCTGGTTCTTATGCTGTCGATGGAACGAATCGGACTTTCTGGCCTCCGTCTGTACTCCGCCTTCCTTGTACGCCGCATCTTTCGCATTTATCCGCTCAGCATCCTTGTCGTACTTGCTGTCGTCTTGTTCAGAATCCCCGCGGTTTCCGGGGCAGGCGGATTTGAGTGGATTGGATGGCCGGCCTTTCTATCGAACATCTTCCTCATCCAGAACCTCACACACTGTCAATCGGTAGACTTCCTCTGGTCTCTTCCGTTTGAGATGCAGATGTATCTCGTCCTACCGGTACTTTTCCTCCTGCTTTCCCGTTTTCCCTCACTGAAGGCGGCCGCCTTGATCTGGCTTCTTGGCATCGCCATCGCCTGGGCCGAGTGGATTCTCCAGCGCGGACCTGTCCAGATGGATTTCCTGCTGACTCGATATGTCCCCTGCTTCCTTGCCGGTATCTTTGCGTGGCGGATGATCGCCTCTCAATCGAAGCGCCTGCCTGGGCCCCTCTGGATTCTCTTCCTTCTCCTTCTTGTGGTCGCATTTCGCCTCGTCGACGCGCTTCGGGTGTATGGTCCGGCTGCATTCGGTGCGCTCAACGGAGCGGTCCGAACCGATCACGGAATCTGGTGGCCTCACTTCTTAGACATCGTTCGCGACTGGGTCTTCTGCGCTGTTACGGGAGTTGCGCTTCCTTTCTTTCGCGAGATCCGAGTTGGCTGGATCAACTTATTGAGCAGGAAAGTGGCACTTTACTCTTACGGAATCTACGTCGCTCACGTGCCCGCGATGTGGCTCTGCTTCGATCTGCTCCATACAGGTTCGCTCGTGGTTAGCGCCCTACTTTCCATCGCGCTGACCGCGGGAGTCGCGATCCTGCTCTACCATCTGCTCGAGCATCCAGCCATCGAATTCGGAAAGCGGGTTTCAACCGGTCTCGCTGCAACTCCGGTTCTCAGCTAACTTCATTTCTCCTTAGGCCATGGAAACCGCAACACATCCCGTCGTCGAGCCTACGGTCAACATTCTGGGTTCCCGCGTTCACCTGCTTTCGACGCAGCGGACCGTGGACCACATTGAAGACTGGATTCGTCTGCGTGATGGTCAATGCCGGCAGATTGTTGCGACAGGCTTTCACGGGTTGCTTGAAGCCTCAAGGAACGAGAAGGTACATGCTGCGCTCAACAGCGCTGATCTCTGGGTGCCCGACGGCATTGCTCCCGTTTGGATTGCTCGCTTGCGCGGTCATCGCGAAGCCGTGCGCTCTCCCGGGCCTGAAGTCTTTAGTGAATTCCTGAACCGCGCCAATTTGAATGGGTACTCCAGCTACTTTTACGGCGACACCGAACAAACCCTTGCCGCGCTCACCGAGACAACGAAAGCGAAATACCCTGGGCATCAAGTTGCCGGATCTTTCTCGCCGCCTTTCCGGCCTATGACGCCAGACGAGGATCAGGCCATCATCGACCGAATCAACGACGCCCGTCCCGATGTTTTGTGGGTTGCCCTTGGGCTGCCGAAGCAAGACATTTGGATTCATGAAAGGTTGAGCCGCCTCAAGGTTCCGGTGGCTGTTGGCGTCGGGGCCGCATTCGCCTTTGTTGCCGGTACCGTTCCACGTTGCCCGGAATGGATAGGGCGCGCAGGATTCGAATGGGTCTTTCGCCTAGTGGCTGAACCGAAGAAGCTTTGGCGCCGTGATTTCCTGGATGGACCTCTGTTTATCTACCACGCCGGACTCGAACTCATCCGAAATGAGCACTCATCTGATAGAAGACCCATCACTCCAAAGTGAAGCTGCGGCATCCGCGGGCTTGGCTGAACAATCGCTTCCTGGCCGGCGAGAGCCCACCAGCTTCGTCAACCGACTGCTGCACGGCGCGGGTGCAGGCGCCGTATCCTATGGGCTTTCGATTGCCAGCAATCTGCTGCTGCTTCCCCTCTATCTCCGCTTCTGGTCGGTAGCTGTTTATGGGGAGTGGATGGCGCTCTATTCCGCGGTGAACTATCTGGCGAATCTCGACTTTGGGCTCACTTTCGCCTCCATCAACTCCGCAACGATCGCCTATGCTCGCGGGGACATTCGGACGTTCAAGCGCGTGCAAGGCACGACGTGGACCATATCTGTTCTTATCGCCTCCGTCGGCACCCTTGCCATTGTGGCCTTGTCGGTGGCGTACTTTCACATCAATGAATGGCTGGGCCTGCGCATCATGGACCAACGCGATTCTCGAATCGTTTTCTGCGGCCTGGCCATTTCCTTTCTGATCAACATTCCCGGACGCCAGTTGATCTCGGTCTACATTGCGACGGGCGAGTTTCCGCGCTATCAGTGGCTCTACAATGCTTTCGCAATCTTCTCTTTGGTTGTGACCGCGATTGCGCTCGGTCTTGGCGCGCCTCCGAGAACCCTCGCCGTCGTAATCCTTGCTTCTGGACTGCTGTCGATCGTGGTTTTCATGGGGCTACTTTATTCGCACGATCCTCGCTTGATCCCTCGTTTTCGCGACGCAGATTGGGAGACTGCGCGGTCGCTCGCCGCTCCCACTGGGCAGGTTGGACTGGCATTCATCGCCACCGCGCTCACGCTACAGGGACCGGTCATCGTCCTCAGCCGAGCGCTCGGCGGCCCCGCTGTCGCGCTCTTCACAACCACGCGAACAATTGCAAACGTAATCCACGGCACAGTGCTGCTGCTGCGCGCACCGCTAAGGCCTGAGCTGGCCACCGCTTCGGCAGACCCAGGCAAAGACTCCCTGCGCCGGCTCTTTCGCATTGCTGTGAGCCTTGAGACGGTGACTTCAATTTCTCTGGCAGCAGTGCTTTGGTCGGTTGGCGGTTGGTTGATCTCAGTCTGGTCGCACCATCGCATCACTCCCGATCTCCGCCTGCTTCACTTCATGCTCGCTCTCGCCGTTCTGGACGCGTTTCTTCAGGTCCTTGCCTGCGCGGGTTGGGCGACCAACAAGATTCAGGGAGTCTCGATCGGCCAAATGATTACCGCAGTTGTTTCCATCGTACTTGCAGTGGTGCTGGTGGGAAGATTTGGGCCCTCCGCAATTCCCCTGGCGGGGATTGTCCTCATGGCTGTGGTCATGGCCCCTCTTGCAGTTCTAAACGCATGCAAGGAGACCGGCCTGCCGATTGGGTATGTATTAACGCGAATGCTGCTGCCATTTGGATTGATGATTGGGTGCGCGGCTGTTCTCCCATTCCCGGTATCGCCAATTCTCTCTCCGGTAATTCTTTTTGCAGCCGCGGTCTTAGCCACGGGATTCATCTTCCTTACATCGTCGGATCGCCTTGCAATTCGAAACAGGATTCTGTCGTAGCTTCAATTGTTGTAACTCCTTCATCTTGGTTTGGTCAGGCAGGTCATACCGTGTTCTTCCGTGCAATTGCGCGCATCGCCTTGGCATCGGCGCTTCACCGGCTAAGAACCGTCAAGTATGGCCACCGAATCGCCAATTCCCGCCTCGGCTCATTCATTTGTGGGAAAGGGTTGGTTATAGCCCAGCTTCGCTGCGGTGCTCAAGCTCTGGTGCTTGCGGACGACTACCTGGGACAGGCAATGTATCTCTGGGGAGACGAAAATCCACGAATCACAGCGATAGTCTCGGCAGTTTTGCGCGAGGGAGATATCGCGATCGACATAGGTGCAAACTTCGGTGTGGTCGGGCTGGCGATGGCCCAGATTGTTGGACCAACAGGAAAGGTCCACCTCTTCGAGCCCCAGCCAAATGTTGCACAGTTCCTCAGAACATCGCTTCTCATGAACAACTTTTCGCAAGCCACCGTTCACGAATGCGCGCTGTCTGATCGAACAGGCAGGGCCAGGATGACGGTGATCGATCCATCCAATCTGGGTGAGACGACGCTTGATGCCAGCTCCTCCGACGAAGTAGACGGTGCCAGCCAGATTGAGGTCAGGATGGAGGAGGCAAGCCAATATTTATCGGCGCTGGGCCATGTGGAGAGCGCAATGATCAAAATCGATGTGGAGGACCATGAGGGGATTATCCTCCGTTCCCTGCGTGAATGGCTTGGCGCTGCGCAGCCACCGGTCATCCTATTCGAGTGCCGGCACGATGGAAGAGGCTTCAAGCAGTTTGAATCCGTAGGAATCCTGACGGGCCTTGGTTACGAGTTGCTGGGTTATGACCTGAAGCCTGTATGGAAGACTCGGCTGATTCCGGTCGGGAAAAATCCGAGCCCAGAGGGATATGACTTTGTCGCCGTTCTTTGGAGCGAACTGGACGAAGATCGCCGCGCAAGGCTGAATGAAATGACCGTCCGTCGTTAGACTCATATTCATCGAGCTGAACTTAGTAGTAACTTACTAACTCGTGAATGAGACAGGACGCAGGTGTTGCGTGCTGTCGAAAACCGGTTTACAAGAATTCTCATCATGATCCCAGACGTTGTGTCAGAATCGACAGCTTCCCTGGCTTTCAACAAGAGCGATCTTGATGGCATAAATGCTCGTGGGGGCGGCGTTCGGCCCAAGGTCGTCATCGGCCATCCCATGCTTGGCCTCGGCGGCTCTGAGGCTGTTGTGATGTGGCTGATCGAAGCACTCAAGAAGAAGTGCGATATGACAATTGCAACGACCAGTGGATGGAATCGGCAAAAGCTAAACGAGTTTTATGGGACTCAGGTTGAAGAAGACCAAATCCGGGTCCGCGTTGCTCCTTTGCCATGGCCCCTGCGGAGTCGCTCAGTTGCCGCTCTGCGAGGCGCAGTCTACCAACGATTCGCACGCCGCATAGCCGGTGAGTACGACGTAAGAATTAGTGCATATAACATTACCGACTGGGGGCGCCCTGCGATTCACTTTCTCGCCGACTTCAGTTGGAACAAGCAGATTCGCGATCGGGTCGATCCACCTTCGTCGGGCCTTATCTATGAGGATTCGCTTTTGCGTAAAGCCTATCTTGGCCTTGCCTCCGCTATTGAGTTACCGTCAGGCCGCGACCCAATCCACGATGACCAGCTCATCGCGAATTCGCGTTGGACAGCCGAGACCGTGCGGCAGAATTGCGACGTTCAATGTGCTGCGACAATCTACCCGCCGGTCTGGAGCGAGTTTCCCGATGTCGTCTGGGAGGATAAGGAAAACTCTTTTGTGATGATCGGCCGGATTTCGCCGGAGAAGCGGATTGAAAAAGCCATTTCAATTCTCAGTGCTGTTCGGTCGCATGGGCACTCGATCAAGCTTCACCTTTGCGGGCATATCGAAGACGATCTGTACGGACATCGAATCGATGCACTCTGCCGGAAGAATTCCGAATGGATCATTCCGGAGGGCCGAGTTAGCGGAGAGCGAAAGATCTCGATCCTTGCAGGATGCCGCTACGGAATACAGGCTCGCTCAGCCGAGCCCTTTGGAATCTCTGTTGCGGAAATGGTTAAAGCGGGCGCAATCGTCTTCGTCCCGCATGACGGCGGTCAAGCGGAGATTGTTGAGAATCCCGACTTGCTGTTTACCAGCGAATCGGACGCGGCGGCAAAGATTCACCGCGTCCTTCAGAGCGCACCACTGCAATCGGCGTTGCACATTAGCCTGAAAGAAAAGGCGCAGTCGTTTAGCAAGACAAGCTTCATTTCAAGTGTTCAGGAGTTCCTGGAGAGCTTCATGCGGAAGAGCAGCCTCTCTGCAAATGCCGTTGCGGTGCCGCGCGTATGACTCAGCTCCTCAGTCTCGTAATTGCTACCAAAGACCGGCCTGACGACCTGCGCCAGATGTTGAAGAGTCTGCAGAATCAGACCACACCTCCAGCAGAGATCATTGTTGTAGATGCAAGTACCGATCCAGTCGAGAGAATTCTAAGGGAGTTTCCAAATCTCCCATTGATTTACCTGCGGCATCTTCCGCCGTCGGCTGCCGCCCAGAGAAATGCTGGGATTCAGGCCTGTTCGCGCAGTGCGACGTTGATTGGGTTCGCGGACGATGACATCATCTTCGAGGCCAAAGCAATTGAGCATCTTCTGCGCTTCTGGGATAACGCTTCGCCTGACATTTTGGGCGCGGCATTTAACCTCCTGAACTACCCGCAACGAAGCCCATCTTTCCTCAAGAGCAGCAAGATTTCGGAGGCACTCGGACTGTACTCCCCTCGACCCGGATCGGTCTCAAGGAGTGGATGGCAAACGGTTCTCCCGGGCCTTGATGAGACGCAGTTTGTTAGTTGGCTGCCGTCGGGCGCCGTTACATTCAGGAAAGAGGTATTTCAACTTGACTTGTTCGACGACTTCTATAAAAGCTACAGCTATCTCGAGGATCTCGACCTAAGTTACACCATAAGTCGAAGAGGACGACTCGCGGTGGTTGCAGATGCGGGATTTAGCCACTTCCCATCGACGAGTGGCCGCGTCACATCGTTTCAGTTTGGCCGATACGAGGTTCGCAACCGCCTTCATTTTGTTCGCAAGCACAACCTGTCGCTCTCACGTTGCTATCTGGCGCTTGCCATTCGGCTCGCGATGTCGGCCGGTAGCGGAATCGCCCACATGAATCGAAGTGCGCTCGACCGTGCGTTCGGGAACCTGCTCGAATTGCTATTGGGAATGGGTCGATCCGATTCCAACAATGAGCAACGGGATTCCCAACAGAAGAGACCGCGGCTCCAACCACAAGCTCATCAAGCATCTGATCGACTCCCGCCCGAAGAATGATGAACCGCGCACGAGATTACCGAAAGAGCGTTGGCGTCTTCATGCCTTTCTTGTCAGGGGTCAGAGGCGGACCGGACGTCACGGCGATGTGGCTGATCCAGGCGCTATGCGCTCAGTACGACGTCACCCTAGTCACCACTTCGCAATTCGACCTGGGCTTCTTCAACAAATTCGCAGCAACACAGCTTGAGCGAGATCAATTTCATATACGGCGTGTTCGTTTGTTGCCGACCCCGCAAGGTTTCCCAATGTCCGCGGTTCAAGGTCCACTCTTCCAGAGATCCGCGAGATCCCGTGCCGCGGAGTTCGACCTCTGTTTGAGTGCAATGAACCTTATCGATTTCGGCGTTCCGGCAGTCCAATTCCTGGCGGATATTGATTGGCTCAGGGGCATAGACCAGGCCCCCGAGTCTACACCTACTCCCATTCAACGTGGCGGCGTATCAGCCCTGAGGCAGCTCTACCATGCGCTATCAGCGCGGATCCAGAACCCATCTGGAAGGGAGTTGCTCCGCGATGATGTCCTTGTGTCGAACTCAGAATGGGTTGCAGCTTCGTTGGGTGCAATGGGCATTGAGTCGTCTGTGATTTATCCTCCCGTCCCCTGGCTCTCGCAGGAAGTCGATTGGAACAATAGGAGGAAGGACTTTGTCTGGTTCGGAAGGATCACCCCGCAAAAGAAGGTCGAGCACGCAATCCAAATTGTGGCGGGACTTCGTAATGCTGGATTGGATTGCACCATCCATATCGCGGGAACGGCTGTCGATAAGGGATACCTAACATTCATCCAATCGCTCGCAAAGCGCATGGGTGACTGGGTTGTTCTTCACAGTCCACTCTACGGTGAGGAGAAAGCGGCTTTCCTCACACAATTCCGTTACGCACTCCATACTAGAGCGGACGAGCCTTTTGGTATCACGCTCGTTGAATTCATGAAGGCCGGCTGCATTCCATTCGCACCGAACTCCTGCGGGAGCGCAGAGATACTCAATCATTCAGCAGTTCTATATGACAATGAAGAAGAGGCTGTTACCAAGATCCTCACTTTAATCTCCAATCCGGAGCGAAGCCAGTCCGTTCGGACCTTTCTGGGGCAGAGAGCAGAATTCTTCTCTACCGAGAGATTCAGCGAATCGGTAGTTTCGCTCGTATCTAAGCACATCGAGAAAGCACCATCCAAACCGGAAGTTCGCATTTCACAAACTTAGGATAATTCTGGACAGGTTTGCAATCATGGATCCCACTCACCACAGCGGCCTCTCCACATACTCTCCCAAAAATGCTACGCGGAGCCTTCGTGCCCCGCTTGTCGCGGTTGCTCTTTGGCTATCTTTATGGGTCAATCTCGATACCGGCTTCTGGTACATCTTGATGCCGGAGACATTTGGAGACTGGGTGTCCTTGATCCGGGCGTGCCTACCTTTCGTCGTGCTTCCGCTTTCAGCATTCGTTTTGATTCTCAAGAGCAACCTGGTATTGCCGGCATTTGCTCCATCGAGATTGCTGCTGATCTACGGTGTTGTCGCCACAATCTCCGGTATCTACTCGCCCCAGCCACTCTGGGCAGCCTACTGGTCCATCACGTACCTGGCAACCATACTCACTGCCTGGACTTTTGTCGATGGGCGCTTTCCGGTTGAATCGGCGCGCACGATGCTGTTGCTTACATGGATCTTCACATTCATTGTTGCAGCATATCTTGGGCATAGCTCAAGCACATTGATTTTTGGCCATTCAGCGTCAGCCTACAGCCGTCCTGAAGCGGGATTGGACAAGCTGTCACGCGCGTCCGGTGTGGCTCGATGGGCCGCTGTTCCGGGGCTCGTGTGCGCCGTCAGAGCGTTTTACAGCCGCCACCTCATTTTCGCCGCAGCCTTTCTGGCATCGGGTGGCTTGTGCTTCTTCATTGTCTTTCGAATGCAGTCACGAGGAGCTGTTTTCGGCTGCGTAGGCGCGCTCTTATTCATTCTTGTCTTGTCAACCCGAATGCGGAGATACGCCCTCCCGTTTGTGATCGCTTCGACAATCTTCCTGTTCCTATTGGAGTCGCCTGGCGTTATCTCCGAGAATGTCTTTACGTACCTAAGGCGGGGGGAAAATGATGAAGCATTTGAAAGCATGACCGGAAGAACCCATTCCTATGCACATGGGATTGCCGCTTTTGCAGATTCGCCTATCTTCGGGCGGGGCCAATGGTCGGATAGACTTGTAATTTTTGAGCATGTCCATAACTCCTTTCTTCAAGCGCTATTGAACGCTGGAATTATTGGAGGCATCCCCTATTTCGCGTCCTGGATTACAGGATGGGTTATGTTTTTCAGACTTCGCAATCGTTGGAAGTGGCTGGGCAAGGAAGATCGAATTGCCGTTTTGGAGTCAGGCACTGTGATGATGTTCTTCACAGTTCGCGCAATCCCGGAGACCACGACGGCGAGTTATGCAGTAGATCTTCTGGTGATGGTTGCGGTTTACGTTTACCTCGAAGCACTTACTTTAGATGTTGCGCGGCGCCAAGCTGCGGTTTCAGCGGATTCAACTATCACCGGCACACGCTGGGAGGGCGAAATCCAGGCACAACGACTAGCTCAGGCGAGTTTAAGGAGATGACGCGCGTGCGGGTACTCGCAATCGCCTATGCGTGCAATCCGACGAAGGGCTCAGAGGATGCAGTAGGTTGGGGATGGATCAACACCATCGCTCAACAACACGATCTAACGGTGATAACAGCGGACTACAACAGACCTTACATTGAAGGGATTGCCGCTGACGCGAGCGTCACAAAGAACAACCCGCAGTTCAGATACGTGAAGAATCGCCCGTGGCACTACAGGCCCTGGGGATTTTGGGCGAAGATTGAGGCATCGGCTGCAAAGCCGATCATGAACCTTGCGTATTCAAACTGGCTCGATCATGCTTTGCGGGTAGCGGAGATTGAGACGGCTCGCGGCGATTATGACCTGGTTCATCTAATTACCTATGTGGGTTGGCGATTCTGTGGCAAGTTTTATCGGCTTAACCTACCATTCGTCTGGGGCCCCGTTGGAGGCCTGATGAATACGCCATGGAGTCTGTTGCCTGCACTCGGCCTCAAGGGTGCACTCTATTACACGGGTCGAAACGCGGTGAACTCGCTGCAGATTGCACTGTTGCGGGGCCCGAGGAAGGCTCTCGAGAAGGCAGGCGGCGCTGTCGTTGCCGCAACTTCAGAGATTCAGGGGGCACTGCTGAATCATTTTGGGAGTGCCAGTCATGTGATCTGTGAGGTGGGGGCGCCCGATGTTGGATTTGTCGAGCCAAGGCTCCGGGCGCCGGGTGAGGCCTTACGCATTTGTTGGAGCGGACCACACGTGCCAGGGAAGGCGCTTCAACTTCTACTCAAGGCGGCTGCGCTG